>Ga0210387_10002729_pt1 | contig 13536 bp, 15 predicted proteins | sample IncBWC7OmetaG_FD_160108 | JGI IMG/M metagenome (GOLD analysis project Ga0210387, IMG submission 160108) | Forest soil microbial communities from Barre Woods Harvard Forest LTER site, Petersham, Massachusetts, United States - Inc-BW-C-7-O ...
CACGCAGGAGGTAGAAAAGCCGGATTGGCGTTTGCTGACGAGCGTTTTGAGTGAAGCGCCCCAGGAATGGCGCCGGTATTTCCCGGTGGAGCGCGAGGCCGGCCGTGCTGTTCAAGGGGAATTTGATATCGCGATGGCGCGATTGCAGGCAAAGCTCAACGCCTGGTACGAGGGCAACCTCGCGGACAGGCAATCGCTCATCAAACGCGCGCGCCATTTGCTCACTCAAGAAGACAGCCGCGAAGCCATCGAAGCGGTGAAACGGCTGCAGCTGCTGTGGAAGGATACGGGCCCGGTGCCGAACGCCCAGAGTCAATCTTTGTGGAATGAATTTCGCGAAGTATGCGATTCAGTCTATCAAAAACGACAGCAGGCCTTTGCCGAATACAATCTGGGGCTCGAAGCCACTAAGCTGAAGGCCGTGGCGCTGTGCGAAGAGGTGGAGCAAGTGGCCGCCTCATCCGGCGTGTCTCTGTTGGAAGCAGCCGCAAAAATTCCCGACTGGCGTGCCGCCTTCGATGCGCTCGATGAAATGCCAAGAACAGAAGCGCGCGGGCTGCAGGATCGGTTCGAGCGTGCGCTTGATCTGTGCAAGACGCGCATGGCTCAACAAAAGAAGCGCGATACGGAACAATCCTTCACGAATTTATTCGAGGCGGCCCGCTGCGTGCAAGCCTATGAGTGGGCGGTGTTGCGCGATGCCGAGCCATCCGAGCGAGACACGTTGAAGCAGGCTGCGGAAAGTTTCATCGAGAGCGTTCAGCATTGGCCGAAGGGAGGCCTCAAAGCCATCAAGGCCGTGTTGGTAAATATCGGCAGTTCTGAGGCGGACCTAGACGCTCGCGAGAAGGCGTTGAGAACCTTGTGCGTTCGCGGCGAAATTCACGGCGAGACAGCCACACCGGCCGAGGATGACGCCTTGCGGCGCGAATACCAGGTACAAAGATTGCTGCAGGGAATGGGCCGGGGCGTCAACGCGGATGAGGGCGAATGGAACGAGATGGCGCTCGAGTGGATTCGGGTCGGTGCGGTGGTACCTACCTTGCACGAGAGTTTGCGCGAGAGGTTCATGCGCTGCTGGGAGAAAAGACCGGTGAGCGTTCATGAGACATCGAGCCTGCCGATTGATGAACGAGGCGCGCACACTCGCAGTCGCGGGCGCGAAGGGTCGAAAGCGGCGAATAGACGCTGGCAATAGACGCTAGATAGAACTCGAGACGTTCGAGGCGGCCCGCGCCGCGCGAGGCGTCTTGCCGGACCAACGTTTGAACGCATGCGTGAACGCGCTGACTTCCTGATAGCCAAGCAGCCACGCAATTCTCGATATCGACAGGTCGGGGTCGGATAAGTACTGCTTTGCGAGGTCGCTTCGCAAGTTCTCGAGAACCTCCGAAAAGGTCACCGCCTCCAATGCGAGCCGGCGCGCCGCGGTTCGCTGGCTCAAGCCGAGAGTTGCCGCGATCTGCGACGCACGCACGTTGCCGTGCGGCAACAGCGGGACAATGGCATTCTCTACGGCGGACCTGAACGCGCCACGGTTCGTTCGTCGATGCGCAAGCGCTTGCTCGCAGTTCGCCACCAGAAGTTTATTGAGATAGGGGTCGGCGCTGATGACCCTCATGTCTTTGATCTGCTCGATAAACGTCAGTTCGTCGGCGCGAGCACCAAACGAGACGTTGCGGCCGAAGCAGGGCGCCAGTTGAGCGCTGCTCTTGGGGCTGCGGCGATGAATGATGCGCACGCGACTCGGGGTCAGGCGACGACCGCTCAACTGTCGGCACACACGGATGAGGGCAGTCATGAAGAACTCCATCTGATGCCGATCCGAATGACGCGCCACGCCGACGTACTCGAACACCATTCTTATATCCCCGCCCTCGCGATACTCCAGCGACAAGCCCTCATTGACAATCGAGCTGTAGCGCGCCGCTCGCTGCAGCGCCTCGCCGAGTGTTTCCGAGGACGCGGCAATGTAGAAGATCAATCCCAATTCTCGAAGGTCGTGCAGCTGCGCAAGATGGAAGCCCAAAATGTCGTCCCCCAGGGCATCCGCGGCGAGATTTAAGAACCGAATCTGATCGTGCACAGGGAGTCGAGCGCCGCTGTCTTTGATTTGCTGATCGGTGAGGCCGGCCTTTTGCAATAGGGGTTTCAGCTCGATGCCGGCGCGTCGCGCACGCGCATAGGCGAGGCGGGCGATGCCACCGGTGGCCGTTGGGAGCGTGCCGAGTCGCTTGGTATCGACGTTTTTCACGTTCTTCGTGCTCGGTGATTGCGGCTGGCCTGATGCGACAACGCCTTGGCACAGAATAGCAAGACGTGCGAGTGACTACACGCTTATAAAGTCGCCCACCGGAAGCCCGCTCCAACGGCACCCTATCTTGCCACAGCGCCGGGCCTCGCTCACAACCCAATTCGGAACTCGTTCATGCCGATGAAGCGTAAAGTCATTGCCGTTATCGACGATAACCTGAGTATCTTGGGCGCCTTGAGCCGCTTGCTGTCGGTGTTTGGGTACGAGACGGAGCTTTATGCTTCAGCTCAAGAGTTCCTTGACGCGGCCATGATGAGCGAAGCGGTGTGCCTGGTTGTCGATATTCACATTGGCAAATGCTGCGGCATCGAATTGGCGCGGCGGCTTGCCGGCGCGGGCTTTACCATCCCCATCATATTCATGACCGCGGATAAGAATGAATCAGTCAAGCAGCGAGCCATGGAAACCGGCTGCGTTGCCTATCTAAGCAAGCCATTTTCCTCGGACGTCCTGATCGAGGCGTTGGCCAGAGTGCCTCCGGCTCGTTGCCATTTATAACGCCGGCGACCCACCTCCTAAAGTCGGCCGATTCGTATAATATCGCGTTACTTTTTGTCGATTGCGGTGTTCTAGTGAGATACAGGCTTCACGAGGAGTACCCATGGCGCTGGCTGATGAACTGAGTAAACTGGCGGAATTGCGCGCGAACGGCGGCTTGTCGGAAGAGGAGTTCGCGCGTGCGAAGGAACGCCTTCTGAACAACGGACAAACGCGCTCCGATGACCCGATCGCCTCCAGCGTAAGCGCCCTGCGGCGCAGCCGTACGGACCGCTGGTTCGGCGGCGTGTGCGGCGGCATCGCGCGGGCCACCGGCACCGAGAGCTGGATATGGCGCCTGCTTTTTGCCGTGCTGTTTATCTGCGCCGGAGCCGGCCTGCTGCTGTACTTACTGCTGTGGATTTTCGTTCCCAGCGAGTAGTCGAGCGAGTGGGATAAAGGCCCGCGATGAACAGGATCACGCCCAGAGAATTTCGCAATGCCTTCGTTGCCGTCATGCAAGCAGAGCACGACGGCTTTCGCACGGCGGTGGGTTTCGAGACCAAATCGTATAACTTCTTCATGCGGACCACCATTTATCCGCGACTCGCCCGCCAATTAGGGCTGCTGTCGTGGAACAAGGAGTACTACACGTTGGACGGAATGCTGTACGAGGAACGCGGCGTGGACGATACGGGCAAGTACGCGACTTATGCGAATTGGATTTCCGTGGCGATTGAGCACGAAAACGACAGTGCCCGTGCGCACGAGAAGATGAACAAGCTCCAGTCTTTCAATGCGCCGTTGAAGGCCTTGATCACGTATGCCGCCGACGGTCCGGCTTCCGACACGCTTTTGCGCAAGTACGAGAACCTCATAAAGTCCTCGGATGTATTCAATGACGTCGCGACCCTGCGTCAGCAAATCGTCGTCTTGGGAACGCCGAAGACCGTGCGTGAATGGAGGTTCTACGCCTACGAAAACGACGGCTTTGTGCTGATGCTACCCAACTAGCAAAGCGCGGATGTACGGGGACAGTTCGAATTTATCGACTCTTGCGTCGCAGCCCATCCATTAAAATATCGATGAGCCGGCGCGCGCTCGCTTCCCAGCCCGCATCGGGATTGCTGTAGCTCACGCCCACCAGCGCACGCAGCAAGTCGGACGGATCGATATCGTTGCGCACATCACCGGCGGCGATTGCGCGCTTCACGAGGGTGGAGAGCGCGTTGGTGATCAGTTCTGCAGACGTGGTGTACAGGGCGGACGTGCGCGTCGCCACGGCCGCCAACGATGGGGCGATGATGCGTTTGGTGGCGATGTAATCGACAAACAGGTGCATCCATCGATGCAGCGCCTCGCCGGGCGCGGAGGTGTGGAGCAGATGCGGCACGGCTTCGGCCAGCTGCTCGACTTCTCGTCGGTAAACCGCTTCTACAACCGCTTCTCGGGTTGGGAAATGGCGATACAAGGTACCGATGCCGACGCCGGCGCGACGGGCAATTTCTTCCAGGCTCACTTCCAGCCCGATATCCGAAAATCCCGCTTTCGCGGCGTCAATCAGTAGTTGGCGGTTCCTGGCGCTGTCGGCGCGGGGTTTGCGCGCCGCGGCGCTTGGTGTTCCTTTCACGATTATCGGTTTACTCCAAACATAATGCTTGCAAAACGGAGGAAGCCTCCGTATATTAAACGGAGGTTCCCTCCAGATGCAATTAGACCACTTTTACCGGGTCGAGCGGTAGGGCGTTGCGAACTACAGCGAGGATTTAAGCATGAGCAATATTTTTGGAGCCACTTCGACCGCTGATGAGGTGTTGCGAGGCGTCAATTTGACCGGAAAGCGCGTGCTCGTTACCGGCGTATCTGCGGGCATCGGCGTGGAGACGGCGCGTGTGCTGGCGGCACACGGTGCGCAAGTTATCGGAGCTGCGCGCGATTTATCCAAGGCGCAAGCCGCTACCGAGCAGGTCCGCGCGCAAGCGGCGAGCGGCGGTTCTCTTGAATTGGTGCAGCTCGACCTGGCATCGCTTGATAGTGTGCGCCGCTGCGCCGATGCGTTACTTGCCAAGGGTAAGTCTTTCGACGTGATTATTGCGAACGCCGGGGTGATGGCATGCCCCAAGGGCAAGACCGTCGATGGCTTTGAGACGCAGTTCGGCACCAACCATCTCGGGCACTTTGTACTCGTGAACCGCATCGCTTCGCTGCTCAAGGAGGGTTCGCGGCTGGTGAACCTGTCTTCGTCGGGGCACCGATATGCGGATGTCGATCTGGAAGATCCGAACTTTGAGCACACGCCCTACGAGGAGTTCATTGCCTACGGCCGTTCCAAGACGGCCAATGTGCTGTTTGCTGTGGAGTTCGATCGTCGGCACAAAGCGCGCGGGGTGCGGGCGACGGCGGTGCACCCGGGGGGTATCAAAACGGAACTCAGTCGCCATTTGACGCCCGCGGTGTTGGAGAAATTGATTGCGGAGATCAATGCCAGTCAACCCCAAGGCGCAGCGCCCTTTGTCTATAAAAGCATTCCGCAAGGCGCGGCAACCTCCGTGTGGGCCGCGTGCGTCGCGGATGCCGCGGCGATTGGCGCTCACTTTTGCGAAGACTGCCACGTGGCCGAGGTCGTCTCAACTGCCGGCTTGCGCGCCGGTGTGCGGCCTTATGCGCTAGATCCGCAACACGCACAAGCACTGTGGCAGAAAAGCGAAGAGATGGTCGGCGAACGTTTTAACTCGAAAGGATAGGATCATGTTTACATCGACATCAAATACAAGCCTTGCCGAGACCGGCACCGACATGCTCATCCCATTGATCCGCGCCGCCGCCACCATTGGTTTCGCCATTGCGCCGTGTTCGCTGGGTTTCGTCATCATCGCCGTGTCCGAGCAATTGATTCGCTCCATCCTGGTGGGCGACGATCCGGAAATGCTGATGAGCGACTTGCAGAATCAGTATCCCAACGAGGTGATCGAACTCAACGAGACTGACGATGACGGATTGGTGGCGAAAGTGGTCGAGTTGATCGAGCGTCCCGGCCAAGCGTCGAAGTTGCCCCTTGATATTCGCGGCACGGATTTCCAGATGCGTGTCTGGGACGAGCTGCAGAAAGTGCCGGCCGGAACGACGGTGAGCTACACCTTTTTGGCGGAACAGATCGGCGCACCGAACGCGGTGCAAACGGTGGAACACGCCTGCGCGACCAATCCCTTGGCGGTTGCCATCCCATGTCACCGAGCAGTGCGGGCCAATGGAGATTTGGCGGGGTATCGGTGGGGAATCGACCGCAAGCGCGCACTTCTCGAGCGCGAAGTAATGAAGTGAACCGGCGCGAGCGGCCCGCGCGTTGGCGGCTACCTATCCTCCGCAGTCATCGTCTGCGTGTACATTCACGGTATCGCCATCGCTGAGACCGGGGCTATCATCGTGGCCGCACATGCGCATGTCTGGATCGAGACTCATTGCGGTCCAAGATAAATGACCTTTGCCCGTGCTATCCGCGGAAAGGGTCAGCGTTATCGACGCGTTGCCGTAAAGGGGTCTGCTGGTCAGAACTTGTTGTGGGGGGTTTGCACCTCGATCGTATGCAGTCACCAATAAATTGCCCGAGGTATTGTTATTGATGGTAATCATCACGCCGTCCTGACCGAATACCAAAGCGCCAGGGACCGACAGGATTACTAAGGCAAGCGCTGTAAATCGCCATTTGGAACGGCGCATGAAATTTCCCCCGGTAATAGTGATAGCAAGTGCGGACGTCCATGTCGCGTTCGCGGCGCAACAAAACGGTGACAATAGTTTACCCAGAGCGCGGTCCGCCAGACTACAAGTCTTCAAGCCTACCACCCTCGAAAGCTATGCGACCAAGGTCCAATGGCAATACGCCGACCCGAGAGAATTACGATGCGCGTAAGCATTTCTGAGTGCCGGGCCACGAGGCAACACATGAATGAAATCCGGCCTTATGTGTGGTAACGCACAGAGAAGCCCTGTTTCGAGTCGCACCGTAACAAAAACGGGATGCTTAGGGGAGCATTGGACCGCTGCGCTCCGGTGAGAACCATCGCGCAGCTTCAGTTATAGGGACGTAAACGGGCGCTGACATGATCAATAAGGCCGAAGCCCTTAATCGGGAAAATCCATCGTCCGCTATGGTTCGGAGATGGTAGTGAATACGCTGCTTCCAACCACACTTCATGGGATTGAGATCGCATTGGTGCTGGGCGCCTTGCAGTTGGCGCTTGTCGCGTTGCTGTTCAGGCAAACGCGACTGCGAGCGCGGGCCGAGCATGTGTCGGCCAAGAGTCAGGAGCGGCTGGCACTGATCTCATCGATGAGTGGATTTGGTTTTTGGAGCTGGGATGCGGCAACGGGTGAGGTGTGGGCCAGCAAACACTCGCGCGCAATTTTGGCGCTCAGTCAGGATGGTGCGCTGTCGGGCCAGTCGCTGTTGGCCGCCATTCATCCCGACGACCGCCCGCGTGTTTTGGAGATGATCAAGTCGGGCCCGTGTCCGGACAGCATGGAAATGGAGCTGCGGGTGGCGGGGCCCGATGGCGAGCTTCGTTGGATCACCGCAAAGGCCAGCGCATACTGCGATCCCAGGGGCGCGGTCATGAGAGTCGCGGGTTATGTATTCGACGACTCTGAACGCAAGCGATCCGCGGCGGATTTGCTCAAACTGCAGAAGAAGCTGACTCATGTTACGCGCGTGGCATTGCTCGGCGAACTCTCGGGCGCACTCGCTCACGAACTGCAGCAACCCCTAACCGCTATTTTATGCAATGCCCATACGGCGTTACTGCTGACGAAGTCGGCAAAGCTCAATTTGGAGGAGATTCGCGAGGTCCTTCAGGAAATCGTGAAGGACGATAAGAACGCCGGGCAGATCATCCAGCGTCTGCGTGCGCTTTTGATTCGCGGGGAGACACATTTTGATCGGTTGTCCATTCGAGATTTATTGGGAGATGTTCTAACGCTCGCTCGAGGCACGCTGCGGGAGCGTAATGTTCAAGTGAGCACCCGGATCTCAGAAGGGATCCCCGACGTGAAGGGGGACCGAGTTGAACTGCAGCAAGTATTGTTGAATTTGGTGCTGAATGCCTGTGACGCGATGATTGATAATCCTGCGCGTGACCGCCGGCTGGAAATTGTCGTGGATCTCGAGGCCGGTTCCGGTGCCATCATTTTCTCCGTCCTCGACTGCGGCAGTGGTATAGACGTCGAGCAGCTGGAACGCGTTTTCGACCCCTTCTTCACAACGAAGGTGGGCGGCTTGGGTCTGGGGCTCGCCATCAGCCATTCCATCATCGAGGCACACGCTGGGCGGCTGTGGGCTACCAACAGATCCGACCGCGGAGCCGCATTTCACTTCACGTTACCGATATCCGAACCGATATCCGAAGGGAAGAAAAATCATGAACAGCACAACGAAGTCAGTGTTTATTGTTGATGACGCCCGCGAGGTGCGGATGGGATTATCACGGCTCCTGACTGCAGCAGGTTATCAGGTGCGCGCATATGAGTCGGCGCACGCCTTCCTCAAAGATCACGATGCCGAGGCCCCGGGATGCCTGCTGCTGGATGTTTGCATGCCCGGTCTCAACGGGCTCGAGTTGCAACGCTCGCTGACTCGCTCCGGATTCGTGCGCCCGATCGTCTTCCTGACGGGCATGGGCGACATCCAAACCAGCGTGCACGCCATGAAGGAAGGAGCCGTGGATTTCTTGACCAAGCCGGTTGATGAGGCGCGACTATTCGAAGCGGTCGATCAAGCGTTGCGGCGTGATGCCGAACAGCGGCTCGAAAGATCGATCCGCAACACCATACAGCAACGTCTCGAGATACTGACGCCTCGGGAATTGCAGGTGATGGGACAAGTCATTCGCGGCCGGCTTAACAAGCAGATCGCCGCGGATCTTGGCACGGGTGAAAAGACGGTCAAGGTGCATCGCGCGCGTGTCATGTCGAAAATGATGGCGCGCTCGGTGGCGGAGTTGGTGCAGTTGGGCGCGCGCGTCGGGGTTTCGATCCAACCCGTTCAAGGCGGGGGTTCCGCGTCGATAAATTGGCGGCGTCCCTAGCTGCGCGGGGCGGCGTCAACGCACCCGCATCGATTCGGCAAGCGCCATCAAATTCTGCGGTTTCACGCGGATGATGCCCGATCGCGGACTGTCGATGTCGGCGATGAGCAGGAAGGAGAGGGCGACGATGAGGGGCAACACCATCAATAATTGCCGCTCCGACTTAATGTTTCGGGAACCGTAACCGAGCAGCACATTGGAAATGACGGCAATGGCGGTCATTAATATCCATGCGGAAGTCGGGATTCGATTCCACCATGAGGCCTGTGCATATCCTTGCGAGTTGAGAACGTCGTTCATGCCGACGATGGTTATGGCCTGAATCGCTGTCCGCTCCGCTGTGGCCGTCCCGACCACCGTGTCCCAAAGCTGCTTCTGCAGTTCCGCAACTCGCCCCTGGGCTTGCCGGATGCGACTCTGGTCGTCGGCCAGGTAGTACGTGATGCGCTGGTTCACGTACTCCTTGAGCAGCGAGCGCACCTGGTCAGCGGCCGTCCCTGCTATCAAGTCCGCACGCAAATATTCGGTTCCAATGGCGTTCGCCTCCGCTTCTTCGTAGTTCTTGCGTTGTTCGTATCGTCCAATCGCCATGGAGAACGTGAAGCCGATAATGAGCCCATTTAGCGTCAGCGTGGTGGCGAGGATGGTGCCGAAGTCCGAGCGCAGCGTGGGCTCGAGGCGCCGCCATTTTCCAAAAACACTGGCGCCGGCGAGCGTCGCCAGCCACAGCACCACGAATGAACACGCGAATACCAGCAGGGGGAAGTCTAAAAGGTGCATTTGCCGTGGCTCTGATGACTGGCCGACCCTAGTCAGAGGGTTGCCGAGCGTCCATGTGACCAAGGTCTTCTTGTAAGGTAACGCACGGGGCGGCAACTGCTGCCCGGATTGCCCGCGTGGCGATCGCCGGCAAAAATGTGATTTCCGTCAACGTAAAGCACGTGCCGACGTTGGGTATCATTATGGGCGCGGCGCCGGCGACAGTCCGACAATCCGTGCAGTTCCAATCGGCGGCCCGTTCATGCTCGAGGAGCAGAGGCGGGTTCCTCAATTACCGTCTGCGAGTGCGGTTCGAATAAGTGCGTCACAGGCTATTGCGTTCCCGGCGGTCATCAATCGGAATGTTGCGGTTCCGGCAAATATCCGCGTGGTAACGCCTGCCCCACGGCTCGGCCGCAGCTTAACGGTGCTGCACATTGAAGATGACCCGAGCGTGGCCCGGTCCGTGGCTCGGGCATTGCGGCTGGGGGGGCACGAAGTCGTCAGCGTCGCGACGCGCGGTGAAGTGCTGCGACAACTGGAAGTCTGCGGGCTTCGCCCCGATTTGATTTTGACCGATTATCAGCTAGGCGTGGGTCTCACGGGCGATATGCTCGTCGCCGAAATCGCGGCATTGCTCCAATTCAAGCCTCCCACAATCATGCTGACGGGAGTATCCGAACGGCAGGCCCCGAATGGAGTGTCGTTTGCCGATCGCATTCTGGCAAAGCCGGTGGACATCAACGCGTTGCTGCGCGAGATCGATGATTTGGTGTCCAAGCAATAAACTCTTGTCACAAGTTTAGTTCGCTTTGATGCCTTCGACTTGTATGCGCAGCAGCACATCCTGTTTAAATCCGTACTGCTGTCCGTAATTCACGCCGAAATCGGCGCGATTGAATGTGCCGCTGGCATCTGCACCGCAAACCTGCTTCTTGAGCATGGGATGCTCAACGCATTTGAAGGAATTAATCGTGAGCGTCACAGGCTTCGTGACGCCGTGCAGGGTCAAGTTGCCTGAAATGGTTTTTGGCACGCCATCCGCGAATTCAACGAACTTTCCTTTGTATTCCGCGGTCGGGTATTTGGCCACATCGAGCATCTCGGGGCCCGACGCATGTTCGTTGAGTTTGTCATGAGCGAAATCGACGCTGGAAGTGTCGATGACGATATCCACTGTTCCTGCCTTCGCCGCGGTATCGATTGCGACCGTGCCGCTGGTTTTCTTGAAGGTACCCCGCCACGTGGATAGGCCGCCGAAATGATCCACTTCAAAGCTGGGGTGGGTATGGTCGGGATCGACGTTGTAGGTGGTGGCCGCGGCAGTTGCCGAGGCGACGCTCACAATCAAGAGCGGCAGCGCGTAGACGTATTTCGCATAGTTCTTCATATCATTCCTCTTCCGTAGTATTTAAATGGCGGCGATTAATCCGGCCCTCGCCAGTTGATTGCCGATGCGTTGAATTTCCGACTCTCCCGCGGCCAATGCCGCGGGACTGGTGTGTACCGAGTAATGACCCAGCACCAACTCGTGTGGGTGCTTGGCCGCGGATCCGAGCACAAATCTCGATGCAGTGTCTGCGTGTATGGCAAGCGGGCTGTTGGACTCCTCGAAGACCGCTAATTCACCTGCTGAGACCGGAGCCGGTGTGCGCAGCGTCCCCTCGGACACAGCCACCCACGCGATCTCATGATTTAGCGGCGGCTGATAAATCCAGCGCTCGCCCGCTGCGAGTCGCACATCGAGATAGTTGATATTTTCAGGCGCGAAGATCGCACTCTTGGCCCCACCATCGGAGCCCAAAATCACCCGCGCGGGCCCTTCTGCGGGCACCTCTTGGGCGGATAAATAATGGCTTTTGCTTGGTCCGTTCTCGATTTCCTCGGGCAACGCAATCCACAGCTGAAAGCCTTTGGTGCGCTGTGTGCCTGAGGCCTTGCCGGTGTGCCACACGCCGCCGCCCGCACACATCCATTCGACTGCGCCCGCAGAAAGTGTCCCCTTCACGCCGGTGGTTTCCTGGTACTCCATCGCGCCTTGATGAAGCACGGTGAGCGTGGCGATGCCGGAATGGGGATGCCAGCCGAAGCCCGGCGCGCCTGTCGCCGGGATGTCAAAGGAATCCAGGAACACGAACGGCTTGATCAGTTCGCCGATATCCGACGGGCTGACGAGACGCGTAATGGGGCCGTGCCGCCGCCCCCGGGTGCGGACCACGATTTCTCGTGGTGCCACCGGCGCTTTCAACACCGCGCTCATGCGGCTATGGCCGCGATATTTTCACGCGCCTTCAGGATGGCGGCTTCCTTGGCTTCCTTCCCAAGCCCAAGTCCTTCCGCGCGCACGATGGTTACGTTGGTCAAGCCGATGAATGACAGCACGCCGGTAAGGTAGCTCTCATGATGCTCGAGGGCCGCCGCGGGAGAACCTGCCGCATAGATATTGCCGCGCGAGGAAGCGACGAACACCTTCGTGTTCTTCGACAGCAAACCTTCTGCACCATTGGGTCCGTAGCGAAATGTCTTGCCGGCAACGACCACACGGTCGATCCATGCCTTGAGCTGGCTTGGAATCGAAAAGTTATACATTGGCGCGCCGATCACGATGACATCGGCCGCCATTAGCTCCTCGAGATATACGCCGCCCTTTGCCAAGTCCGGACCGAGCACGGCGCTCTCAACGGGACCGCCTTGCCACGCAGCCAGATGCGCTGACGATAAGTGGAGCACAGCGTCAGCCTCCAAATCCCGGCGAGTCACTTTGATGCCGGGGTTCAGAGCAACTTGCCTGGCGACGATTTCTGCCGACAGCTTCCGGCTGACCGAATCGGTCCCGGAGACGCTGGAATCAATATGGAGTAGCTTCATGGGTAAGTCCCTGCGTTGTTTATTGAAAACAGGGAAGTATGCTGCGCCGGCGGCGACCCTATGAATAGCCGTTATTATTCGATATTATGCATCGGGTCACCCGATGTATAGGTTGGAAACGTGCTAGACGGCGTCTCGCTCGACCAGTTGAGGGCGTTCATCGCCGCGGTGGACGAGGGGAGTTTCTCGGCCGGCGCGCGCAAGCTTCATCGCGCGCAGTCTGCCGTCAGCGAACTCATCAGTAACCTTGAGGCCCAGATCCGGGTAGTTCTTTTCGATCGTTCAGAGCGCTATCCAAAACTCACGCCCGCCGGCGTCCAGTTGGTGGCCGACGCGCGCAGTGTCGTGGCCAACGTGGATTTGCTCAAGGCGCGGGCCAAGGGAATCTCCGCTGGACTCGAGTCGGAACTCTCTGCGGTCGTGGACGTGCTGTTTCCGATTGAGGCAATCGCGGAATCGGCCAGAGAATTCAGGGACCGATTTCCTTTCACGCCGTTGCGTCTCTACGTTGAAGCACTCGGCGGCGCATACCAGCCCGTGCTGGACGGCCGCTGCAGCCTGGGAGTCGTGGGATCGCTGCCGATTGTGCCGGGCTCCATGACGCAGGAACGACTGCAAGGCGTCCAGATGCTGATGGTCGCCGCGCGGGAACATCCGCTCGCCGCCATCACAGGAGTCATTCCAAAATCTGAACTCGCCAAACACGTGCAACTGGTGCTGACCGATAGATCCGAGCTGTCCTCTGGGCGCGAGTTCGGTGTAATGTCGCCGCTGACGTGGCGTCTGGGCGACTTATTTGCGAAGCACGCCTTTCTTCTCCGAGGGCTTGGCTGGGGCGGTATGCCGTTGCATGCGATCAAACAGGACCTTGTGGAAGGGCGACTCGCCAGGCTGTCAATCGAGGATTTGGCCGAAGACGGATTGATACTGCCGATGTCGGCTGTTTTCCTCACTGCTAAGCCACCGGGACCCGCGGGTCGCTGGCTCATCGAGCGCTTAAGACAGTGCCCCACCGAGATTTCGGCGGCCCCACCGCCG
>Ga0210387_10002731_pt1 | contig 13531 bp, 10 predicted proteins | sample IncBWC7OmetaG_FD_160108 | JGI IMG/M metagenome (GOLD analysis project Ga0210387, IMG submission 160108) | Forest soil microbial communities from Barre Woods Harvard Forest LTER site, Petersham, Massachusetts, United States - Inc-BW-C-7-O ...
GAGCGGCGGCTCGGACTGCTCGGCGCCCGATTCACGTCGCTGTCCGACGAAGCGCTCATCGCCTGCAGCGTCGAGCGACTCCTCGCCGGTGAGGCACTCGGGTGGTTTCAGGGACGAATGGAGTTCGGACCGCGGGCCCTGGGCAGCCGGTCGATCCTGGCCGACCCGCGGAACCCCGACGCGCAATCGTTGCTCAATCGCAAGGTGAAGTTCCGCGAATCGTTCCGGCCGTTCGCGCCGGCGGTGCTGCGCGAGCGCGTCGCGGAGTGGTTCGAGCTCGACGTCGACAGCCCGTATATGCTGCTCGTCGCCCGGGTACGCCCGGAGCACCGGTGCGCCATCGCGGCCGAGGATGCCGCGCGCACGGGTCTCGCCCGGCTCGGCGTCGTGCGATCGGATATTCCCGCGGTGACGCACGTCGACGATTCAGCGCGGATTCAAACCGTCGATCGCGAGACGCACCCCCGGTTTCATGCGCTGCTCGCCGCGTTCGCCGCCCGGACCGGATGCCCGGTGCTGGTCAACACTAGCTTCAACGTGCGCGGGGAACCCATCGTGTGCACGCCCGACGACGCGTTCCGTTGCTTCATGGCGACCGCGATCGAGGCGATGAGTATCGGGAATTGTCTCCTGCGGAAAGCCGACCAGACCGCCTCCATCACCTATGACCCGACCGCTTTTGCGCCAGACTAGCCGGCTGGTGCTCGTGGTCACGGCCCTCGGCGCGTTTCGTGTCGCGGCCTTCGCCGTGACACACGTCCCCTCGCAGTTTCCGACGCTCGTCCTGGGCTACGACGTCCTGCCAGTCCTCGTCGGCCTCGGCGCGGTCGCCGCGCTCTTTCTGCGACCGACCGTGCGCGCGACGATCGCGAGCTGCGTCGGCGCCGCGGTGCTCGCGCTGTACATCGCCGAGGCGGTCTTCACGTTCGGGTCCCATCCGCCAACGGGTACGCGGCCCAAACCCGCGGGGATCACCGGCCCATGGGATCCCCGCTCGCCGCTCGTCGTGATGCTCGACGACCGCGCCCGCGGCGTGAACGCCTATCCCTCGATCAGCCGATTGGAGCTCGAGGCCGCCTACCGCGCGGTCCGAAAACCCGGAACGCCGTATCCGCTGGCCAGCTTGCCGAACACCTTCACGGTGTATTGCAACGAAGGCGGCGTGACCACGACCTATACGAGCGACCGCCACGGCTTCAACAACCCTCCCGGCGTGTGGGATGACCCATCGCTCGATGTCGCGCTCCTGGGCGATTCGTTTACGCAGGGGGCCTGCGTCGATACGAGCGAGACGGTCGCGGCACAGATCCGGCACCGCCGTTCGGCGATCAGCCTCGGCGTGAATGGCTATGGACCGCTGTCCGAGCTCGCCATTCTTCGGGAGTACGCGGCGCCGCTCCGGCCACGGCATCTCGTGTGGCTCTTTTTTCCGGGCAATGATTTTCTGGATCTGGCGTCTGAGCGCGCCGGCGGTTTCCTCCCCCAGTACCGGGCGAGAACGTTTCGACAATCGCTGATCGACCGCCAGGGTGAAATCGATGGCGTCGTGCGCCCGTACCTCGATGCGGACATCGCGAGGGAGGTCGCCTTCCGTCAGCATCGGTGGCGCGGAGAGCTGAAGCAGTTCATCACGCTCCGGCACGTCCGCGAGCGCCTCTTTCCGGTGCTCATTCCGGAATGGGGCCGGATGGCGGGCCTGCCGTGCGGACAAGACCGCCTGCAAGAGTTCACGGACGTGGTCGCCCAGGCCCGATCCGAAGTCTCGGCGTGGGGCGGTCGATTCTATCTCGTCTACCTCCCGATGTGGCCGGAAGGAACGTGGAACGAGACCTGCCGACCGTCACACGACTCGATCATCAAGGCGGTTGCTCTCGCGGGCGTCCCGGTGATCGATCTCCAGACGGTGTTCGACGCGGACTCGAATCAGCACCGACTCTGGCAGCCACCCTACGCCGGCACGCACCTCACGCCGGCAGGCTATGCGCTGGCCGCGCGCGTTATTCTCGATACGCTGGCGAGAGAGGTCAACTCGCCATAGGCGCGTAGGCTCTCGCGCGCGATCGCGGGATAACTCAACGTTTGATCAAAAATGCGCCGCACCTGTTTTGAAAGCGGCTCAACCGGTTGCTGCAATACCTGAAGCAGAGCGCTTCTAAACGCATCGGGATCACCTACTGTCCAGCAGGCGCCGGCTCGCCCCTCATCCGTCATCGCCATGAACGAAGGGATTCGAGTCACCACCGGGATGACGCCACATGCCATCGCTTCCGCCAAGGCGAAGCCACTGCCCTCGTAGTGGCTGCCCAAGACGAAATAGTCGGCGCTGTTGTAAATGTCCTCCAACCTGGGATGATCCACGTTACCGAGGAGCTGTACGGCCTCGCGAAGGCTCGAGCTTGCGGCGATTCGCTCTTGAACGGCGGGCAGCAAATCGGTCGAACGATAGGCCATGTACAGCCGCGCCAGAGGAACGTGCCGGAGAATCTGCTCAAATCCTGACAACACGGTGAGGGGATCCTTATTGGCGGTGAGGTTTCCGACCCACAGTATGACCGGAGCCCCAGACAGACCGGTGCGCTCGCGCGCTACCGTCCGGTCTTCACGCCGAAAAAACGTCGACCCTTCCATCACTTCATAAATCTGCTGGCCCTTCGAGATCATGCCGTGATCGGTCCAACCGTCCGCCAAGTCTCGAGCGGCGAAGAAGAATCCATTCACCGATCGCAGCCCCCACTTCTGCAGGGGTCGGCGAATTCCATTCCACGGCTTCTCCGCATGATGCTGCGCCACCATGGCAAGCTGGAAGGGCAGCGCATTCCGCAGCAAGCGCGTTTGCAAAGGGTACAGCAAACCCTCCACGTGGACGACCAACGACTGCGATGCTTGGCGTGCACATGCATCTCGCACGGCACGATGAAATGCGTGTGGGATCTGCCATTTGCGCAGATTCGGTGAACACGCATCCACACAGAAGTCGAAGCGAACGCCGTTGTTTTCGAAGCTGACGTTGCGGTGAAATCGCTGGAGAACCGTCACCACGGCTCCTTCGTCGTGCAGCGCGTGCGCGATGGGGCCGATCGTCGAATAGCGGTCCAGCAACCTCTCGGGTGTCTCGAGGTCTGGCTCGTAGAGATAAATCACCAACACCACGTGCATCAGCGAATCGCCGGCAATGCGATGGCCTGCCTTCTCCATTCTTCATAAAAGCCATGCGCTTGGAAAAACTGCGGCCCGTCCGCGATGCCGTGCTCCTCCACGAGTTTGCAGATGAAAAGCGTGTGACTGCCCATGTTGCGCGATTGCACGACCTCCAACTCCCGGACGCGCGGCGAGAATGTCGGAACGGGCAACCCGAACGCAGCGGACTTGGTCAAGGGGAAAGGGAGTGAGGCCCATTCGACTGATGCCTTGCGGTGATTCCGGCCCAACCCGTACGCGAGAGGGATCGCCTCGACTGGAACGCTGCTCAGCGCGACTCGGCGACTGCGTTCGATCAGGGGCACAGCTTTCGTATGGAGGGCAAGCGAAAAATGTCTCCGGCCGATCTGGCCGATGAGATCCATGGGGAAAATGTTCCCGGCATCGCCGTCGACGACACTCACTAGCCCTATGGGTCGCGGGCAGATATAAAAGACGAACAGCGCGTGGAGCTCACTCGCCACCATTGGGATTTCAGGGGGATTGGGTCCACGCTGCTGACGCCATCCATCATACGCGAAATCCAAGTAGCGCCTCCACAGCAGACGCCTTGGCTGGCAGTAGTTGGCGGGGCGGCGAGTCCGAAAGAGGCACAGGCTTTCCTCTCCTTCAAGGCCGACCGCGTCAACGAACTCGAGGCCGATTCTTCCGAGTAACGTCTGGCCTGAGCGAGCTTCGCGAAATTCCAAGCCAAGCCGGCGGCGATTTCCGTCGTCGTCCAACCCAATGCCGACGACTAGCGGCCGAATCCCCGCAAGCACATTGCGGTCCGTGACATCACGAGGCGACCCCATGCCGACCAGCCAAACCTTGATGTCGCGTTGAGGCTCTGGTAAGCCCAGGGCACAGAATTGAGCGAGGTCCCGGGGGCCGAAGGCGAGTGCAGCGAGATGTCTGCGAAGTTGCTTTCGCAAGTTCACTGGGCTATAGGCAACCGCTCAAAATGCAACAACACGCAATCCCCGAGGCCCTTCACACCCGGACAGTGCGTCAGCCATTGGTCGGCATAGACCATGCCCTTGAGGGCCGTTGGAAACCGTCGAGCCCACGGTTCCATACAGGAAGGTGGGACGGCAATGCCGATCCCTTGCCAGTGCAGCAGTCGAAAACTCGGCTTAAAGGCCCGTGAGATTGAGCGAACAGACGGATAATACGCTTTCATCTTCGGGGTTTCGAACTGGGGATGCAGGCGTCGCATTGCCCCCTTGAGATTGCGGTGCGCAAGCTGCCAGATGACTTCCCAAGCGCCGAATCTCCCAATCATGCAGATGAGGAGCCGCGCTCCTGGGCGCAGGAGTTGTCCCAAGTCACGCGCTACACTGGAAAGATCTTTTACGTGGTTCAGTCCCGAAAAATTTGAGAATGCTCCGTCGAATGGCCCTTCCGGGATCAGCTGAGCAATTTCCTCGGTAGGGATCGCGCGGAAAACCGCTAGCTCTGCCACGTCATTGGCAACGCTGCGCTGGGCGGCGATTTCGGTCATTCGCGGGGAGAGATCACACGCCAGAACGCGGACTCCTCTCTCCGCAAGATGCACGGCATCGATGCCCGTGCCGCAATTGAGCTCCAGGACTCTCTGTCCGCTCTGGAACGCTTGCTCCAATGCCGTCCACACGGCACCTCTCATCGCCCGGCCGACGAGAGTCTCCGGGAAAACCTGATCGTAGGTCTCGGCCGTCAAATCCCAATACTGACGTCCAGCCTCGAGCAATTGGTTGCTCATGATAATTATTATAGTACGGTGCCGACCCGATATCCGCCTCCGCTCGTTTCGGTCATTCTCCCGACGTACGATCGCATGGAATTCTTGCCGGCGGCGGTCGAATCCGTCCTCCGGCAAACGCATACGGATTGGGAGATGATCATCGCCGACGATGGGTCGGGGCCCGAGACCAGCGCCTATCTCCGGGGTCTCGCCGACGCTCGCGTCCGCGTGCTATGGCTGCAGCATTCCGGTCGGATATCGGTCGTCCGGAACGCGGCGCTCCGCGTGGCGCAGGGCGCGTATCTCGCATTCATGGACTCGGACGATATCTGGGCGCCCACCAAGCTCGAAGCACAGCTCCGCGCCATGCAGACCGCTCCGAGTCGGCGGTGGAGCTATACCGCGCTGACGATCATCGATACGGCGGGGCGGACGCTCCCGGACTCGAACTTCAAGGCGCGCATCCCGTACGACGGTGACATTCTCGAGCGGCTGCTGACCGTCGAGGCGATTGTCGCCACGCCGGCGGTGATGGCGGAGCGAAGCCTCGTCACCGAGGCGGGCGGCTTCGATGACGATCAAGCGGTGAACGAAGACTATGACCTCTGGATGCGGCTGGCGATGCTGAGCCCCGTCACCGCGGTGGCGGAGCCGTTGGTCGCCGTGCGTCACAAGAATCGCGACCCCCGCTATCCGGGCAACCCGGTCGGCGGCGTCGAGGGATGGGTGCGCCTCTACGGCAAGATGGACGCGGCCTTGACCGATCCGCGACTGCGCGGCATCGCGCGACGGAAGCGGGCCCATTTTGCCCTCGAACTTTCTCGGATGTACCGCGACGCGGGCGACCGGCGCGCAACGCGGCGGACACTGCGCGACGCGTTAGCTTACAGTTGGACCTCTCCGCGATGGGTGTGGAGAGCGTGCAGGGTCCTGGTCTCACCGCTGTATCGACGACTAATGCGAAGGGCATGACTACCAGCATTCTGTTCGCGATCAGTTTCTGCCATCTGCTCAATGACCTCGTCCAATCGCTGATTTACGCGGTCTACCCGATCCTCAAGACCACGCATCATCTCGACTTTCGCCAGATCGGGCTCATCACGCTGTCGTACCAGATCACCGCGTCGCTCCTGCAGCCGTTCGTCGGGCTCTACACCGATAAGCGGCCAATGCCATTTTCACTCGCGATCGGCATGGGCGCGACCCTGTGCGGCCTGCTGGTACTGTCCGCGGCGTCGCATTTTCTCACCCTGCTCGGCGGGGCGTCACTCGTCGGCCTTGGCTCATCGATCTTTCATCCCGAGTCGTCGCGCGTGGCGCGGCTCGCGTCAGGGAATCGGCCGGGGTTTGCGCAGTCGTTCTTTCAAGTTGGCGGGAACGCCGGAACGTCTCTCGGGCCGCTGCTCGCCGCGTACATCATCCTGCCAAACGGCCAATCCAGTCTGGCGTGGTTCTCGGCTGTCGCTTTGCTCGCGATCGCGGTGCTCACCATCATCGGGCGCTGGTATCGGGCCCACTTGGCCCAACGCGGCCCCTCGGCGGTCACCCACGTGACGAGTGGGTTGCCCCGACGCCGCGTGATTGGCGCTCTCGCGGTACTCGTGGCACTCATGTTTTCCAAATTCTTTTATTTGTCGAGCCTGACGAGCTATTACACGTTCTATCTCATCAACCGATTTCATCTGTCGGTGCGGAGCGCCGAGATACACCTTTTTCTGTTTCTCGGAGCGGTCGCGGCGGGAACGATCATTGGAGGGCCGATTGGCGATCGGATTGGGAGGAAACACGTTATCTGGGTTTCCATTCTGGGCGTCTTACCCTTTACGCTCATCTTGCCGTACGCCGATCTCGCATGGACGACTGGCCTCAGCATCGTGATCGGGCTCGTCCTCGCGTCGGCCATGCCGGCGATTCTCGTCTACGCCCAGGATCTCGTGCCCGGCCGCGTGGGTCTCATCTCCGGCGTGTTCTTCGGCCTCGCGTTCGGACTGGGTGGGATCGGCGCCGCGTTCCTCGGCAAGCTCGCGGACGCGACGAGTCTCGAATTCGTCTATCGCGTCTGCGCGTTCCTCCCGGCGATCGGGTTGCTCACGGCGTTTCTCCCACAGACACACGGCGGTCGAGCTCATCGAGCAGCGGCACCTGACCTGGCAACAGCTTCCGGCGCGCTTCCGCAAGACTGAACCACGCGGCGCGGTCGACTTCGGGGTACTCGCGGCCGTTGTACGTGAACGTATTGCTGGTAATCGACGCCGGGTCGGCATCGCCGCGCACGGCCCACGCGTGCACGACTTTGCCGCTCTTTTGTTTTACCGGCACGAGCGGGAGGAAGTCCCCGTCGACCGAGAGGCCGGTCTCCTCGGCCAGCTCGCGACGTGCTGCAGCGAGGGCATCCTCGCCGCTCTCAATTTCGCCCTTGGGGATGGACCAGGCGCCGTCGTCTTTACGGGCCCAAAAAGGACCGCCCGGGTGCACGAGAAGGACCTCGAGCACCCCGTTTCGGTGGCGAAACAGCAGCACCCCTGCGCTCTGCTTGCTCAACGCTCCTCATGGACAGACCGGGGCGATATTCCCACCGCGCGCGTCACTCTCGCCGAGCGGAATCGGAATGATGGAGGTGTGATGGTCGGTCACGCCAGTTCGCTGATGGATCGCCGCGGTGTCGTGGCCAAAGCCGGTGGAGGACCACGTCGTGTCGCGGGCCACGATGAGGTTCCAGTTCCGGAGCGTCACCACCCGGTCCCCTTCCCCATCGCTCAACAACGACACCCGCTGCTCGCGAAGGAAGAAATTGCGCGCACTGACGTAGTCGGCGTTGACCACCGTATCGGCGAGCCCCCCGACCGCGGTGCGCAGGTTGCGGAGGACCGCGATGGCGGGCGCGTACTGTTGCCGCGAAATCTCGGCCTCGGCCAGCAACAACTGCAGCTCGACATTGCGGATGATCGGGAGCGGCGCGGAGCCACTGATGTTGTTCGCGTAGTGAAAGAACGACCCGATGGGCGCACCGGGTGACTGGGGACCATTGGCCGCGCCGGCGTCGACATACTTGGCCGTGAACCGGTTGTCCGTCGTATCGATGTCGTTCAGCGCGTCCCAGAGCAGGAACGTCGCCCCCGCGAGGGTGTTGATCGGATTCGGAACATCGTTCGAGGCCGTGCTGAACGTGTGGAAGACGCCGAAATCGTTTGCCGCCACCGCCTCGGCCGCCGAGAGACTGGTCGAGTAGATCGGAGCGGCTGCCTGGATGTCGGCGATCGCGGAGTCGAGTTGGGCGGCGTTGGGGGAACCCACGCTCAGGGTATCGGTCGGCCGTCCTGTCGTGTAGGCGTAGTAGATCCGTGCTTTGCCGCGCAGCCCCAGCGTGAACCCGCGATAGGCGCCCGCGGTGCCGCTCACCTGGCTGAACCCCGGCGGCATGACCACGGGGAATGTCGTGGCCGGTCCCGCTTTGCTCAGACTGTCATTGGCCGAGTCCAGCATGGCGACGATCTGCTTCCACGCGTCCCGGTTGCAGAGGATCGGCGCCGGCGTGGACTGCCCCACGCCATTGATCGGAATACCGAGCGTGTCGCGCGTCTCGAGGATGTACATGTAGTACAGCGCCTTCAACGTCTCCAACGCCCCGAACATCGCTTCCTGCTGAGTCGCCGGAAGCGGGCCGCTCCCCGCCGAGGTCGTGAACTGGAGCGTCGGCACGGAGGCGAGGATCGTGTCGATCCCCTTGATCCCGTTGTAGTAGAAATCCCAGACGTCGGGCCCGACGAAGAGATCACCCGGGTTGACGGCGATCGAACCCGTGCCGACGAGCACGAATCGCTGCTCGCTGGGGGTGAAGTAGGCCGAGTTTCGGGCGAACGCGTCCATGAACAACTCGAAGTTGCCGATGTCGGTGCGCCCGGCGTCGAACGCGCCCGTGACTTCGCTCTGCAGCGCGGCGGCGGTATGCGGGAGACCAGTGGCCGCGTTGAAGTTCGGCACGGTCGACTCGTTGCAGCCGACCGTACCGGCGGCGAGGACGAGACAGCACAGGAAGCGTCGCATCTCAGAGTCCCAGATCGATGGAGACGAAATAACTGCGGGTGGGCGGATACGGCGTGACATCTTGCCCACGTCCCGTGAGCTGAGAGCTGAAGTTGCTGACATCCGGGTCCAGTCCCGGATACGATGTCCACGTGATGAGGTTGCGTCCCGAGACGCTCAGACTGGCGCTCCGCAGGAATCCGCGGCCGACGTGTTGCACGAATCCGCCGGGGAGATCGACCTTGAGCGTCACCTCGCGCACCTTCAAGTAATCGCCGTTGTACAGGTATGGGGTGAGGCCGGCGCCCTGCGCCGCGATGCGCGCCGCGGTCCCCGCGGTGTCGCCGTAGTTGTGCGCGCCGTCGAAATACTGCTCGGTCAGATCGGACACCTTGAAGCCGCGACGCCAGTCGAGGAACGTGTGCAGGTGCAGGATGCCGAGATTGAAGTCGTTCGTGAATCCCATCGTGAACGCCGGATTGGCATCGCCGAGCTGGGCGATGACCGGTGCGGCGCCATTGAACGACGCCTGTCCCCAGAACGCGGTCGGTGAGTGCCCGGCCTCAATGCGGTATCCGCCGAACGGCGTGTAGCCGAACGCCGTAAACCCGGGCTGGAATCCCGGTATCGGCAGATTGTCGACGACCGCCAAGTTGCGGGCGAAGTTCTCGTTGGTGATCCACGTGAACTGTCCGATCGACACCGGTGTCGCGCCGAGTTGCAGCTCGATGCCCCGGTTGGTCAACTGTCCGCCGTTGATCCACTGCTGGTTGACGCCGCTCGACGGGAGCGCTTGCGCCAGCAGCAGCAGATCGGTGATGCGCTTCTGGTAAACGGTGGCGCTGAACGTCAGGTTGTTGCGGAAGAGCGTCGCATCGAATCCCGTCTCGAAATCCGTATTGGTCTCTGGCTTGATGTTCGGATCTCCGCCGACCAATCCCGACTTGAGGCCGAGCTGGCCGCCGTACCCCTTGATCGAGTCGCCCGTGAATCGCACGCCGTAGTTCGGTATCGTTCCGGATACGCCGTAGGCGAAGCGCAGCTTCAGCTCATCCAGGCCGGGGAACAAGTTCGGTAGACGGTACGACGCCGATGCCTTCGGAAAGGGATAGTAGTGGTTGACATTCCCATCGTTGCTCGACCGCTCGGCGTTGAATCCCCCGGTGAGCGCCAGCCGCTCGCCGAACAGCAGCAGCTGCTCCTGGGCATAGAAGCCCTGATTGATCACAATGCTCTGCTGGAAGAACGGCGAGAGCACGGTGCCGTCCTGTGGGTTGGCGAAGCCCGGGAGCAGATTCTGCGAGACCAGGTCGGGCAGAATCAGCTCGTTCCGGTCACCCGTGTAGCCCGCCGATGTCGTCGCCTGAAGGCCGTGAATGCCGGTCAGCGTGTGCACGACGGACAGCGAGAAGTTGTACAACGAGTTCGTGGCCGATTGAATCGTGGCGACGCCCGGGTAGGCGTTCAGGGCCGAGTGCTCGACCTGCAGGCTCGACGGCGCGTAGAACTGATCCTTCTGATTGGCATAGTCGGCGCCGCCTTGGGCGATGATCGAGAGGTTCTGCGTCGAGCTGGTGAAGGCCTTGAACTCGATGTTCGTGCCGAAGGTGAACCGGCTGACGTTCTCCGGCGTCTGGATCGAGTGCGCATCGTCGAACGCGTTGGCCGTGCCGTACGGGTTGTGCACGTACGAGCCGTTGGCAGCGTGCTTGGCCATGTCGAAGAAGGACGGCGTGTACGAGATCACGTCGTACCCGGCGATACCGAGATTGTCGTTGCCGTTCACGCCGCGTCGCGCCATCGATGCGGTGTAGGCGAGGCTCGCGCTGGCGGTCAGCGCGTTCCCGACGTGCTGCGAGAGGTTCGTGCGCACCGACTGCTTGTTGTAGCCGGTGTTGATCTGCGCCCCATTGTCGTACTTGGTGAGTCCCGACAGGTAGTACTGCGTCGTCGCGGTGGCGCCGCGGAGGCTCAGATCGCTCTCGTATGACACTTCCGGATTGCCATAGAGACTCTTCTGGAAATCGCAGAAGCCGTGACACCAGTCGTAGTTCTGGGTGACCTGGGCCGAATCGAGGGGCGGCGTGGTGAACGAGGCGTTGAACGCCTGCGCCTGTGGAAGCGTGAAGCGGCGGACGGGCAACGTGTTATTCAGACTGTACTGGCCGAATCGCTGGGTGAAGTCCCACTGCGGTTTGCCCGCCGTGCCCTTCTTGGTGGTGATCAGGATGACGCCCGAGGCCCCCTTGTCGCCGTAGATGGCCGACGCCGCGGATCCCTCGAGGAACTGCATCGACTCGATGTCGGCCGGGTTCAGGTCCGCGATCCGGTTCGTCTGCTGATCCTGAGGGGATGGCCCATTCCCCGACGTGTTGTTGGCGGAGCTCGCGACCGAGTTGAGGCCGGACGGAATCGACGCGTTGCTCAAGATCACGCCATCGACCACGTAGAGTGGCTGACCGGCCGCCGTCGCATAGATCGACGTCGTGCCGCGCACCTGTACCTGCAAGCCACCGCCAGGCGCGCCCGAGTTCTCGCTGATCAGAGCGCCTGGAACCTTTCCCTCGAGGGCGTTTTCCAGCGTTGGCGTCGGGGCGCCGTTCAATTGCGACGCCGTGATGACGGGATCGTGCGTCGCGGCGTTCCGCGACGAGATCGTCGTGCCGACGCCGGTGATCACCTGACGGTCGATCTGAAAGACATCGCGCGTCATGCTCACCGTCACATCGGTGTCGCCCGTCGCATTGATCGCGACGGTCGTCAGGTGGTACCCGATCCGGCGCACGGTCAGGCTCTGCGCGCCGTCCGGCACGCGCACGGAGAACGTGCCGCTATCGGTTGCTTGGACGCCGATGGTCGTGCCGGTCACCATTACCTGGGCGACAGGGACCGGTCGGTGATCCGCTGAGTCGACGACGTGTCCCGTGACGTGCCGCGTGGCGTTTTGGCCCAACGCGGGTAAGGCGGCCACCGCCGGGAACAGGGCGGCCGCAAGCACAAAGCGAAGTGACATATGAGCGCCACACTAGGTCCGTTTGCGGCGCCCGGCTTGAACGGATTGACGAGCGCTTGAACAGGGCTAACGCGGCAGCGAACGCCGGAAGTCCGACGGCGTGACGCCTTCGGTCCGCTTGAACTCGCGCGAGAAGTGCGCCTGATCCGCGAAGCCGGCTTCCAGCGCGACCTCGATCAGCGGGCGTCCAGCCGTGAGCATCGCTCGCGCCCACGCCAAACGCCGTTGTCGCGCGTACGTTCCAGGCGTGCAACCGAGGAACGATCGGAACGAGCGCGCGAAGTACGCGGGGTGTACGCCCGCATCGAGCGCCAGTTGCTGCACACTCGGCGGCGAGCGAAACTCGGCATCGAGCCGCTGCGCGGCCCGCGTCACCCAGTCGGGTCGCGTCCGCTCGCCGTGTCGCCGATCCGTGCGCAGCGCTTCGGCCGACAACAGCAGCAAGATCCCCTCGACGACCATGGGCGACGTCGGCTCCCACACCCGTGCTTCGCGGCGCAAGCGGGCGGCGAGGCTCGACGCGACATCGCCCGACACGGTCACCCACTCCGGCCACCGCTCGGCCTCGAATCGCGCCGAGGACCACGCAGGGTCGAGTTGGATGACGAAGCAGCGACAGCCGCGGCCGCCGATGTCATCGCTGTGCTCGGTGTCGGCGGGATTGAACACGACGGTACCAGGGGGGCACGATCGCGAGTGACCGCGCGAGACCTCCATCACCGACCCGCTGATCACGAAACAAAAATACGGATGATCGTGCGCATGCCGGGGCAAGCGGACGTTCGCCGCGTGGGACGTTTCGAAAAACAACAGGTCGTCGGTCTGTCGGATGACCGCGCCCTGCCCTAAGAATTCTCCGTGCGCAAGTTGGAGCACGGGGCTATGGGTGTCCTGTCAGCACTGCGAAGTCAACCATACAATGACGAGGGGGATGGGATCGTGGCCGAGCACCGCATCGAACGGGACAAAGTGCATTACAAGTGGGACCGAGCGAATCCACCCGTCGTGGAGATCGACTCCGGCGACGTGGTGCACTGCGAGACAGACGAAGTGACGGACGGACAGATTCGACCCGGGTCGCCGGCTTCAGTGTTTACCTCGCTCGACTTCAACCGTCTCTACCCCCTGGCCGGACCGATCTTCGTACGCGGCGCGGAACCCGGCGACACACTCCAAGTCGACGTCATCAGTCTCTCGACGCTCGACTGGGGATGGGCCGGACTTATTCCCGGGCTCGGTCTTCTGGCCGAAGACTTTCCCGAGCCGTACATCCGTCACTTCGACCTTACGAACGGCGTCGACACCGCGTTGAGATCCGACATTACCATTCCCATCGCGCCGTTCTGCGGCACGATGGGTGTCGCGACCGACGAGCCCGGACCGCACGATGTGCTTCCACCCACGAAAGGCGCGGGGAACATCGATACCCGGCATCTGACCGCCGGGTCGACGTTGTATCTGCCGGTCTTCGTCCGAGGCGGATTGTTCTCGGCGGGCGACTGTCATGCGGCGCAAGGGGACGGCGAAGTCTGCGTGACCGGCATCGAGAGTCCCATGCGGTTCACGCTGCGATTCTCGGTGATCAAACAGGG
>Ga0210387_10002734_pt1 | contig 13522 bp, 15 predicted proteins | sample IncBWC7OmetaG_FD_160108 | JGI IMG/M metagenome (GOLD analysis project Ga0210387, IMG submission 160108) | Forest soil microbial communities from Barre Woods Harvard Forest LTER site, Petersham, Massachusetts, United States - Inc-BW-C-7-O ...
GGGTGTGCCTGCGGCACGGGAACTGAAAGAGACCTTCATTTCCAATCTCCGGCTGCTCGCACAGTTTGCAAGAGAACCAGCCTCAAAGGACCTGAAGACCGCGACGGGACGAAGGTTTGCTTTGGGAGAAACCATCAACACCAATCTCGACAAGGTACGGGCACTCGCAGACGGTGTTCTCCTAGAGTTCGGGCATTCCCGTACCGAGGATCTCGCATTGCGAACCCTGGTCCGTCGAGCACAGCCGCAAATGCGAGTCCTTTTCATCATGCAAATCGCCGAATGGAAGTACCGGGCACGACTGCCTGGTTTTGAACTGCCGGAGCCCATCGCTGTGCAGCAGCGCGAGTTCGATGACCGACTCGCTGAATCGCTGGAGGCAATAGCTGACCGGGTCGAAGGGCGAGCAACAGGCGAGCAACAGACATTGCAAGACGTACGCACCCGACTGGAAAGGACAATTCAAGCTTACCGTCCGAAAGGAACTTCAGAGGGGCGTTTCGATGCCTTGCTTCTGCTCGGCCGCAAGATCGAATCTTCAATCCTGTCCCTCACGAACGAGATCTAAATGGAGAAGGTGTATCGTACGATTGCGGTCCGGAACCACACTGGCCGATTTTGGTGCTCGTAACATTCGTCACAGGTGTTGCTTCGGGCTCGGCGGAATGGCGCTCGCTTTATTGTTACGCCTGGTCCAGCACATCGCCTATGGTCATGGCCCGCATATCCCGGCGGGGCAGCAAGGTTTTCTGCAGGAAGTTACGGCGGCTTCCGACTTGCTGCGGTTCCTGGCGCTCTGTTCGTGTGGCGCAGTCGCGGGGATCGGTTGGTGGTTGCTTTATCGACTTGGTTCGGCCCTAGTTTCTATCGCCCAAGCGGTTCGAAAAGGCGAACGCATGCCTTTTTGGGCAGACCAGCCATTGCGAGCGCCAGCGGCGATGCGGAATCAATAGCGCACGCCCGAACCGCTGCCCGCGGGAGACTGATCGCCGGCGCGTATCGAGGCTTGCACCTGGCTGCTGCGGACAACTGTCGAACGCCCGCCGACTCGAAGACTGAGCATGAATAGGAAGATCCCAATGTTGATGGCGAACACAGCGCAATTGAACCAGCTCGGATGACGCAGCATCCAGTACAACTCCGGCGGTAGGTATAAAGCGATGGACAATAGCGAGAACCATTGTGCCCACTCCCGCTCTCGCCAAAGGCCGTACGCCTCAGTGAAGCTCACCGACGCATATGCCAAAGTGCCTAGAGCCAGCACCCATACATTGCGATCACTGGCGTGACTCGCCAGGTCAAGAAAGAGATTCGAGAGCTTCCCTTCGGGATTGACGTGGAGCACCTCGACGGCGCGCTCGGCAACGTCGTCGAGATTTTTGTGCATGAGATGAAACAGTCCGAAACCGAGCAGTAATACAATCGCTCCCTTTGTTACTTCGAACATAGCGATCGTGCGGAGGGCAACCGATGTCCTAGTAGAGTCATGTCGACGTAACGCAGCCAACTACATCCCTTCCCCTAGACTCTCGTTGACGAGAACTTTGACATCGACCCGACGGTTGAGTTCACGGCCCTCAGCGTGAGCATTGCTGGCGAGCGGATGCGTGCTGCCGTAGCCGAGGGGAATAAGAATCCGCCTCATTGGGATGTTTTGAACCTCATAGAAGTAACGTGCTACCGCGTCAGCACGCTCCTCGCTCAGCTTCTGATCCGTCTTGCTGCCCAGAGTGTTGGAGGCGTATCCCGCGATCTCGATCAAGTACCCCTGAAATGACTTCGCGAGTTTCGCGAGGTTGGCAAGAGCCGGCTTGGCGTCCTCTTTCAAGACTGCTGAGTCTCTGTCGAAGTAAACATCATTCTCTGATTCGATCTTGTAGTCATCCAACTCCGAGACGCGTTGATCGACAGCTGCGATCGCAGCCGCGTCCGCCAGTCCAACAACGCCAGCCGCTTCGGCCTGCACGCTAGCCTGATCTGCTGCATTCTGGGCCTGATCAGCGGAACTTTGTGTCGCGCCGGCTGCGGTTGCGGCCTCGTTGGCGGTCGACTGGGCATTCTGGGCGGCCGCCTTGTTGGACAGCACTTGTTGTTGTTGGGCTACTTCGATAGCAAAGTCGTCCGGCGTGAAGGAGATCTTGCTGGCTTCCAGTTGTCCGTTGGAATTAGCTACGCCCTCAGCCTCGATCGTTAGTCCTGGAAGCAACGCAGTAACATCCATGTCGGTGTGACGGTAAAAGGCGAGTTTATGGTTCTTGCGCTCAATCGCGGTCGTATCGCTGATGCTCACAACGATGATCTCACCGGATTTGTTGTTGCGGATTCGAACCAGATCTCCATCCCGAGACACAATCAAGCCAGAGAACTTGGCCTTTTCCCCCGGCACAAGTTGACGTGTCTTGCTGGTGGTGGCGGCGAATACTGAGCTTGTGATCAGGACGATCGCAACAGCACAAAGGAGCGCCCTCAGCTTTGATATGCGGACAAGATTCACTGTAATCCTCCAAGAGCTTGTTTGTTTAGATCCTTCACTTACCTGCAGGGACGAATGTGCACGGCACATGCCAATCTGTGATTCGCTGAAGCCGTTGGTAAGCGATTGAGACTTAAGCGGCACCAAGAAATACTCCGAGAACGCCTGGGTCTATCCGCTGTCGAAGGCGTGGCAGGGTCAATTTCATGTGACCCATTCGTGCATCACTTTCGATGGCCGGCACGCTCTGCGGTGATTTTCGTAAACACCCTCTGGGCATTTCTGCTAGACCGAAACTAGTCGCGGACGTGCCACCACTACTCCGCAAATCTACTGATTGCTCGGGTCATTGCTTCACCTTGCTCAATTTTTAGTTTCGCCATGCGCGTTTCAGGACCGGTCACGCCGATTTTCGTACTGCCTGCGGAAATGCCAGCACCTTGCCACGTTCGGCTGGGGGCAACCACTTTGAAACTTTGCGAAAGCTTCCCGGTATGTAGAACTCGATTGTCTTTGCCATATGTCCTCCGAAGCACCTCCGTGCTTGCGGTAGCAGTAAGAGCACGCCGAATACCAAGAGTGCGAAACAACGAGCCGCTTGGTGCTTGGGATGTATCGGAGACGCTTGCATAAGGAGATGAGCCCTTCGTCGAGGAGAGGCATTGCATTGTGAGCATGATGCTTGTTACGTGGATAGCGTACGATCCTGTTCGGGCACGATCAGGGCTGGTCAGGTGCTGATCTCGATCAGCAATAGTGCCGCCGGACCGGCGGCAGGAGAGCAGGTGGAACTTGCATAGCCAGATGCGAAAACGTGATTCAGCTGTGTATCACGGCAGCGTTCGGTTGACACTCAGATCGGGCAAGACGAGGGGATGAAGTGTCGTGTGATCCCTTGGTGTTTGATCAAAGAACCGAATTACTACCAAACCCATCCGCAGCAACAGCGCATTGCCTCGCGCAGGCTGTTTTTCTGCAACACTGCCTTACATAAAGGACATACTCTAATCGACATCGCCGGCCTCCTTTACCGAGATTGAAAACAATTCACGCTGGGTGTTGACGAAGCGAATGACCGCGTTGTCTCAGCATGGCCAACGCCAAGGCACTAAGATCCGGGTCCGCAGAGTCTGCTGCCCTTAGGAGCTCGCGGCCGGCATCCTCCTGGCCGAAACGACACCACATCACACCACAAAGGAATACGTAATCACCATTCATGGTCCTCTCCTCTGACAACTTTTCGAAATCCACAGCGGACATATGCAATGCAACTGCCAAACGTTCGAAGGATTCTGATCTGGTGCGATGAAGAAGTCCGACTTCACCTATTCCTCGACGACGTGGAATGCCACTGGAACGCGAATCCGATCACATTTTCGGAACCACGCGGCAATTTCGGCTACGCTGTGCCATCCCGACATAGTGTCAACCTCCGGACACGTGTCATCCAGGTGACCCGATTAACACAATTTGCTTTCTGACGTTTGCCAGTAGCGATGAATGGCGCGTCTTTGTTTGGGTTTGGCAGGCGACGTGCTTTTTGCCTTGTGCGATGAGCAACTCCATGTCACAGGCAGACGCCGGCGCACATCGTGGTCAACACCTGGATATGGCCGACCGCGGAACCGCAGCTCTGGAGTTGCAGGCAGTTTTGTCACTCCGCCTACCTTCTTTTTATCGTTATGCTTTACGTCTTCTCGGGAATAGAGCTGACGCAGAGGATGCGGTGCAGGAGGCTCTGTTGGCCGCCCATAAACATCTGCACCAATTCAGGGGACAGTCGCAGATGTCCACGTGGCTGACCACGATTATCCGCAACTGCGCCCGGATGCAATTGCGCAAACGACCACGCCAAATCCAGGTACCTCTGTATGACCACATTGGAGAGGGCCAAGAGTACTCCGTATCTGAAAGACTTGCGGACCCGAGACCCAACCCCGAAGATGCGTGTCGAAATTCCGAGCTTACTGCGCAGCTGAGGACGTGTACCGCACTGCTCTCGCCCAGCTTGCGAAGAACATTTCAACTACGCGTCGTGGACGGTCTCTCCATCTTTGAGACAGCCCAAGTTTTGGGATTGCCGCGCGGAACAGTAAAAACTCAGCTGGCACGCGCGCGAACCAAGCTTGCTCGGTACATGCAGCGAGCGCTCGAACCACGATCGCATACGCCTCAGCGCGCGTACCGGACGAGCCGTCGACGGAAAGCGATCTCAAGAGTCAACTAGCCGACCGAGTGCCCCTAGCGATTCTTGCCGAACAAAGGATGGTTTTAGACGCAGAAACCGCCTAGCTGCCCATCTGCGGTCGCGCGCAATGATTTGGCCAACTTTGCGAGCCATAGAATGTCTTCCTTGGCTAGCGAGGAGATACACACTTCTCGCATACGTGTTCGCGTAAAAACAGGTGCCGATGGGTTGATTGGATGAGGGCCGGATGATCGGCCGTCAGTCACTGAGCTTGGGTTAGACGCAGCTCAATCTATGGTCGAACGGACCGAATTCAGATGGGCCATCCGCATTCACCTTCGCTACTGATCAAGATGGTAGCTCGCGGGCAATTTCGCAGTGACCTGTACTATCGTCTGAATGTTTTCCCAATCTTGCTGCCCGCGCTCCGAGAGCGCCGGGAAGACATCCCCGCGCTTGTCACACATTTCGTGAAAATGTTTAGCCGCCGCATGGGAAAGCAGGTCGACTCAATTCCTACGGAAACCATGGCCGCCTTCCAGTCGTACTCGTGGCCTGGCAACATCCGCGAGTTGCAGAATCTGGTGGAACGCGCCGTTATCCTTTCGCGAGACGGCGTGCTCCCAAACCCACTTCACAAAAACCAAACAGAGCTCATGATCCCCAGGCTGCATCACAGTCGAACCTTTTACTCGTCGAGGGCCTTGGAAGACTCGCATCGCGATTTGATTTTGGAAACACTTGAGCAGGCCCGCTGGATCGTCGGTGGACCGCGCGGCGCAGCAGCGAAACTGGGCCTGAAACGAACCACCTTTCAGCGCGCAAACTAACGTAGCACCCTCACAGTGCCCTTCGGGTGTTACCGGTGTGTGCTTTCCACTGAGCGCTCAAGATGCCGCTCCCCCAGGCATCACGACAAATCTGCCTGTTAACACGATGTTCGTGGCCGATCCCCGCTTGAAGCTTCCGCGCACGTATGAATGGAATGCCTCCTTTGAGCAGTCGCTAGGAAACAGCCAAAGTCTATCTTTGAGCTACATCGGTGCGATTGGCCGCGACCTGCTTCGCAACACAAACCTGGTAAGCCCAAATTCGAATTTCGAATTCGTCGGTCTGACTACCAATTCCGCCACCTCGGACTACCAAGCGCTCCAGGCCAAGTACGAGCGGCGCTTGTCGCACGGCTTGCAAGCGTTGGCATCCTATACGTGGTCGCACTCCATCGACATCGCCTCGACCGATGCCTTCGCAAACTACCTCAACACGCCAAGCTCAGTCGCAAATCCGAGTATCGACCGCGGAAACTCCGACTTCGACATCCAGCATGCCTTCACGGCAGGCGTTACCTACAATCTGCCGTCGCCTGGATGGAACAATGTTGCCCGCGCCACCTTAGGCAGCTGGTCTGTGGATGGCTTCATCTTCGCGAGAACGGCTCCGCCGGTCGACGTACTCAGCGGAATCGTGTTTGCGGATGGCATCGCGCTGTATCCGCGCCCGGACGTGGTGCCCGGAGTGCCGCTTTTGCTCTATGGGTCGAAATATCCTGGCGGCAAGATTCTGAATGCCGCCGCCTTTACCGCGCCGCCTACCGGGCAGCAGGGTGAGCTCGGACGCAATGTGCTGCGGGCCTTCGGAGCCTCGCAAACGGACATCGCCTTCCAGCGCCAATTTCACCTCTCAGACAGAATGCAGCTTCGTTTTCGGGGAGAGTTCTTCAACATCTTCAACCACCCAAACTTTGGTCCTCCCGACAACAATATAACGAATGCTCTTTTCGGGTACTCGACGGCAACGCTGGCTAGCAGTCTGGGGTCCGGTGGGGCGAACGGCGGCCTCAACCCCCTCTATCAAATTGGCGGACCACGCTCGATCCAGCTGGCACTAAAGCTTCAATTTTGAACCAGGAAACAACACAGAGTCGAGTATTTGGGTCAGCGCTTGTCGGGCGTTGGCCCGGAACGAAATAACACGACACTGCACGCGGCTGAGATTGCAGTCGCAAGCCACAGGGCCGCTGAGATCGAGTAATGGATAACCACCGCACCCAAAGCCGCACCCAAAAACATTGCGACGACCGCCGCAACCCTTCTCGCCAATCTCGGGTTGTTGCCGTTCGCGAGCGAAGAGTCCGCGCCGATGCCCGTAATCGTTAAGGTCAGGACCGTTGTCGTCAGATCCGGGATTGCGAGCTTTCGGACCGCAGCGTTCCGTGTGCCCATCGCGAGCCCAGTCAAGGCGATCAGAGCGAACGGTTGAAAAGAATGTTCCAGCAAATCGCCTCGGTATCCCATACCACAAAACGAAGCAGCAAGCAGAAAGGCGACCTCCAGGAGGAACGCTTGTGCCGCAAATCGGATTTGCGAATCGGCACTCGCCCGCGCCATGACCCGCCCGCCGATTATCGCCCCCAGAAGAAAAGCCAAGAGAGCCGTTAACGAACGCGCGATCGACAGTCCGGATACGTGCGCCGTTGCGAACGCGAGAAGCACGATATTTCCGGTCATGTTCGCAGTGAAGACGTGCCCGAGCGACAGAAAACTGACGGCGTCCACCAGGCCAGCGACCGCCGTCATTCCGAGCAGCGCGTAAGGTAGAACCTTTTCAGTGGTTGGACTACTCGCCATTTAAAACCAGCCGACCGAGTACATTGGGATTGCGTATTGCCGATCTTTCCTCTCGAAACGGCTGTACCGTTCCACGATCGCCTAAAACTTGTAGCCAACCCATAGAGCCCAGTAGTTGAGGTTCCGCCCTGGTTGTGTCTCCTTCAAGAACTTACCGGCATAGAAAATTCCGTAATCGGCCTGGGCCCAGATGTGACGATCGACCTGCCATCGCGCCTCTATACCTGGCCGCTGGCCCACGAATCGAGCATTACTATTTCCAGAAGCCCTGATTAGAGTCCCGGGTACGGAATAAACGCCATCCTGAAGGCTCTGTCGCCAATAGAAAATCCAGTCGGTCGAGACAGTCACCCCATGCCCCCATTCCGTCAACACGCGTGGATGAATGTCTCTAAAGTTCAGTGGACCAGGGCCGGTATCGGCAAGAACGCCGAAGTAGTTCCCAATAGGGAATATTGGATTAAATGTTCCCAGAGTGTTTGTCTTCGGGTTATCCCCGCTGGAGACATCGGCCTTGAGGCTAAACCTCGGCTTTAGTTTCCAGGTTGGAATCGTGTAGCCGGTGTCCGATGCAAGTGTCCATGCGCGGATGTTTGCTGAGCCAAAGGTGCCAAATTGCCACACGCCTTCGTAGTCGAAGTCCCATCCAGGTTCCTTCTGTGCGATTGGGTGCCACAGCCTTGTGCCGAGGGTTTGCCGCACTTCGTGAGCTGTGCCGCGCTCGTATGTAGCGTTTTTTCGATCAAGACCCAGGTAATAAGTGTCAAGAGAAACGCCCTTGGATAAAGGACGCCAGGCATACACGCCCCAAAATTCAACTTGGCTATTCGGCACGTTATCGAAGAAGCCAAGGTTGTCTACGTCAGGACGAACCGCGAATCCGTCGGCGTGCCACGATCCCACTTTGCTCAGTATTCTGAAGCCAGTGAAGCTCAGGCGAACGTTTGGGCCTTCCCGCACATCAATCAGGCGCCCCTCGCCGTACTCCAGCTCCTGTCTCCCGACTCGCAACCTGATCCAGTTCTGTTCGCCAGCCGTTGCAACGTCTAAGAATGCATTCTGGAAATCCAGCTTCTTCTCATCGATCGGCCTCGGGCCGCCTATTCTGAATGACTCAAGACCGCTCTTGAATTGAACAAAAGTTCGAAAATGTTTGCCATAATGCGCGTCCATACCCAACATATAGCGCTCAAGAAAGAAGCTATTCCAGAATGGCTGTTGTCCCCAGTTGTTGTTGCCGGTTTGCTCCCACACTTCTCGCGCCTCTCCGCTGAACGTCAAATACCAATCGGGGGAGTTGCGACGCAGCGGGATGTATTTAATGGGGTCCCAGAAGTCCTCCCGGAGGTTTTTGTCGCGCAGAAAACTCCAGTCCTCATCCTCGCGAAGCAGCTTGTAACTCCGATCTTGGATTACAGATGGGTCTGTTCCCACTGCCTGGGCGTTGGAGCTGGGCACCCCTATAAAAAGGGCCGCCGCCAGGATTAGAACAATTCTCATCAGACACAGTTTCTCAACGAGGCGGACTCTATTTACTTGCGGACGAGTGGATCTCGGCAATATACCCACCGGGGAATTGCACCATTGCCGCCGCGCGCTGGTCGGAAGTGTAGGGAAGAACCAGTACCTGGACCCCCGCCGCCTTGGCCTTGGTAAGGGTCTCGGTGAGACTCGTCACTTCATATCCAGTCGTCTCCCTCCCGTAGGGGTATGGAAGGTGACCGTCAGTAACGAAAGCAGTCAACTTTCCGAACTTCGATTCGATCCTTACTCGCCGGTAGGTTTCCGTGGGCCTTCCGATTTCAACGCCCGGCGCGCGCGGGTCATCAGATACGACAGTCCCGTAAGAGAAGGCAAGATAGCTGCCCAGAAACGAATCAATTCGATCCGGTGAAATATAGACACGATTCTCCGGCGCTGTCTGGAGCGGAGCATAGGATGGCGCTCTGGTGTGCCAGTACAGTTGCGTGTTCACGCCACCCGGCCATTGAATGATCGCGTCTCGACCGATCGGGTCGTTGAAGGGAGAGACTAAGACGTTTACCCCCGTTGCGTTGGCGGCGCGCATCGCCTCATCCATATCACTGACTAGATAGCCTGTGCGTTCCAACCCGAATGGATACGGGACCGGCGTCGTGAAGCCGAACACGGACACCGTTCCCACCGGTGTCAGGACCAGCTGCGAAATAGTGCTGCTCGGGGTCGGAGTTACTGTGAAGACTCCCCGCTTGGTCGTTGTGCCGCCAAATGTCGCAATCAAACTCGCTACGAAGCGATCGAAATCTTCCGGAGCCACATACACATGTGCAGTGTCGTACTGCGGCCCTAAGGCCCCGCTTACAGTTCTGGTTTTCTCCGCAGTTTGGGCGAGAGTAGCGACGTGGGGAGATCCAAGCGCGAGACCGAACGTCAGAACTAGGGCAGCCCACCTTCCAAAGGTAATTTTGTTGAAGCGCATTCGTCTTCTCCTAAATTGACAATCACTTAATTTGCTCGACAGCCTCGGGCTCTGACACTGCAAAAGCGTTTCGGGCGGATGTCGCCGAATTGTAGGACTCGCCGACAAGGCAGACGGCCGCAGCGCGCGGAACATCGAGCTTCTTTGTTTGAATCCATATCCCCAACTGTTCACCAAGCACCATTCCTAACAGGCCGAGTAACGCAACGATAGGCGGCGCCGGACTCTTGACTCGAATGAGTCCGTAAAGGACACCTACACCGAGACCAACCGCAAAGGATATGAACAAGATTTTCATTACATTTCTCCCGCACAAATCATGTCCGAAATGACAAAGAATCGGGGCCGACCTGACGAGCTGAGAGGGCGCATAGTTTGCTTCCGCATTAGAAGTCCTGCGCCGAGGGCCGGATGACGATCTCGCCAATTTCCACTTCGGCTGGTTGCTCGATGGCGTAAGAGATTGCGCGAGCGATCGAGTCGGCCGGAATAGCCATCTTGTAGAACTCGCGCAAATTCTTTCTGGTGGCTTCCTCAGAGCTGCTTTCGGGCAGCTCCGTAGCAACCGCGCCAGGAGAGACTATGGTGCAACGAATGTTGTCGGTCCTGTGCTCCATCCGAAGACCCTCAGTCAGTGCCCGCACGGCGAATTTCGTCGCGCTGTATACGGTGCCGCCCGGGGCCCAGACCTTGAAGCCCGCGACAGAAGCGATGTTGATGATGTGGCCCAGCTTTTGCTTTTGCATGATCGGAAGTACTGCGGCCACTCCATACAAGAGGCCCTTGATGTTCACATCGATCATTCGATCCCATTCTTCGATCTTGAGCGCCGCCATAGGCGCGATGGGCATGATCCCGGAATTGTTCACGATCGCGTCGATTCGGCCGTGCTTGTCAACGGCGCCTTTGACTAATGCCTCGACATCTCCGCGCCTTGTCACATCCGTCTTGAAACCGAGAGCGTTGCCTCCCTTGCCGGTAATGTCCCTGACGAGGGCATCGATCCGATCTTTGCGCCTCGCCCCGAGCACGACTTTCGCGCCATTCCCTGCGAGAAGGCGGGCTGTGGCCTCGCCAACACCGCTGCTGGCCCCGGTAATTACTACAACTTTGTCGGTGAGATTTGGCATTTCCGTTCTCTCTTTTTCTTTTTAATAAGAATTCGGCTGCTGTATTTTCAAAATGCGAAGCAATCGCAACCCAAGCCCCAAATGCCGAGGTCGCCCAGCACTTGCACGTGCGATTTTCCCTGGCCAGATGCGGAGGTGGCAATATGCGAACAGGAAACGGAGTGGGACGCGCCAACTACCTCGGGCTGCCCCTTTGCATAGCCACCATATTCTTTGACAGGAGACCAACTTGGACTCACCGGTAATGCTGGCGGCGCGAGCTTTGAGAATTCTTCGGTAGCATAAACAATCTTCCCACCTACAATCGTGAGCACCGATTGGAGTTGCTTGATCTCCTCATCCGGAATCGAGAAATAATCCGCGGAAAGAACGGCCAAGTCCGCCAGCTGCCCAGGGGCGATCGCTCCCTTCTTACCATCTTCTGTTGAAAACCAACTGCTGCCTATTGTGTAGAGCTTGAGTGCCTCCGCCCGGTCGAGCCGATTTTCTTGTGGATAGAGGCTGCGACCGCCGATAGTCTTTCCAGTGATAAGCCAATAGAGGGAAAGGTACGGGTTGTAGCTTGAGACGCGCGTTGCGTCTGTGCCAGCCCCAACCGGAACGCCGGTCTCGAGCATTCTCCGAATGGGCGGTGTGCGTTTGGCTTGCAGCGCTCCGTATCGCTCGACAAAATACTCCCCTTGGAAAGCCATGCGGTTCTGCACCGCGATACCGCCGCCCAGGGCCTTCACTCGCTCGATATTGCGATCGCTAATGGTTTCGCAGTGATCGAAGAACCAGTGCAGGCCGTCAAACGGAATCTCTCGATCCACTTTTTCGTAAACGTTCAGTGCTCGCTCGATCGTCTCGTTGTAGGTCGCGTGCAGCCGAAACGGCCAGCGACTCTCTACGAGATGTCGGATCACGGCTTTAAGCTCGGTTTCCATCACGGGAACCAAGTCCGGCCGCGGGACCAGAAAGTCTTCGAAATCTGCGGCGGAAAAAACCAGCATTTCTCCAGCGCCATTGACACGATAGAAATCATCACCGTCACCGGGCTTTGTCATTTTGGTCCAGCTCTGGAAGTCGCTCAGCTCCTGTTTCGGTTTCTGCGTAAAGAGGTTGTAAGCAAGCCGAAGGGAAAGTTCTCCATTTCGGTGCAGTTCTTTCACAACACCGTAGTCGTCAGGATAGTTTTGAAATCCGCCGCCCGCATCGATGACACTGGTGATTCCAAAACGATTAAGTTCACGGAAGAACTGCCTTGAAGAATTAAGCTGATCCTCGCGCGAAAGTTTCGGCCCCTTGGCCAGGGTCGAGTAGAGAATGTTTGCGTTTGGCTTCGCGATGAGAAGACCTGTGGGATTTCCGTAACGGTCGCGTTGAACTACACCCGCCAAAAACTCGGGGGCATTCTTGTCATAACCCAGAGCACGAAGGGCTGCCCCGTTCAACAGCGCTCTGTCGTACAGATGCATCACGAAGACCGGCGTGTCCGGCGCTGCTGCATTGATCTCATCCAGCGTTGGCATCCGGCGTTCAGCGAACTGAAACTCTGTCCACCCTCCGATAACTCGGACCCACTGCGGAGCAGGCGTCCGCGCCGCCTGCTCTTTCAGCATGCGCAGAGCGTCGGCGAGTGAAGGGACACCATCCCAGCGCAACTCAAGGTTGTAGTTGAGCCCACCGCGGATCGGATGCATATGCGAATCATTCAGTCCAGGAATGACGGTGCGCCAACGGCCGTCGACGACTCGGGTCGCCGGCCCGCGTAGACGCAGAATCTGTTCATTTCCACCGGTGGCAATCACCTTTCCATCAGAAATAGCGATCGCCTCGACAAACGAGGGCACCTTATTCGTGGCGATCTTGGCGTTGTGCAAAATGATTTCAGCAGACACACGAACCTCCTTCTTTGCTTTCTATCGCCAGTAAGAGAGGGCGGAAGCAAGCTCCCGCCCACTTCTCTATTTGTGAGCTAATGCAGGGGTGGGAACCACGTACTCCGGGAATTTCGTGGCTGGCGCGCCGTGTACCATCGTGTACACGTACTCGACGCCGATCCCGTAGGCTCCGTAGTGGTTCTTCACGATGTCCATCACCGCATCGTAGGTGCCCTTGTGGGCCCAGTCGCGCTGCCATTCGAGCATGACGGACATGGACGTGACCGGCTTTGCGCCAGCTTGAATGACACGCTTCATCGCGTTGTCGTGAGCAAGCTGACTCACGTCACCGCAGCAATCTTCCGCGACGTAGATCTCGTAGCCGTCATGAATCGCCTGTACCGTCGGAAACGCAACACAGACTTCTGTCCACAGCCCAGCAAGCACGATCTTCTTACGTCCTGTCTTTTGAATGGCCGCTACGAAGTTCTTGTCGTCCCAGGAGTTCATCGATGAACGCTCGATAGGCTCCTGCCCAGGGAATACAGCTCGGAGTTGAGGCCACATGTTGCCGCTAAAAGCTTTCGTCTCGACTGTGGTGAGCACCACAGGCACATCAAACACTCGGGAAGCTTTCCCAAGAGCGACGGTGTTGTTGATGATTGTCTGGCGGTCGAAGTTCGATGTTCCAAAGAGCATCTGTGGCTGATGGTCGATGAACGCCACAACACAGTTATCAGGCGTGAGAAGTCCCTTCTCGCTCAGCTTGGGACGATTTCCGTTT
>Ga0210387_10002740_pt1 | contig 13519 bp, 11 predicted proteins | sample IncBWC7OmetaG_FD_160108 | JGI IMG/M metagenome (GOLD analysis project Ga0210387, IMG submission 160108) | Forest soil microbial communities from Barre Woods Harvard Forest LTER site, Petersham, Massachusetts, United States - Inc-BW-C-7-O ...
GTATCCAAAATAGCGCATCTCTTTCAGGGCTTGATCCGGCGGCAGTTTTTCAAAAGCCATGCGGTAGCTGGCGACAAAGACGCCCGTGCGGTCTTCGCCGAAGTGACAGTGCACGAAGACCTTCTCCTGCGGATTATCGCGGAAAATGGTGAGAAACTGCGCGACCTGTTCGTTGGTCGGAGGAGACCACTCGTTGACTGCGATGTGAACGAAGCGAATCCCCAATGATTCTGACCTTTTTTCTTCCCAGCTGATTTTGGAAGGGTCTTCTTCCCGGAGATTGACGATCGTGGTTATGCCCAGTTTTTTCAGCTCGAGCAGCCCCGGATCTCTGGGCTGCGCGCCGCGAAACAAATGCTCATTGATCTTTCCAGAGTTGGGGACGCCTTCAATCCGCAGTTTTTCTCCATACGCGGAGTGCATGGAGGAGGGCGTGGATGGTTCCACTTGCTTTTGCGCGGAGAGCCGCGCAGGAAGAATGAAAAGAAAAATCACTGAAATTAGGAGCGGCGCGCGCTTCATATTAGATTAGATGCTGTCAGTGTAGCGCGCGATGGTAGCTCGCGAAAGTCGTTGCAAGCCAAGTAGTTGCCCAGAAAGGGCACCACTACAAATAGACGTGGTACCAAAACGTCAACCACATTTTGCGTTTTTCTCTTGACAGGAAATTCGCGCCCGTTGATACTTCGATTCCAGATTCGGGGGACGTGGTAGCGCCAGGCGGGCCGAGTCGAGGATGTGGATTAGGTCCGTAATGACTCCACGAAGCCAGCCCGGGTTCTAAACAAAAAATCGAGCGCGAAGTCTCTGCTCCGCGCCCGCATTTCAGGCGCGGGATTTGCTGTGCGGCTGTGTGAGACCAGCCAGCGGCAGAGCATTGGCGTTTCGTTGCGGCTTTGAACGTGACCGCGAAGCGGTCGATGAACAGGTCGGCTGCCCAGCGGTCGCCTTTTTCTCTGGTCGGAAGTACGGGGACACTTGGATTCAACCTGCGGTGACCTTCAGGGTCCCACCCAGCACCCTGCGGGACGCAGTGGAGTAAAATTAAGGGGTTCCCCGCGAAGAGTGGGAGCTCGAGGTAGTGGAGGAACGGGATGGCAACAGTGAAACATGCAATGACTGGGAATTCCCCGATCACGGATACGACTCCGGAGAATACGGGAGCGGCAACACACAAAGGTCTTCTTTTTGAACGGTATTTTACGGACGGAAAGATTTCTCCGTTCGACGCGGTGGAATGGGAAAAGCGCACCGCCCTGATCGGAAACGAAAAGGGCGTCACGATCTTCCGCCAGGAAGACGTCGAAGTGCCGAAGAGCTGGTCGCAGACGGCCACAAACATCGTCACCAGCAAATATTTTCACGGAAAGCCGGGCTCGCGAGAGCGCGAAGGCTCGGTGCGGCAACTGATCGGCCGCGTCGTGAACACCATTGTGCGCTGGGGCCAGGAGGGCGGCTACTTCGCCTCCGATGCTTCGCGCGATGCGTTTCGCGATGAGCTGACGCACTTGCTCGTCGAACAAAAGATGGCTTTCAATTCGCCCGTGTGGTTCAACGTGGGCGTGCAGCCGAAGCCGCAGTGCTCGGCGTGCTTCATCAATTCCGTGCAGGACAACATGGAATCGATCATGGGCCTTACCCGGACCGAAGGAATGCTCTTCAAGTGGGGCTCCGGAACGGGCACCAATTTCTCCTCGCTGCGCGGCAGCAAGGAAACTCTTTCGGGCGGCGGCATAGCATCCGGCCCGGTCAGTTTCATGAAGGGTTTCGACGCGTTCGCGGGCGTGATCAAGAGCGGCGGCAAGACGCGGCGCGCGGCCAAGATGGTCATTCTCAATATCGATCATCCGGACATCGTGGAATTCATCGAATGCAAGATGAAGGAAGAGCGCAAGGCGCAAGTCCTGATTGAGCAGGGTTATGACGCCGGAATCGACGGCGACGCCTACGCTTCGATCTTCTTCCAGAATGCGAATCATTCGGTCCGCGTGACGGACGACTTCATGCGCGCGGCGGAAGAAGACCGCGATTGGTGGACACGCAATGTGACGGACGGCCAGCCCGCCGAGAAAATGCGCGCGCGCGACCTACTCTACAAAATCGCCGATTCCACTTGGCACTGCGGCGATCCGGGGATGCAGTACGACACCACGATCAACCGGTGGCACACTTCGAAAAACACGGCGCGCATCAATGCGTCGAATCCGTGCTCGGAGTACATGTTCCTCGACGACACGGCGTGCAACCTCGCTTCGCTGAACTTGATGAAATTTCTTGGGGCCAGCGGGCAGTTTGACGTCACCGCGTTCAAGCATGCCGTGGATGTAACCATCACGGCGCAGGAAATTCTGGTGGACAACGCCAGCTACCCGACGCCGCGCATTGCGGAGAATTCGCACAACTTCCGGCCGCTCGGCTTGGGCTACGCCAATCTCGGCGCGCTGCTGATGTCCCTGGCGCTGCCTTACGACTCCGACGAAGGCCGCGACATGGGCGGCGCCATTACTGCGCTTATGTGCGGCGAAGCGTATGCACAATCCGCACGCATCGCCGAAAAAATGGGTCCGTTCCCCGGCTACGAAGTGAATCACGAGCCAATGCTCGACGTGATGCGCATGCACCGCGACGCAATGCGCGGCATCAAGCCCGAGCACGTGCAGACGGAACTCTTCATGGCGGCGCAGGAATCGTGGGATACCGCGCTGGCGCACGGCGAAAAGTTCGGTTACAAAAATTCGCAAGTCACCGTGCTGGCACCGACGGGCACGATCGGTTTCATGATGGATTGCGATACGACGGGAATCGAGCCGGATCTGGCGCTGGTGAAGTACAAGAAACTGGTCGGCGGCGGCTTGATCAAGATCGTCAACAACACCGTGCCGCAAGCGTTGATGAGGCTCGAATATACGCCGGAGCAGACCAGCGAAATCGTCTCCTACATCGACAAGGAAGGAAAGATTGAAGGCGCTCCCTATCTGAAGGCGGAGCACCTGCCGGTTTTCGATTGCTCGCTTGCACCCCTGGGCGGCGGACGATCCATCGCGTGGACCGGACACGTCAGAATGATGGCGGCAGCTCAACCCTTCCTTTCCGGCGCGATCTCCAAGACCATTAACATGCCGGAAGAGTCCACCATCGAAGACATCGGGAACGCCTACATCGAATCCTGGAAGCTGGGACTGAAGTCCGTAGCCATCTACCGGGACAATTCCAAACGCTCGCAGCCGCTCAACGCGGGCGGCTCGAAAGACGAAAAGAAAACCGCCGAGCCTGCCGCAGTTGCGGCCGATGAGCCGATGCAGCGCGAACTTTTCGCTCGCGCGGTGCGCGAGAAAATGCCGGTCGAACGCGCATCCATCACGCACAAATTCAGCGTGGGCGCGAACGAAGGCTACATCACTGTGGGCATGTACCCAGACGGCCGACCCGGCGAAATTTTCATCAAGATGTCGAAAGAAGGCTCGACGCTTTCCGGCGTGATGGATGGCCTCGCGCTGACCGTGTCGCTCGGTTTGCAATACGGCGTGCCTCTCAAAGTGTTCGTGGACAAACTCGTGAACACCCGGTTTGAGCCGTCGGGCATCTCGGCGAATCCGAATATCCGTTTCGTTTCTTCGGTGCTGGATTATCTCGCGCGCTGGCTGGGCGGACGGTTCATTTCGTCCGACTATCTGAAGCTGAACACCGACCAGGCCGTGACCGTTGCTCCCGTGCAGCCTGTTCAGGCAATGATGGATGCCGCGATGGCTTCCATGCCAGCGGCGAACTCCTCGTCCAAACTGCGCGACGCGCACGAGGGTGCGCCAACCTGCTCCGAGTGCGGCATGCTCATGGTGCCCAACGGTGCGTGCTACAAGTGCGGAAACTGCGGCAGCACGAGCGGCTGCAGTTGAGGACATTGAGGCGACCGAGGGACACCACACGATGAGCGTTCTCTCTTCCAGTTCAGGGCTGGCTGCGAGACTTGCCCCTGAAAAGCCGACGACGCGGGGATTTCTGCACATCGTTCGGCACGGCGGGGGGCCCAGTGCGATATATGTCGTGACGTATCATCGGCTTGGGAAGCGGCTAGAGAGCGCCCTGCCGCACGAGCACACGCATCCCAAGCCAGCCCTTGCCGAGGGCGCGCAAGCCTTGATCGAACTCCTGGAGCGCATCGGCGTGGACTTCGGCCTTAAGGAAGTGCGCGGCGCCTTGGAAGACATTCTGCGGCTCGGCTCAGCCAATATCCCCGATCTGTGGCTCAGCGACGAGGAAATGCTGGAAAAAGGACTCGTTGAGAGCTAACAGATCAACCCACTCCGAGGAACGATCCGAAGCCGGGGCGATGCTGCCTTCCGGCTCTTGCCTTTTTAGCGGCCCACCCCTCCCCCCTTTTTTTTGTAAACGTTGCATTTAAAGGACTTACGTTTTGGGTGATTATTCTGGGGGAGCTTGGTGACGCTCGGCGACCGCGCCTGGAAATGAAAAAGCGGCAGCAAGGCTGCCGCAGTCCAGAAATCTCCTGAACAAAGATTACCAAAATAGGTAGTATCGAGTCAAGAAAATCGGAGAGACTGCCGAGCGCCGCCTGCGAATTGAGTCAGGGCGCGGCGGGCACGGCGGTGTTGGGACTGGCGTGGCGGAAGCGGCGCCAGACCGTTCGCATGGGCCAGAAGAGAATGATGGCCCAGAAGAGGAGAGGCAGGCCAAATTCAAAGAGAACGCCGAGCACGAGTGCGAGGGAGGAAAAGATGGCGCTGACACCTTCGACGAAGGAGTTGCGGACGGCTAGAGTCGAGCCGGCGAGGTTTGTTTCGAGGGGAGCGCGATAGTCTTCCATCAAGACAAGATGGATGTGGGCTTGGGCGACGGTGGAGAGGAGGCTTTCGTGCTGGCGTTGGGCTTCGGCGACGATTTCATTGGCCTGGGCGATATCTTTTTCGAGAGCGACGGCGTCGCGAAGCTCGCCTTTGCGTTCGCGCTGGAGTTTCTGGAGGCGGGAGAGATTGGTTTGCGCGGCGGCGAAATGTCTTTCCGCGGTGGCGAGTTTGACGGCGGAATCTTCGCCGGCCTCTGAGATGGCTTCCACACGGCCGAGCGTTTTCAGATCGGAGATCGCTGCGTCGAATTCCTTGGTAGGCACGGAAAGCGTTGCGGCGAGGGCGCGGCCGGAGCCGGAACGGGTCTCGGTGCGTAGATCTTCGAGATAGGCCTGGCGGGCGGAGACAATTCGATGAAGTTCGGAGACGGAACGATCGAACGAGGAAGAGCGCGTGCGAAGGTCTGCAGTGCGCGCGATGGGGGATTCCCACGGGAAAGCGGCGCGCGCGGAGTCGACGGATTTTTGAAGCATCGGAGCACTTGACCACATGCTCCGCTCGTCCCAATAAGGCGAGGCGGCTAGGCCGGTTGCTCTTGAGGATTCAATACCAGCCCCTCGGTACATTTCCGTCACGGCGATGCGGAGAGCGATGACGAAGAGGAGCAAGAAGGAGACTAGCGCAGCGATGGTGAGAAGGATGCGCTTTGGCCAAGACGAACGAGAAGGGACGCCGGTCATGTTGCACCTCGGGGCGCGGCCGGCTGGGGACGAGAGGGTCGCTGGCGCGTGCCGTAGAGATAGAGGCCGAAGGCGCGGAAAAGTTCCCGAGTTGCGATGGAGACGTTTCGGCGGCGCCGCGCTGTTAGCGGGGGCGCGGGCGAAGGGGCGGACGCGCGGTTAGTGGACGTGGGCGCATGCGGAAGCGCGGGCTGAGCGGCGGAGGAACATTGCGGAGGAAGTCGCCGCAGCAGGGGCAGCGGCCGTCGTCGGCGATGGGGCCGGTGGCATCGGCGCGGAGCCAGTGCCCGCGCAGGTCGCACAATGGATTAATGCATTGCACGGTGAAACCGGGCAGATACTGCATGCGCACTCCCTCAGTGGGCCGGCCAGCTCTGCGGGTGCGCGATACGGCGCGTGCGGCAGAAGCTCCCTTGGGCGGCCCGGGCAGAATTGTTGGCGTGGATTCTGCCGTGACGAGCCTGTGGTGTCAAGAGAAATGACTACAAGGGATTGTGGTGGGGTTGCTTGGGCAGTTTTTCGCAGGATGCGCGAACGGACGGCTGGGCGCTGCATGGACACAGGAATTGGCTGAGGCTCGACGCGCACGGTCCTGTGAGCAATGCATGAGAAGGACACAAGAATGCAATTGGAGCAGGAGTGCCCCAGGGGCTGAAGCTAGGGTTGCGGCGGAGCTGGTGGCGTTGGCGGAGCAGTGGTGCCCGCCGTTCCCAGGAGAGCTTCAAGGCGCGCTTTCAGAGCGTCGAGCGCTTGCTGTTTGTCCGCGACTTGCAGCTTGAGATCATCCAGCTTGGCTTTGCCCGCGGTGTCACTGGCGTAATTGGTTTTCGCGTAGACGTTATCCTGTTCCAAGGCGAGCTCGCGCTGAAGAAGCTCAAGTTCCTTTTGCGCTTCGGCAAGCTGCTGCTTCTGGCGGGCTACCTCGGCGGAGTCCTTGGTTTTTGGGTCGGCATCCCCGGCAGGTGAGCCTGGAGCAAGCTGCCCAGCCGGAGTGGGCGAGGCGTTAGGCGCAGGTGCATTGGAAGAATCCGCAACGGGCTGAGCGGAAGGCGCGGGCACGGGACTTGCATCCGAGGATGGCGCGGGGGCGGCGGGCTTCAAAGTGTCATTGGTAATGATCGGAGATGGCTGCTTGTCGGCAGCTTTCTTCTGTTCGCGGGCGCGACGGGCGGCATCGGCTACGGATTGAGTTTGCGAATCCTGCGATTGCCCGCGAGCGGTCAGAGGCAGAATGGGAGCGGCAATCAGGACAACAAGGGCCAAGCGCGAAGTGATGCAACGTGACATGGTTTTATACCTCTTGGGCTACGGGCAGGGTCACCTCAAGAATACCTCCGCCCTTAGCGGACGACAATTCCTGAGGGCTCGAATGACGCGAATGTGGCAACTGGCGCTGGCGAGGAGAACTACAGAGCTTAACGGCGCGTGACTTGAACTGATCTTGGACAGTGGCTGAACTGGAGTCTAAAACCGAGTTTGGGTGCGAGCTTTGCGGGCGCCGCCTGCTGTGTTGCGGCGAATCCTGCCGCGGAAAAACCAGCAAGGATAAGCAGAAAGAGAAAAAGACGATGAGACATGGAGGACTCGACGGGCGAAGCAGATCGGCTAAGAACTTTGCGATTATACTAGGTTCAGGAAACAGATGAAGTTATGACGAAACGCGGAGACCGATGAGCGGACCTCTTAGATTCGGGTTGATACTCTTGATTGTAGTAGCTCTGGTTGTTTTCTCGCGCTCGACACTTGGCCAAGAATCATCCGCGCCAAAGGCCGAGGCGCCGGGTTCCACGGGTCAGTCTATTTCAGCAAGGCAGATAGTCGAGCTACCAGAGAAACCGCGCCGATTCTGGGATAGAGAAAATGACTGGTTGTTCGTCGGAGTCGGGGCGTCGCGGACTCTCGATTACTTTTCCACGCTGAACATGCGCCGCCGCGGACGGCAGGAAATTTTTCTGACGAATGATGTCGTCGACAATCATGCGGCGTTCGCGGCGATCGAAGCGTCGGCCACTGGAGTCTCCATCGGCGCGGCGTATTTGTTTCATCGCTATGGGCATCACAAGCTGGAGCGCTGGACCTCGATCACGCACATCGGGTTGGCTACGACAGGTGCGGTGCGAAATTATTGCCTGAAGACGGCACACCCCACAGTAGCCCCTGGGTCGCCTTAGAGAGCCTCGACCATCTGGGTCGGAAGTTTGCGTTGCAATCACCAAAACCCCCATTTATCACAACGAGTCTTGCGCGCTGGCGCTTCGTGCGGCATACTCCCGCGGCGTGCGGCCTTGGTCGGTAACGCACAGGTGGTTGGGCTGAGCGGTCGCGGGGAGGTCTGGATGAGGCGGTGTGCTTCATTTCACCGTTTCGGCGTACGTTTTTGTCTGAGCTTGTGTCTATCCGCCGGAATTTGCGGAGCGACGCTGGCCGTCGTTTTGGCGAGTGCTCAGCCGCTCTCAGCCCAAGCTGAGCCGGCACCTTCGGTTCTTTCTGGAACACAATCCTCCCCGACTGTGGCTTCACAGCAACCGAAAAGCGGAGAATACGTTCTCTCGCGCGATCGCTATGAAAAAGCGGTCGCCTATTCGCGCGCGTCTTACACGATGTACTTTGCTGCGGTTGGGCTCAACGTCCTGGCACTGATCGTCTTTTTGCGGCTGGGGATGGCCGCGAAGTATCGGGACTGGGCGGAGAGCGTCAGCGACAAGAGGTGGGTTCAGGCGCTGGTGTTCGTGCCGATGCTTGTTTTGACGGTGGATGTCGTCGAGCTACCGTTGCGCGTTTACGGGCACATTCTTTCGCTGCGATACGAAATGTCGGTGGAGAGCTGGGGCTCCTGGTTCTTGGATTGGGCCAAGGAACAGTTGCTGATGGTGGGATTCGCGTTGATTCTTGCGCTGATCCTGTCCGCCGTCATGCACAGGAGCCCGCGGCGCTGGTGGCTGTATTTCTGGTTTGCGGCGCTGCCCGTCGTGCTTTTCGTTGTGTTCATTAGCCCGTGGTTCATTGATCCGCTCTTCAACAGATTCGAGCCATTGCAAGCTACCAACCCGGAATTGGTGGCGGCCATCGAAAATTTGACGAAACATGCGGGTGTTCCGATTCCGCCAGACCGAATGTTTCTGATGAGGGCCAGCGAAAAGACCAACGAGGTCAATGCCTATGTGACTGGGCTGGGGGCGTCGAAGCGCGTGGTGGTTTGGGACACCACGATCCAGAAGGCGACCACCAGCGAGACGCTCTTCATTGTCGGGCACGAGCTGGGACATTATGTTCTTGGGCATGTTTGGAAGGGATTCTTGTTTGCTGCGGCATTGATGCTGATTGGGTTTTATGCGCTGTTTCGCGCTCTGCACTGGATACTGGGACGCTGGGGCGGGGAGTGGCGAATCTACGGGCCTGAGGATTGGGCATCCTTTGCCGTGCTTTTGCTTTTGGTGGAGATTGGAATGTTCCTGGTGTCGCCGGTGGCCAACGGATTCTCACGGATGCAGGAACATGCCGCCGATGTGTACGGCCTGGAGGTTACGCACGGGATTATTCCGGATTCTTCAGAGGTTGCGGCGCAATCGTTTCAAGTATTAGGAGAGGTTGACCTGGCGGACCCAAATCCCCCTGAGTTCATAACTTTTTGGCTGTATTCTCACCCGCCGCTCGCGGAACGGCTGGTTTTTGCACACACCTATGATCCGTGGTCGAAGGGCGAACCGCCAAAATACGTGAAATAACTCCATGAGCTAAGTCGCCGCATGGAAGTCCGTGCTATCCCTGGCTTGTGGAATGCCTGCGGGAAAAGGCTGCGACCTTATGGCGGTTGCCGCAACGGGACATCGAGCACCAGCGCCGGCGGCGCGTGCGTGAGTTATCATAGAAAAAGAGGCCGCAGGATGGGTTGGAGCAGACGCGGAGCCGGGCGCTTGGGCCTTCTGCGATGAGTTCAGCGGCGGAACGCGCGATGGCGGCCAGAAGCCAGTCCAAACCGCCTTCGCGGGCGACAAATTCCAGGCCCCATTTGCCGTTCCGCAGGAGGAGTTCGTCGTGCCCCTCGGTAATGCGCAACACTTCGTTAACGGGCTCGATCGAATTGCGCGACAGGGCCTCCTTGTGGAGAAGTGTGCCGAAGATCTCGTGTAGGGAAGAATGCAGCCTCTGAGACTTGCCGAGGAGAACGCCAGCGCTTTGAGGGTCGTTTTGTGGGAGTGCGAGCAGTTGAGCGCTGCGTTCTGAGGAGATGATTCGGGTAACCAGAAGAAAGCGGAGAAGCTCTTCCCAGGAGAAACCGGAGGAGGAACCTAGTTCATTGACGAAGTCAATGGAAAGACGGCCACCGACGAGGCCAGGTGAGACGACAATGTCAAACATGGTATTCGCCTCCAAAACCGGTTAAGACAAGGACATGGGTGAGGAGCCCTGCATAACCGGTTAAGTATAACAAGCTGGTTAAGTAGTGTCAGGTTGTTTTTGTCCCAAAACGCTGCTTCTGTTCCTAGCATCAGAATTAAGTGGCGGTCGGAGCTAGATCTTATGAGATCGGTTGGCGTAGTTACTTCGGTGCTCTTCGCAACGTTTTTGGCTTCGGAATTGAAAACCGGGTTGGTTGCCCAGACCCAAAGTTCCCAAGCGGCGGTTGCTCGCGAGCCGGTCGTTGTAGAGCTCTTTACCTCGGAGGGTTGTTCGAGTTGCCCGCCCGCGGACGCCCTCCTAGCAGCGCTCGATACCCGGCAGCCGTTCGGCTCCGCCGAGATTATCGCTATCGAGGAACATGTGACGTACTGGGATGAGCAGGGATGGAAAGACCCCTTTTCTTCCTCTAGTTGGACTACTCGGCAATATGACTATGCCGGCCCTCTCCATAACGGCAATCCCTACACGCCGCAAATGGTTGTGGACGGAACGGCAGGATTTGTCGGCAGCGGCGGGATCAAGGCCCGCCAGGAAATTGAAAAAGCCGCGGCAACCCGAAAAGCTAAAGTGGAGATCAGCGAAGTTTCGCCGGTTCAGAACAATTCGGTTGCGTTCAAGATAAGCGTAGAAAAGCTGTTGAACGCCGCCCCTCGGGATCCTGCGGAAGTGATTCTCGCCATCACGGAGAGCGGGCTGCACTCATCTGTGAAAGCCGGAGAGAACGTGGGAAAAGAATTGCAGCATTCACCAGTTTTGCGGGAGTTGATAGTGATCGGCGTTGTCGGGAAGAACGGCCAGGAAGGATTCGCCGCACAACCTGTCGTGAGACTGGATTCGAAATGGAACGTGGGGAACTTGCGGGCCGTCGTTTTCGTGCAAGAAAGAAAAAGCCGGCACATTCTGGCGGCTGCGGCCGTTCGTTTGACGCAGGGAGATATGGCTTCGCGCTAAAGAAAAAGGGCGCTAGCAACAATTTAGATGAAGCGAAAGAAATGCGCGATCTCTCGCGCAGCACTATGTTAGTTTGTTTCCCAATCAGAGCTCCAAGATTGAGTTCAGAGCGCCCGATTCAGCAGATTCCCCGCGCGAGCCTGCTTACGAGCTACGCGCCTGGGCGTCAGAAAGTGAAGCGGCTGGTGCGAGTTTCGTTGGAGCAATAAATGGACGACGATTCGTTCGGCACTCCGCCGGCGGCGCAAAAAACTGCAAATCCACCCGCAAGCGGATTTCCCGAAATTGTATTCCTGAACAAAACGGGACTGCGCGCGGGCTGGCGTCTCTTGATTTACGCAGCCATATTTTTTGTATTTTGGACGGTTTCCACTTATCTTCTCGGCTTTATCCTGCGGCCGACCTGGGGTGTTTTTTCTCCGAGCTATCAGCTCCTCGCCGAATTAACACGCTTTCTTGCAGCATTTCTAGCGGCCTGGATCATGTCCAAGCTGGAAGCGCGTCCGATGTCGGTCTATGGATTGCCCGCTCAAGGCGTATTCGGAAAGCAGTTTTGGCTCGGATGCCTTTTTGGCCTCTGCGAGATTTCCGTGTTGATTGGGCTGATTGCCTTGTTTACGGGTTATTCCTTCGGAAGTTTGGCCGAACACGGAGGAGCGATCGCCAAATGGGCGTTGTTTTGGGGAGCTTTTTTCTTTGTGGTCGGTCTATTCGAAGAATTTTTCTTTCGCGGCTATGCTTTGCACACTCTAGCAGACGGCGTCGGCTTTTGGCCCGCGGCGATTCTTCTCTCCCTCTTCTTCGGAGCCGTGCATCTCCTAAATCCTGGCGAAGGCTGGATCGGAGTAACTGGCGTATTCTTCGTGGGTTTATTCTGGAGTTTCACGCTAAAGCGAACGGGAAGCCTGTGGTTTGCGCTCGGCATGCACGCGGCTTTCGATTTTGGAGAAACGTTTTTGTTCTCCGTTCCGGACAGCGGAATGATTTTTCCGGGCCATCTTTCGAACGCGACATTACATGGGCCGAACTGGCTGACGGGGGGGGCAGTTGGACCCGAAGGCAGCGTGATCGATTTTTTGATCCTCGCTGTATTCTTTTTTGTCTTTGACCGTTTGTATCCCGCAAGACAAGAACAGAGATACGTCCCGCCCGCTAACTAAGAGTTTCAGTGCACAAGGTCGGAAGCGTAAACGAGGTGTACACCGCGCGTTTCTGCTTGCGGAAGAATTTCGCTCAGGGCTTGCAGCGTCGCGGGGTGGGGATGTCCAATGGCGATGGCTTCTCCCTTATTTTTCGCTCCGCGGAGAGCTAGATCGAGCTGCTTACGCACAGCGGACACGTCGGCGACATCGTCGAGGAACGGGACATTCCGGAAACCGGAACGTACACCAAAGCGCTGTGCGGTGTCATAGGCAACGGTCGCTGCGGTGGTGCGGCTGTCCACGTAAAAGAGATTCCACTTCTGAAGAACGGGCATGAGCTCTTCCATGAGCGCGGGATCGGCGGTGGCTTGAGAGCCTTGATGATTGTTAACTCCCGCCGCGTTCGGAACGCTCTGCATCATCTGTTCGAAAAGCGCAGGGATATCGCCGGCCGGCATGCCCGGATGCAACTCGTGCGCTTCGGGCGTTTCGTTTCCGACGGACTGCATGGGGAGGTGCAGCATGACTTCGTAGCCCCGGCGATGAGCCTCCTCTGCGATCTCGACGGAATGCGCATGATTGGGCAGGACGGAGATGGTCAGGGGATAGTGCAAAGCGAAAATCGCGTCGGCGGCTGCGCGATCGTTGCCGAGATCGTCAAGGATGATCGCAAGGCGCGCCGCCTCGTTCTTTTCGCCCTGCCGCGAAGAAGCCGAAGAAGCGGCGCGCGCCACCGGGGCGACAATGTGGACCGAATTCGTGATCACGCCACCGCTGCGATAATCCAGCCGCAGAAGTGCCCCTGAACTCGTTGGATCGTCGCGCGTCAGATTGTTCGACGTCGCAATGCGATCCAAGGATTGGATGAGACTGGCTACCGATTCCCGCCGGGATTGTTCTGAGCCGCCCGCAGGCAGGGCCACGAAGAGATGATCCGCTCGATCAGAATGCGCGCCATCAAACTGGAGGTGGGAGGCGATGTCTCCGGGTTGTTTACCGAAACCCCCCGAGGCACGCATCATTTCGCGGGTGATCGCGTGGACTTGGCTGGGCGAGAGTCGTTTCGGATGTTCGCTCCTGCAGCCCCAGGAGAAAAGCGCCGCTAGAACGAAAAAAGCGAATGGAACTGCAGCGCGGCACCGTTTGCGGCGCTGGCGTTGGAACACAGATATTTGATTGGTGGCCCCGCGCCGAACGAACACAGAACGCTAGGCGGCTTTTTTCTGCGGAGCCTTCAAGAGTTCGAGGGCTTTGCGGAAGATCGGATCTTCGGGCGACAACGGGCGAGGAAGCGAAGGTTCTTTCTGCGCATCGGCCGAGCTGCCATCCTCATCGCCGGTGTCCACCTCGTCCTCCGCGGAGGCGCGCACAACTTCGGACGGCACGACGCCTTCTTCGAGAATGGACTTGCCATCTCCATTGTAATAATTGGCGACGGTCAGAAAGAGTGCAGCCCCGTCATCGAGCGAGATCAGCTTTTGCT
>Ga0210387_10002742_pt1 | contig 13513 bp, 13 predicted proteins | sample IncBWC7OmetaG_FD_160108 | JGI IMG/M metagenome (GOLD analysis project Ga0210387, IMG submission 160108) | Forest soil microbial communities from Barre Woods Harvard Forest LTER site, Petersham, Massachusetts, United States - Inc-BW-C-7-O ...
TACGATCGCATCCGCGAGCACATCGAGCACGTCGTCCCCGGCTTCACGCAGTACAACCGCCGCGTCCGCGAGCCGGGTGGCTTCTACCTGCCGAACGGCCCGCGCGAAGGGATCTTCCCGACGCCGTCGGGGCGCGCGCGCTTCACCGTCCACCCCATCCCCGAGCACACGCTCACCGACGGCCAGCTGCTGCTCACCACGCTGCGCAGCCACGATCAATTCAACACCACCATCTACGGCGAAAACGATCGCTACCGGGGGATCCACGGCGGGCGTCGGGTGGTCTTCCTCAACGAGGAAGACATGCGCGAGCGTCAGATTGAAAAGAACCAGATCGTCGACCTGGTCAGCCACTTCGGCGCCGAGCGCCGGCGCGCCGAACATTTCAAGGCGATCCCCTACGAGATCCCGCGGGGCTGCGCCGCCGCCTACTACCCCGAGACGAACGTGCTGGTGCCGGTGGCGGCCGTCTCCGCGGGCAGCAACCAACCGGCCTCCAAGTCGATTCTCATCACGCTCGAGCCGCGCCGGGCGGCGGCCTCCGCCATCTGAGTTCCGGGAAGCCAACCCCTCTCGGGGCCAGCGTCTTGGGAGCAGCGGACCGGCGCAGGGCTTGTTTCTGTCAGCCTCGAACCCACGCTGCTTCTCTACTGTGACCGCCGCTCTGCTCGACGACGACACCGACCTTCTCGAGATCCTCGCCGAGCTGCTGCAAGAGCGCGACTGCCGCTGCTTGCTCGCGCGTTCGCTCGATGAGCTGAAGGCGTTCGGCCCCGAGGTGCTGGCGGCCGACGTGGCCGTCCTCGACATCAACCTGGGAGCGGGGCAGCCGAGCGGCATCGACGCCTACGACTGGCTGCTGAGCCAGAATTTCACCGGACGGCTGCTCTTTCTCACCGGGCACGCGCACGCGCATCCGCTGGTGGCGCGGGCCGAGCGGCTCAACCGGGCAACCGTGCTCGATAAGCCGCTCGACGGCGGGGTCCTGCTCGATCGCATCATGGGCCTGGGTGTGGGGAGCACCGACGGCAGCCATGTGGCGCCTTGACCATGGACGACGCGGCCGAAGCGCACCGGGCGGCCGTCGTCGCGGCGGTGCTGGGCGTGGTGGGAACGGGAATCTCGGTGTTTGGTTTCTGGTCGATCTCCGGGCCCCAGTTGCGCGCGGTCCAAGCGGTGGGGATCCTCACCAGCAGCGGCGCGCTCTGGGCGTTGCGCGGCCGCTGGGCCCGCAGGTCGCAAGCCCGCCCGAACGTCCTGTTTCTGCTGGTGCTGTTGCCGACGGTGGTGATGGCCTGGATGGTCGACGAGGCCCGCGCCACGCACAGCGCGTACTGGGTCCCCTACGAGCCGAACAAGCTCTCCGTCCTGACCCTGGCGATCATCGCGCCCCCGGGCTGGCCGATCGGCATGCTCGCCATCCTGCTGTTCGTCGGCTCCGCGCTCCTTCATCACCTGATGCTGGCGGCCACGCTCCGCGCGCGAATGTCGGCCGGTGAGCCGTTCGGGATCATCGCCTACGGTGTGTTCGCGCTGGTGGTGCTCGGCTTCAAGCAGCGCGGCTATGCGCTGCGCGGCGAGCTCGAGCATGAACGGGCGGAGAAGGTCGCGCTCGAGCGCGTGGCACGCGTCTCCATGGCCTTGCGCGATCTGGCCAACACGCCCATTCAAACACTGGAGCTGGTGCGACAACGGCTGCTCACCGGCGATCCACAGCTCACCCTGCAGACCGAACGCATGGGGCGCGCGCTGGAACGCCTGCGGCGCCTCAACGACATCCTCGCGCCCTACCAGAGCGCGGTCGTGTGGGACGGCGAAGGGACCACCGTCGAGCGAGAGATCCTCAGCGCAAAGGCCCGCGTCTCCGCCCCGTCGTCCCGGCGCCAATTCTAGGTTTCGGACCGCTCACAAGAGGGGGCGGCCCGAAATCCCGAAGGCACCCCTGGTTACTCGTTGTTCATTCCCTTGGTCTTGTCTGACGGGATGTCGGCCTTCTTGTCGGCGCTGTCGTCCTTCGCCGCCTTGTCGGTCGCCTCGCCCGCACTCTTGGTCGCGTCACTGGCGCTGTTGGCGGCCTTGTTCGCCTGGTCATCGGCGCTCTTGGTCGCGCCCTGAGCCTGGTCCGCGGCGCCTTGGGCCTGATCCGCGGCGCCCTGGGCCTTGTCCGCAGCGCCTTGGGCCTTATCCGCGGCGCCTTGGGCTGATTCGGTCGAGGGCATGTTGTCGTCGGCGCGCGCCGTGATCGTCTTGCCAAACCCGAGCGCCAGCGCGCCCGCCAGACCGAGGCCGATCAGTATCTTCCTCATGAGACACCTCCAAAGGACGGCTCCCGCCGTCCACCAGAGATCTTGGATATGGATCCGTCGTCTGCCAGGCACGATCTGCGGCTCTTGCGCAGGCTGCTCGCGCTTCGCGCCGAGCTTGGCCTAGCCGTCGCTCAGCAGCTGTGCCGCTGGCCGAGATCGCCGGGTGCGCTGTCGCGCGCGATGAATCGGGCGTAGGCTCTTCAGCGGGCGACACGGTGAAGGCGAAAAAGCGGGTGAGTCCGAAGGGGGCGGCGCGGGCCAAGCCCGCCAAGAGCCCAAGGCGCGCAAAGCCCGTGAAAAGGGCCTCGTCGCCCCAGATCCCTCCAGTGCTCGCCCCCGTCGCAGACGCCTTTGCCGACGTCCGGGGCGTGAGCCGGCGGCGCATGTTCAGCTCGGAGAATGCCTTCTCGGTGAACGGGAAGATCTTCGCCATGCTCACCCGCGGAACGTTCGTGGTGAAGCTGCCGAAGGAGCGCGTCGACGATCTGGTCGAGTCCGGGAAGGGCAAACGCTTCGATCCGGGGCACGGTCGCCTCATGAAGGAGTGGATCGCCGTCGAGGCGGGCGCCCTTCCTTGGGTCGCCCTGGCCAAGGAAGCGCACAGCTACGTGCGGCGCAACGGACGCTAGTCCTCCCTAATTCGTGGTGAGCGCCAGATTGGCGACACAAAACCTGTAGGGGGTCGCGGTGCTGGCGTTGGTGAACACCAGGAACTGAATTCCCCGGACGGCCGTGACATTGAACGGGTAGTCCGCGGCGTCGACGGGGGGGACCTCCTCGAACACCATCCCCCATCGCGGAGCGACGTCTTGGCCGCAAGAAACCCTGCTCTGACGCGGCGATCGAAAACGCGCCTTCGATTGGCCGCCGAGCCTGACACGAATGTCAGATCCAGAGAGCGAAGAGCAGGGGGCGGGCCCCGTTACTTCCTGAGGCGCTTCGCGGCCGTCACCAGGTCGACGGTCGACGACGAGGACGACCCTGTGTTGCAGTTCGACTCCAACGCGGTGCAGGTCGCAGACATCGAGGTGCCGGCGTCCGCCTCGGCCCCCAGCGTCGCCAGCGCGGAGACCAGGTTCGTCGCCGTGACCGAGCTGCAGCTCGGGAGCTGCGCCAGCTCCTGGTTGGTGGTGGTGAGGCCGGCGTTGGCGCACATCGTGAGGTCACCGACCGTCGCCGTGCAGGTGGACGGCTCGCTCGTGAAGGTGGACGGGTCGCAGCTGCTGGTGGTCGTGAGGCCTCCATCTCCCGACAGACAGGCGTTATAGGCCTGGGCGCAGGCCATTTGCAGCGTTGCGTTGCTCGGCGTCGTCGACGACGACGCGAACAGTGTCAGCGCGGTCGACTCGATCGCGAGCAGCTTGCAGAGGTCAGGCGTCAACGCGTTCGTTCCGTAGTTGTCGATGTCGGTGCAGAGCTGCGTCGCCTGCTGTGGTGTCAGCGAGGTCAACTTCGTTCCCGAGGGAACGCTGGTGGTGAATCCGCCAGTGCCAGTGCCACTGCTGCCGCCGCTGCTGCCGCCGCAACCCACCAGAGCCGCGAACACCAAAGCGCCACCAAAACCCAACTTGTTCGTGATCTGCATCCCGGATCTCCTTTGAAGTGAGGACAGCGGTGTTTCTCAGGGAACGCCAATCGTCCCCCAAATTCCCGGGCGTCGTCTCTGCAAGAAAGGGGGGCACGGTCGCCTGCGGCGGGAAACGCCCCTCCGGCGCGCTACTGCAGACCCTCGACCCAGTAGTCGACCAGGAAGGCCGGGTAGGTGGTCCCCGTCCCCGGCAGCATCCCCTTGTGGACCATGAAGCCGAACTTGTAGCTGCGCGTGGCGTCGGGCAGGTCGCCGACCTGGCCGGAGAAGTTGTAGCTCTTGCTGGTGTCGACCGTATACGTGTAGCCGTAGTGGAAGCCGATCGACTGTCCGAAGGTGACGCCCCCCAGGTCGGCCATGGTCGCGAAGTCGACGCTGATGTCCTGGCTGGTGCCCGACGACGACGACGTGTCGTAGTCGATCTGGAAAGCGACCGAGCCGGTTCCCACGCCGACCGGAAGGGCCTTGGCGCTGGCGTAGCACCAGCTCGGGCCGTCGACCAGGTAGGGGAGCGCCCCGAAGGACCCGCCCGCCGGCGCGCTCGCGCAGCTGTTCGCGGTCGGGTAGGTCGAAGGATCGCCGACCGTGTGGGTCAGGATGTCGGGGCCGATGGTCGGGCCGTCCACGATGCTGGCGTTGTAGAGCGCGACCGGGACCTTGTAGGTGTCGATGGTGCGCGGCACGTTGACGGTGATCGCCTGCCCGACGTCGGCGGGGTTCGGCGAGCTCATGATCGTGTAGTAGTAGACGTCGAAGGGGATCACCTGGAAGACGACGGCGTCCTCGGCGCCGGCGGTCCAGGTCTCGGTCTGGTCGACCTCGACCGACGAATCGGAGATCGCGTCCATCGCGTACCCGAAGGTCAGCGACCAGGAGAACGAGGCCTCGCCGAAGAAGTCGGGCGACATGTAGCCGATCGAGGTGCTGGTGCGCAGGCCAATCGTGCTCTGTTGGTCGACGCCCGTTCCGCTGCCGAAGGAGATGCTGGTCTGGGAGTCGTTGTCGTTGACGCCGGTGTAGAACGGCGCCGCTGACAGCACCGCCAGGATCTGCGGATCGCTGAACAGCTCTTCGTGCTTCCCCTGGTACTGCAGCGTCGGGCTGTCGTGGTCGACGTTGGCCAGCACCAGCGTCGAGCCGTAGAAGTTGCCGTCGGAGGGCTCGACCGGCGTCATCCCGCTGGTGGTGGTGACGAAGTCCTGCCAGACCGACCAGGTGCCGCTCCCGGCGTCCCACTTGACCTTGGCCAGCGTGGTGACCGTGAAGGCGTTTTCGTTGCCGGAGGCCGCGTTGGCCTCGTCCCAGAAGGCGACGATGGTGTCCTGGCCGGTGCCGTCGATGTCGCCCGCCTCGACCTGGTTGGGACCGTGGTTGAACCCGCCGCCGCCGTTCTCGTAGTACGACATGAGCGTCGGCTTCAGCCCGTCGGTGATGTCGGTGTTCGTGGGGAGGGCGGTGGCCTTCGAGGGCACGATCATCCCCAGGTTGTCGAAGATGTAGGGCCCGGCGTAGATGGCCTTCTGCAGCGTGGGGCGCGTGGTGGAGGTGTCGGTCGAGGCGGCCAGCGCCGTTTTGTTGAACACCTTGAGCGCCGGGCGGAAGAGGGCGTTGTTCGGATTGTCGATGACGCCGGCGATGAGCGGCTCGCCGGGGTCCTCGCCGAGCGGATAGCGAAAGCCCCGGAAGGGGGCGTAGCCGGTCTCGGCGTCGTCGAGCAGGATGAGATCGTGCGCCCGCGTGTTGGCCTGCTCGCGCGCGGTGAGGACGATCTCGTCGCGCCCGTCGAGGTCGAAGTCGCCGGCGGTCACGAAGGCCTCGGAGAACCCCATGAGGCTGCCGTTGCCGTCCAAGAATTGGATCGAGAGGTTGAGCGGGGGCTTGTTCGGGTTGCTGAAGGCGTTGTTGGAGAAGGCGTTGGGCGTCCCGTCGTAGACCGAGACGTGACCGAGCGCGCCGTCGCTCCAGGCGACGACCACGTCGTCGTTCACGGTGGTGGGGAGGTCGTCGAAGCGGCCGGTCGCCACGCTCATGTGGCTGGCGGCGGCGTTGGTCACCGGGGCGGTGCAGGTGAAGGCGAAGCTCGCGTCCGCCTTGCAGACGTCGACGCCCCCGAAGTTGACGGCCACGATCTCCTTCTTGCCGTCGCCGTCGACGTCGGCGGCGGTGAAGCTGTGCCGGAACCAGTCGAGGTCCCAGGGGACCGTCATCAGGCTCTGCACGCCGAGCGGGGCGTCGGCGATCTTCTTGAAGTTGCCGCCGTTCGCCGTGCAGTTCGAGTCGCAGTGGATGACGTTGGCATTCAGCGTCTTGCCGGTGTCGAGCCAGTAGATGTTGACGATCTCGTCGATCCCGTCGCCGTCGAGATCGGCTGCCAGCGACGTCTTGTAGGTGTTCGCCGTCCAGGACTCGTCGCCGCCGCTGTCGAGCGGCAGCGGGGTGGGCGTCGGGCTGTTCTTCAGATCGTCGAACAGCACCTCGTTCGGGTTGCCGGAGATGCCGCGGCCGCCGATGTAGATCTCCATCAGCGGCTCCAGCGTCTTGATGCCGACGCCGAGCGGGTTGTAGCTGTCGGGGAGCGTCTGGGTGGCGCCGTTCTGGTCGACGTAGGTGCGCGGCGAGCTGGTGGTGTCGACGCCCAGCGCGGTGAACATCCCTTGCTCGTCCGTCGGTTTGGCCATGTCCGGTCCGCCGTCCGGCGAGCTGTTCTTGGCGCTCGAACCTCCACAGGCGACGGAGAGCGGGGCAAGAAAACAACCCATCACGATGATCGATTTCAGGCTCATGCGAGCCCGCACAGTATCACGGATGAGCCGCTCGTCACCTCCGTGTCGGGAAGTCAAAAAGGTGGCATCGCCGGAGGCGTGCGGACGGGCCGCGCGCCTCCGGTGCCAGGGGTCACTTGACCTTGGACGTCTGGACCTCGCGGCCGCGGGTCAGTTGGGAATCACGAACGTCTGGAAGTGCAGATCGAATCCGTTGCTCTCGAAGGACTGCCAGGTCGTGCCGTTGTTGAAGGTCGTGAACAACGTGCCGGCCGGGTACAGGTTGCCGTCCGAGCCGTTCCACGAGGCCGTATTCTCGATTCCGTTGACGAAGGGGGGCGCGTCCGGGTAGTCGACCAGGATGGCGTACTTCTGACCCGCCACCTGCGCAATGGTGGTCGTGAACGGAATGACCGTGTTGATGGACAGGTCACCGCCCGAGGCCGCCCGCGCCTGCCCGAGAACGACGTTGCTCGGCTGCCCGTTTGCGATCGCCTCGATCTGGATGCGCGCCACCAAGGTGGGATCGATGGCGGTCACGTCGATCGCGACACCTTGCAACGTGCCGCTCAGGCCGGCGGTGTACGACTGCGCCATCAACGCGGGCTTGCCGTAGAGCCCGTCGCTGAGATCGTCGCCGGTGGTGAAGGACTGATCGAGCTTGGCGGGATTCGACGCACCACAGACGGAGCTCTGGTCGAAGTGCACCGCCGCACCCGAGTTGAGCGTGACGCTCTTGCCGATGACCGTTCCGAAGACCGGCGAGCCGACGAACATGCCCGAGGTTGGAGCGTACACCAGGCCGTAGAGCGCGCCGGTGTTGATGTTCACGAATCCCGAGCTGGTGACCAGGAACGCCAGGTTCTTGGGGACGCCGTTCAGGTTCAAATTGCCGCCCAGATTGAGACTCCCCGTCACCCAGATGCGGACCTCGCCGGCCGGGGAGACGTTGATCGCCCCGGGCGCCGAGACGTTGACGTTGGCGGCGACGTAGTTTCCGGGGGCGAGGGTGATGCTCTGGGCGGCGCTGCCGATGCTGAGCGTCCCCGGGGTCTTGGACCCGAGCGGAAGGTTCGTCGCCCCCGAAGCAACGGGGACGACCGCCAAGCCCGCCGGCGCATGCTGCTTCACGGTTCCGTGGATGACACCTCCATTGTTCGTGACGGTGGTCGCAGCCTGGACGACCGCCGCACCCCCAACGTTGCTTCCACCGTAGCCGCCCAGGCTCGATTGGTAGGAGTCGACGAGCGTACCGGCCCCAACGACAACGTTGCTGGTGTTCCCGACGACCGTGTCGGCCCAGGCCGGGCACGGGACGGGGTCCGTTGCGGAGCCGCTCAACGCCGATTGAACCGTGTCGACGGAATCCTCCTCCGCAGTCGACGAGCAACCAGTCCCCACCAAAGCAAGCAAACTGACTGAAACACTTGCAACCCTCGTTACCAATGATCTCGTCATGATGTGATCCTTTCCCCATCCCCCGGCAAAACCGCCGACGGAACCGCCCCCAATTCCCGGGTACGGCCGCGGTGATCATCAACTCGTGTGACGATTCGCCTTCAAAGTCGCGACCGGACGGCGCCGGTTTCAGGACGTGTGGAAGGCAAGCCGTTTGGAAGGCAAGCCGTTTGCTCCGCGGCCCGGAGGGCGATTCTCCTGGCGAGGTGTTTCGTCAGGCGGGCGGAGCGGAGCGCCTTCGCCTCTCCGTCGATCGTTTGCGTCTTGCATAGTAGACAGATGTCTTTGGGTGCGCTAGCTTCTCGCGGTCTCGGAAAAACGGAGGGACCAGATGAGCCAGGTTCTCGAAGAAGTGTTGGAGGCCAACGGCGCCTATGCGGCTGCGTTCGGCGACAAGGGTAAGCTCGCTCTTCCGCCGGCGCGGCGCTTCGCCATCCTGACGTGCATGGACGCGCGAATCGATCCGGCCAAGCTGGCGGGCTTGAAAGAAGGCGACGCGCACGTGATCCGAAACGCGGGCGGTCGCGCCAGCGACGACGCCATTCGGTCGCTGGTCATCTCGTACAAGCTTCTGGGAACGCGAGAGTGGTTCGTGATTCACCACTCCAACTGTGGGATGGAGCTCTTCACCGACGAGATCATCCGCAGCTTGTTGCGCTCCAGCCTCGAGACCTCGACCTACGACGGCAAGGTCTGGAAGGACGGCGGAGAGGAACGGGGATCGCCCCAGGCCGACTTCATCGATTGGCTGACCATTCGGGATCAGGCGGAGAGCGTCACCACGGACATCGAGCGGATCCGCAAGCACCCGCTGGTCCCGCGCGAGATTCCGATCTACGGATACGTGTACCAGGTCGAGACCGGTCGCCTCATCGAGGTGCCTCAGGCAACGGCAGTCGGTCGCGCATTCTGACGGCTCCCTGACGGCCGGGTCGCTTTGCGGTCTATCGCGTCTCCGCGGCGGCGAGACGCTGGACCGCCGCCGTGCCGACCAGCTCCAGTTTGCGTCCCTGCACGGGCCCCCCCACGCCGACCAATCTCAGGAGCAGGCCGACCAGCAACACCATCGAGGCTCCGGCCGCGAAGGCCCGCAGCAAGCGACGGCGCTCGCGCGCTCTCTCGACCCTCGCCAGCACCTGCTGAAGAATTCGCTCGCGTCGTTCCGCGCTCCACTCCGGGCCATCTGACCTCTTGCCGGTCTCAATCACCTCCTTGGCTCTTCCCGTCCAACCTTCGTCCCATTCCCAACTGTCCCCGGGCTCCACGATCATCTCCTCGCGTTCGTCCAACGTCGGATTGCATGACTGACTGGCTCATCATGACCGCTCGGGCGTTTCGGATGCATTTCGATCGGGTGAAATGTCTGTTGCGTCACCTGTTTTACTGGACCACCCCCGACTCGTTCGGTTGGCCGCGCTTCATGTCCGATCGGTTTCGGCGCGGTGACGATTTGATGAAGCGCCGGTTTGTCTCCGGACGCCGTCTGGGCGCGCCCGGAGAGGCGTTAGAGTGTTGGACCCCCGAGCCGCCAGATGAACACCAGACAAAGCGAGCCCGATGAACGGTTTGAAGCCGCCCGCGTGAAGCGCGCCCGGGCCGATCTCGAGGAGACCGTCCAGGGACTGCGGCAGAGACGGGAGCCATCGGCCTTCGCCGTCGAGCACGTCCCGCGGCACGCTGAAGAGGCGCGCGAATACCAGGAGCGCGAGGATCGACGAATCGCCGACGAACGAACGGGGAGACCGACCAAGCCGTTCGGCGAGATGGACGGGATCGAGATCTTTTTCGCGATGGCGAGCTACGCCGGTCCGGGCCACTACCCGCAGGATCTCGAAGCGGTCGTGCAGGAGATGGCAGAGCGGCCCGTCCCGCAGCTGACTGCCTCCGATGAGGAGGCGCTGCGCGAAGTGCTCAGCATTCGTCAGCGCGCGGAGGCAGGCGAACGGGAGGGGTGGATGGCGAAACGGCTGTCCGAGCTCGCCGAGCATCCAACCCCGTCCGTCAACGTCGCGGCGATGGGCCTTTGGTTCCAGCTCAGCGAAGAGGTCCTCTCGGCCCGTCAGGACGAAGCGGCGCCCGAAAAACCCAAATAGCTCCTGAAGCGGGGTTCAGGGGATGCGGGCGAAGAACGCCACGGACGAGCCAATCATCAACAGGGCGACGCCGACGCCGGTCCAGTAGAGCGGAGCGGAGACACGACGTGCCCGATCGACGACGAGCGCGTAAGCGAGGCAAAAGGGCACCAGGAGGGGGAAGACGTGGCGAAAGTCTTCGTGAAACTCGTTGGGCACCCGGATGCGGAACGCCAAGAGGAAGATGAGCATGAGGACCACCGCACCGGCGTACACGCGGTATCTTCGCCAGGACGCCGGACGCAGGAAGATCGCGCCACACAGGCAAACGGTCACCATGGCCAGCAGGAGCAACTTGATCGCGACCGCCAGAGCGGTGTGGCGCGCCGATTGGAATTCGTCCCCCAACGGCAAAACGCCGAACAAGCTCGATTTCGCGAACCGATTCCAGAAATAATCGGGCTTGGGGTAGTCGGGCGTCGCGTCCATGCGGCGGATGAAGTCCGGCAGATCGAAGAAGATGAAGCGGCCGGGCGTGTCGGCCACGGGCGGCACGTAGCGTCGGTCGCAGGCGTGCCCCAGGACCTCTTGGCAGAGCGTGTGTGGGCTCCGTTCCAGGCGTGAGAAGACGGCCAGCACGGCGACCGCGCCGAGGACCACGATCGCGATCGCGGTTCGCGCGACGTCGCGTCGGGCCACCTTCGTCGTGCGGAGATGCACGAGCGCGAACAGGAGCAAGGTCGCCGCCGCGACATAACCGGAGGCCTTGGTCAGGATCGCCAGCGCCGCTGCGGCCAGCGCCAGCCAGAAGTCGCGGGGGGATCGCTGACCATCCCAGCGAGCGGTGAAGTAGATGGCCGCGAGAATCAGCGGCGAGGCCAGCGCGTCGTTGTGAACGCGCACCGAATTGAGAACGCTGGACGGCCAGAACAGCACCAGCGCCGCCGCCAGCCATTGGGTTGCGGGAGCAACCCCGAAGCTGCGGATGACCAAAAGAGCCAAGACCACGAAGCCGACGAACAAGAGCAACGAGAGCCACTGGAGCCCGAGCTCGAACGGCATCCATCCGCCGGCGAGCAGGCTCCTGGACCAGGCCGCCCCCAGCGCGTAATAAAGCGGCGGGTGCCCGCAGGCGAGACACGCGGACATCGCCGGCAGGCGCAGGTGCTGCGCGATGGCCCGGACGTAGTAGACATGTGACAGTCCGTCGTAGTTGCGCTCCGACACCGAGGTGTACGCGAGGTAGTTTGCATAGAGCGCGATGCCCGCGAGGACAATCGCGATGGTGCGCCGATCGAATCGCAGGCGCCCGAGGACACACAGCGCCACGCCCACGCTGCTCAGGAAGGCGATTGCCAGCATGGGTTCACGATCCGGGAGAACCAGGTCGACCCCGGCGGCGCCTGAAACTCGAGGCGCGACACCGACTTGCGTTTCGTGGAGCTGAACGGGATCGAACCGTCGGCCTCCTCAATGCCATTGAGGCGCTCTCCCAGCTGAGCTACAGCCCCCGATGCCGGTCGCCCGGCAGGGGGATTTAACTAGCAGTCCCCGGCGGCGAGGTCAACCGCCGCCCGCAGGTGCCTCTACCGGAAGAGGCTCTCGAAGCGGGGGTCGCCGCGCAGGTGGTCCCAGTCGTTCGCCAGGTAGACGTCACGCAGGGTCGCCTCGGCGCGCGGGATCAGCGGGCGGAGCACGAAGCTCTCCAGGGCGGCCAGGGCGGCGTCGGTTTCGCCGAGCGCGGCGGCGCAGGCGCCCCGCGCGAGCGCGTTGGCGGGATCGGCGCGCGCCGCGCTGGGGACGCGCGCGCGGGCGAGGCGGGCGGCGGCGGTGTCCCCGCCGACGGCGTAGGTCGCGCAGAGCAGGAGCTCGGTCTCGGCGTCGTCGGCGTCAGGGACCTGAGAGGCGTCGTCGCGCGCCTCTTCCAGCTGGGCCCGCGCCCGCGCGTACAGCTCCGGCGGCGTGCGGCCGAGCGCGGCGCGGGTGGCGGTCAGCTTCGCGCGCAGGATGCGTCCGAGCTCCAGCGCTCGCCGCCGCAGGAACGCCCGCCGCGCCTCCACCGGAAGCCGGTCCAGCGACGGGGGACCGACGCGATCGTACCCGGCCAGCGTTTGCGAGGCGCTGGCCTCGTGCTCCGCCTTGGCGATCGCGTTCTCCCGCGCGCGCGAGGGGCGGGCGGAGGTGGTCCAATCGTCGGCGGCCTGGCGGTAGAGCAGCCGGGCGTCCTCCCAGTGCAGCTGGGCGTCGGCGGCGGCGGCGCGCGCGTAGATCGCGCTCGGGAATGCGCGCTCGAGCGGCGCGCCGACGTCGTCGGTGGCGATGACGGTGACGGTCCTGGCGGGCGGCGCCGAAATCGGCTGGGTGCCCGGGCCGCCCGCGCCGGGCGCCGCGAAGAGCACGACGAAAAGGAGACGGGCGGGCACTGGCAACACGGTGGGATGTTAACGCCTGGGGCGCGCGGCGCGATCTTGACGGGTCGTGGGTGGCATAGTACCGACGGACATGCAGCCTGGCGGTCTTCGGTGGATAGGCGCGATGCGGGCGCTCGGGGTGCTCGGTCTCTCGGCCTGCCACGCCGGCGTGGGCGTCGGGCCGGCCACCCCGACGGCGGGAGACTTCGTGGTCGTCGAGCGCGCCGAGACCGGCCCCATCACGGTGCTGGCGGCGAAGGCGCCGTACCTCTGGGCGGCGGGCGCGCCGGGTTTGCGTCGCTGGGATGTCGGCAGCGGCGACTATGAGGTGGTCGGCGACGGCGACGCGAAGGGGACGCAGGCGCTGACGACGATTGCCGTCGACGACGAGGGGAGCGCCTGGGTCGCCAGCGCGGCCGAGACCGGGCGCTGGGTCGCCGACAGTGCAGGCAAGGGCTCCGGGGAGTTGCGTTACCTGACCGCCGGCTCACCGGGCGACGTGGTCGCGCTGGCGCCGCGGCGGCCGGTGAAGACCAAGGGCGTCTGGGCGGGCGGCCCCGGGGGCCTCTTTCACTACGACGGACATCGCTGGGCCGTCGTCGACGGTTTGCGAGGGGCGGCCGTCAGCTGGTTGGGGCTCGACGACGACGGCATCACCGCCTGGGTGGGAACGCGCGAGCGCGGCCTCTACCGCGCCGACGATCGCGGCGCCACGCCGGCGCCGGGCGGCGCGGCGGTCGGCTGCCAGCAGATTCTCGGGATGGCGAGGACGGCGGCCGGGACCCGCGTGGTGGCGGGCAACGTCAACGGCGACGCGCGGATCTACGCGCTCACGCTGGCCGGCACCGTCGAGCTGCGCGCGCCGATCGGGATCCACGCCGTGGCCCTGGTCCAAAAGGGGAACGAGGCGGTCCTC
>Ga0210387_10002744_pt1 | contig 13507 bp, 16 predicted proteins | sample IncBWC7OmetaG_FD_160108 | JGI IMG/M metagenome (GOLD analysis project Ga0210387, IMG submission 160108) | Forest soil microbial communities from Barre Woods Harvard Forest LTER site, Petersham, Massachusetts, United States - Inc-BW-C-7-O ...
CCAAACCTCCACTGCGACCCTCTCCCATCGATGGTACATGACTATCACCCTCAGTGGATGTTTCGATGTCATCAGGATTTGTACCCCCACCAAGTACAATTGCGTCTGTGTCGTGTGCTATATCGCCATTCCATCGTTCCAGGCCCTCCCGGGTATTGCTGTGGCCATAACTACCTCTACCTCCCACCTTTGAAAATCCTTCCCTGCCTCCGCCTCCTCGCCACGGTTGGCCGGTCGAATCAGAACCTCCCCAGCTTGGTTCACACCATTCTTGTGGTTCTGTACTAGATTGACTAGCTACAGTTCCATTGCCGCTCGATATGACAAACTGCATGAGCTGTTCTGTCGATGGCAAGTAACCATAAGTAACCTGCCACATTTTTCCCAGCGCTTCCCACGCGGCTGGCGCCGTGAAATCAAAAGTCGCTCGATCAAACTTCTCCATTCCTAGTTGGAGTGACACTGTATTCGAGACAAGTGCTGCATCACGAGTGCCTGAAGATGTATTCGCAGCTACCGATGGTGACAAAGACATCTGATCATGATTAATTGGGAGTTCAGCATGCGGAGGTTCTACAGATGGCATATCCACGGGTGCTGCCGGCGGTGGCTGTGTCGAAATTTCGTTGGGTGGGGTGACTGAGCCGTTAATGCTGGGAGATTTAGGCCTAATATCTCGTCCGAATTCGTCTTTCTCGACTTCACTGGTAGCTGTCACAGATCCTCCACTACTTGTTTGTTCCCGTGTGGTCAATGGGGCGATTGACGGTCTCCTGGGAGGGCTATACGGCTTTACGTCTCGCCTAACTCCATATCTACTTGGAGGGCTTCTAGATCGACTTCGTCTCGTTCTGCGGGGGGGACTCCAATCTCTGTCTCTGAATCGGTCGCGGTCTTCCCACCTACCCCTCCCATCACCCCGTCCACGGCCTCTGAACCGGCCTCTGAATCCGCCTCTGGATCCCCCACGATCATCGTGATAGTCGTCGAACCCTCTCCCGCGTTCTGTACTATCGTACCTGTCATACCTCGGTTCTCTATGACCAGAACCGTGTAGTTCATCTCGATACGAATTTGGCGATCGAGAAGGACCTCCCAATGCACCCGAAAATGGAACATTAGGATGAGATGGTGGCGCTGGTGGCACCTGGACTGGTATGGATTGCGACGACGTAACATTTCCCAGCTGAGCCGTCTGCGCCAATTGTTGCAGCACGGCGAGGTGTGTTGGGTCTAACTGTGGCGGGATGGGTCCAAATGTTCCCGTGTTTGCTGTTGTTTGCCTGAAAGGTAATAATCAGGACGAAGCAGGAATGCACCTAATCCACCACTCACCCGTTATTCGGCACACCCGTTGCATTCGCAGCTTGTGTCAATAATGCAAGCAGAGTTGATTGTGGATCTATGCCGGGAAGTATCGGGGTTTGGGTCAGCGGTTGCAGAGTTGTACCCATTCCAGACGCTCGTGGATCGGATGTAGTCGACGTCACAGATATTATTTTGGGCTCTAACACAAAACAAACCAGATCGTATTTCAGTTGGTATTCTTATTTGTGGGATCCATGATGCGCGCACAAAACGGCTGGGATTTTCCAGGCGGAAGAAATACTTAGCGAACACATGTCTGAACTGTGATATGCACCTTTTTCTGCTTCCTTCACGACCTCCGCTAGCCGCGATAGAATTGCGGATGGAAAAGTATTTCCTTTGGCCCATATATCTAGGATCTTTTTCGTCTTCTCCTGTAATCAAACACAGATGGGAAAAAGGAACAGTCAGGATTGTTCCTATTTCACGTTTGTTTAGAAAACAGAAATCCTATCGATTGCAGCGAATCATGTGATTGTAGGCGCTGGCACCTAACTGTTCATGAAGACACGGAGAACTGGATGATACAAGCAAGAGCCATCGGCGAGAGGGACATAGATGACAGATGCACGTTAAGTTACTCGAAGCCTGGATCTATAGAAGTCATGCATGCCTTCTGCAGGTAGAGGTGAATGTCGGTGTAATAACCGAGGTAGCAGGTGTGTTTGGCGCCAGAGTTTCCAAACATGTTATACCGTCAGTGAACGAAATAACTAACCTTGGATTCAGGACTTCCGACCATGATCATGTCCTGAAACAAGCCCTCCAGAACACCCTCGACTTTCAGTAGAAAAGTAGCACAGTTTCCCGTTTCAGAGTTGATGTCGCCGGTAAGACCCTGTTTGCTGACTTGATGTCGAGCGGCCCGGGAGAGTGCATCAAAAACATATAGACTAGAAACTTTAGCCACTGTTGGCAGTGATTTGTGGGTACGGTAGAGAATAGATACAATCTGAGTATCACGCTGGTAAAGTCCAAGACGATCATGGGATCGTAATGCATGATCAGCACACATGAAACAGATAAAATGTGAATGAGGGGCGTACGTCCATAGATCTCAGCGCAATTTCTGTCAATTTACCCATTTTTGAAGCGGACAACCGCTTCGCTTGGACGACCTCCTTCAATATTGATTCGAAGTCCTGCATCATGGCTTTAATATTAATAATAATGCGAGGAACAAAGAATAAAACAGTACGGACATCCAGGGAAGCCATGGTAGTTCTGAATACACTAAGTGTACCTGTATCAGTTCGTAGGTTGGGGGAAATGATTTGGCACAGGAGAATTGTGCTTCGATCGATGTTTGTAGCTGTTTGTATGGTCTGTGCGAGAGTGTATTTCTCGAATAAGTTTGGGTTTTTATTTATTTCAAAATGTCACGAGGAGCCAAGGCAACTCTTGCAGGCGCAATTTTGTTATCGTCGTTCACTATTTGGGCTGTGCATTTTCAACAGGACCAAGAACGTGAGGTGAAACTATATCCCATAACTTTTCTTCCTACTTCTCACCACTGTACAGAACATGTACAGAGGTGTCTTGAGGGACGATGAACGACGGCGGGAAAAGATGCGAAAGAGGGAGGCGGAACTACAGGCGTCGATACGGAAACATGAAATATACGAACGCGTTCAGAAGACGGTGGAAAAAATTAAGTCTCAAGAAACATGAACTTTGGTATCTATGTTATGATTTCATTGTATGTTGTCCCTAAAACGATGCACTACTTGTGTTAATTGTCCCTTATAGGTGACTACGGCCCCAGCTGGAATCGCAACGCCCGGACTCCGTCCTTCGAGTTTACGATAAAGCATCACGCACGAGTCACGATTGTAATCCGCAGGGAACACCTCACTCACACTTGATTGTAACCTCCTCGACATCGAGCTAGGGGCTGCAACGCGAGCCCACGGCCCTGCCCTCCTCCCCGGAACCCCACAACCATCACCAAAACTGTAATACGAAGACGCCAGTTGCTGACGGAAGATTGTGCCTTGAGATGAACGCAAGAGGCGAAAGGTTTGCATCGTTCCCGGTAAACCACCCCGTATCCTCGAATAGCCTGTTAATGCAATGGCGGTCCACAAATTCTTTTGAAATTCTCCAAACTGGACCTTGGATTACTGAATGCGAGAGGAACGTTTCGATTTGTAAAGTCCGGCATCAGAGTGTCCGGCGCTAAATATCGCTGCCTGTGGACGTCGGTTAACATCCTTGTGCCTGGATTCACTCCGTCCAATTGCGCAATATTCATGACCGTTGGTTAAGTCTTACTTTCGCTTATACACGCACCCTCTCTGGCGCATTGTCTGCCATTTCCCACCGCAAACACTTGCTGATATTGACTAGAAAAAACTAAGAAATGCAAGAGCAAAAGTGACTGAATCAGGGTGTACCATTTTTTTTTTTCATTTGAGTTGAATTATACAGTGTATCTCCAAACAATTTCTAACTGGAACTTATGCCTAGGTCTTCTGTCTCAGTAGTATGGTTGGTTTGAATTGAATTGACCAAGGTGAAAGCTGCATTCTGACTCGGAGGCCATCGGACCAAGGGTATGCCGGGATAATGATCCGACACCCTATGCTGGTAGCCGTCAGGCCGGGGGAAAAAAATATGACCTCCCAAAATTTTGCCGAAATACAGCTCTGGGAAACAAAAAATTGAACTTATCAGTTTAAAATCAATGCGAATTAGTGTCCCCAAAGTGTCCCCCATAGAATTGGGTCAGGTGTCTTGGCCAGCCCAGGGCTGTTGCAACTTGACCTCGACCTCTCTGAGTCCTTTTATTCAGTGTTATTACAAGTGAATGCTTATTTGAGGTCATACAGTACAGTACAGTACCAATGCAGCCTGAGGTGGCCAGCAGCCTATGTTGTTAGGAGATTCCGGCGAAACATACATCACGTGAATTACCATGTGTAGTAATGTGCCTGATTACGGAGTTTGGTAGGTTCAGCCAAACCGCTTGAAATAAAAAAACCGACCCTAGGTAAATTTTTTCGTAGCCGGCATACCATCGGACATTGCTACTCAGGCAATTGCAATAATGATTGCACCACCTAACGGTTTCGGCTGAATTGATCGCCGGACCGATTGCCGGACCTTGCGAACAGGTGTAACGTGACAAATGCTGTTAAGAACACGACGCTGTGCACGACGTACGTTGGATGGCTGGGCTGGCATGCATCGAATTGTTTGCACTACCAGCAGCAGACTAGAGCCTTCCCATATCTTTGGCCCTTTTCGCGTGATTGCTCCGATTGTTACGGTCAGACCTCAACTTGAAGGTAAGCAACCTACGCAATACACGCTGCGTTCCGAGTCAGCGTCCCTGATATGCATTCGCAAGCTGGATTTAAAAGCAATACGAATGCCTGGTAAACGGCGGTGGCTGAGGCTAATAAATCCTCTGCTTTTTTGCCACAACGAACGTGCCTTCGATCCCGAACCCCAAGGTGAGAGATGACCGTTATGCAGAACTGCACAACCCTGATCTTATCTGTGCAGCTATAGGCAGCTCTACCATGACCCAGCCTGGCACAGATCGGGAAGCAAACGCTAGCCCCGGCTTTGTTGATGAGAGCACAAGACTTGAGGCTTCGCGGATCAACCAGTTAGCTCCAATCGCATGTCTTGCGCCGGAGATACTCTCTGAGGTGTTTGTGCACTGCGTACCGACATCATACCAGGAGTTGAGCAGGAATTTCAGTTGGATCAAAGTGACACATGTCAGTCGTTACTGGCGTGAAGTAGCGCTTGCTTGCCCTGAGCTATGGACGAGCATCATCTTCTCCCGACCAAACTGGATTCCCGTTATGCTCTCGCGTGCCAAAATGGCACCCCTTGTCATCCGTACAGATCTGAGTCGCGATCGCATCGATCTCCTACAGCCTGTGCTGGATAAACATATCTCCACAGTCCGAGAGTTAGATATCCGCGCCTCCCAGTCCACTCTCGAGACACTATTTAAATATATGATGACTGAAACGCCTCTCTTGGAATCCCTTTTGATTTGGAATACCAATCGTGACAATCTTGGGATGGGTGGATTCTGGTTACCAGACAGCATCCCGGTGAAACCAACAGCCATAGAGACAAAGAGGATCCCTTCACCGTCTCGCAAGCTGCGGTATCTGGAGCTCCGCTCATGCGCTTTTCCATGGGATTCCCCTCGATACAATAACCTGACACATTTCAAGTTGTACCATATTCATCACGCTCAACGCCCTAACATGACGGGACTGCTTGCAATTCTGGTCACAATGCAGGGCCTTCAGGATCTAACCCTCGTCGAGGCCACGCCCTCTGCCGAAGAATGTTTCATCGTGGACTTGCCTCACCTCCTCAGAATAACCCTTCAAGACCCCGCCATTAACTGTGCTAGCCTCCTGGAGCACCTCACTTTTCCATTAACAACAATCATGACTATCATATGCCCTGCTTTAATTACTCTGACCTGGACTTTCGAGAGCGAAGTTTGCAAGCGATTGATTCCTGCGATTGCGGAGCACTGCAATATCAAACCGGTGTACAATTTTGTCCGAATTAAACACACATCGTCCTCCGGAATGAGAGTCATTCTCAATCATCCTCGTGGGTACGAGTTACTTAACCTCCATCTCCGTTGCGGTGGATGGCCGCCCACATTCGCTGCGAAAGCGACGGGGGCGATATTTCACGTCTTTTCCATCGCACATGTTTCCGCCCTCGAATTGGAAGGCCTAAGTAAAAAGCCAGATTCCAAGGAAGAATTCAAGGAATGGGTGGAGCTATGGCGAGAGTTGAGTCGGTTTAAGAGTCTTCGGGCATTGCATCTGAATCAGACGACACCCCCGATGGTTTTGGAAGTACTCCTACAGAGGGCGATGCACTGTATTGGGATATGCCTGGAACCTTCTACAGAACACATTGGTTCCGACGGGATCAGCAGACAATTATTACCTAGGTTGGAACGAATCGTGCTGCGTCATTTGGACTGCGGTATCGACTCAGGGACTTCCGGGCCCTCGTTCATGGACAGTCTGAGATCTCTCTTGTGGGCGCGACGTCAAGGGAAGACCGTCATCCCAAAGTTGGAAATCCGGAACTGTAGAAATCTATTCTTGCAAGATCTCGCTCATCTGAAATTCTTCGCAGATGTAACCTGGGACGGTAAGGGTAAGAATACCGCGGACAAAGAAGAAGGTGGAGATTACCCTAGCTCATTTTCGATAAATGTTTTCGCGCAGATGACTGCCCTGGTGTCCTGAAGTATCTCAATTCGGGCATCCGGCCCATTCATTTGTTTGGTTGAGTTTAATTCGGCTTGGACTGCTCCAAACAAAGTGATACATGTTACCTGGTTCTTTCTCTTTTTTTACATTCTCAACGACATTACGAAATCCATAGCACCGTACTCCTCTCACCCAATATTAAGGACTCTTTTGTGCATACACTCTTATTATTGTCGTATTCAGCATGCTCAATGCCCGAACATGACGGGACTGGCCACTGCCCCCGATTCTTGTCGCAATACAGGGCCTTCAAGATCTAACTCGTCGAGGTCGCCTTCCGCCGAAGAATGTCCCATCATGGACTTGCCTCTCCTCTTCCGAATAACGTTTCAAGACCCCGTAATTAACTGCCCCAGCCTCCTGGAGCACCTCACTTTTCATTGACGACAATCATGACTACCACATGGCCTGCTTTAATTCCTTCGACCTGGACTTCGAGAGCGAAGTTTGCAAGTGGCTGATCCCTGCGATTTCAGGGCACTGCAATATAGAACCTCGTCCGAATTGAACACACATCCATCCTCGAGTTAATTCACCTCCATCTCTGTTGCGATGCATGGCCGCCCACGTTCGCCGCGCAGGAAACGGGGGCGATGTTTCAGGTCCCTCCCGTTGTACATGTTGCCGCCCTCGAATTGGACTGCCTACGTCTACGGCCAGATTCCGAGGACGAGGTCAAGCAATGGGTAGGTATGGGGAGAGTTGAATCATTTCGAAACCTTTCGGGCATTGCATCTACATCGAACGACACCCCAGTAGTTTTGGAAGTACTTCTGCAGAAGGCAATGCATGGTATTGGACTGCGTCTGGAACTTTATACAGAACATATAGGTCCCGATGGCTTCAACAGAGTTGTTACCCAGTTGGAAACTCATCGTGCTGATTCATTTGGATTGCGACATCGATGCAAAGGCTTCCTGGCCCCCCTTCATGGACTGTCTGAAATCCTTCTTGTGGGGGCGACGTCAAGGGCAGACCATCATCCCGGAAATTCTGAACTGTAGAATTTATTCTTACAAGATCTGCTTACCTGAAATTCTTCGTGAATGTAACCTGGGATGGTAAGGGAGAAGTGCCATGGAGAAGGAAGGTGGTACGCTAACTCGTTCTCGATAATTTTTTCATGGGAGATGGTTACCCTTGGTGTCCTGAGCCTCACATTATTAGATCTTCGGCATCAATGTGCATTATGTAGAACTTACTTGCCTTGACAAGGGCGCCTTTATGTGAGCATGATCAAAGGTTTCAGATCGTAGACATACTCAAATACATTCGAGGGGATCTCCAACAACCCAACAGCTGAAGCTAAGGAGGATCTTGCCAGGCGGCAGGTCCTTTGAAATATGCTGCGTCGTCACTACTATCGAGGAAATTTCCGAAAGGCGGAGGATCGAATTGTGTTGTAGAAGGCTGTATAGATGTGATGGAGGAGGAGTCGATGTAGAGGGCGAGGTGACAGAGGTGGTGGCAGGGTAGCGAGACGTGATACTGGTACTCGGGGCGAATGTGTATATTGATGGCGAGGATTTGACTCGGATTGGACTGGGACGCCTTTTCAAGGTATTACATAATCGTCGAATCGATTCATTTATTTGGTTGTGTTTAAATCACCTCGGGCTGCACGCCTCACCCAAACACAGACACCACTTAGACTCGTAACCAAGCAAGGTCCCGACGGCATCCGAGTCCAGCAGGCAACTGTTACCCAGGTTAGTACGAATCGTGCTGCGTCATTTGGACAGCGGTATCGATGCAAGGACCTCGTTCATGGACAGTCTGAGATCTTTCCTGGAAATCCGGAACTGTAGAAATAATTCTTGCAAGATCTCGCTCATTTGAAATTCTTCGCGGATGTAGCCTGGGATGGTCAGGGTGAGAATTTCGCGGAGAAGGAATGGGGTGGAGATCACCTTCCTTCTCGATAAATGTTTTCATGCGTTAATATCCTGAAGTTGAGGTTAGTTTTTTCGAGTTTTCTTTGGGCTGCAAGGACAATTATACTTCTTTCCTTGACTCACGCTTTCAACGAAATCCATCAAAGCGTAGGCTAATAACACCCTCCTTCCCTCCAACGTCAAGGGTTCCTTTTGTGTAGAGACTCTTATACTCTTGTCACCCCCGCACTAAATCATCATAAGCATTTCCTGTTATGGAATCCTCAAGACCTGGCCATGCATACATTTAACCAGAAATTGTCCATAAATCATCATACATTAGCTCTAGTCTATATCTCATGAAGGACATGTCTTGGTGATGTTGTACCCAGAGAAGTCTAGTCAACTTGGAAAACCGGGAATCCCAAAATTTTCTGGCTGCAATAAGTGCCGGTGTTTCGTTTCAGACAATATCCTAGACTGGTGACCGTCCGTTCTAACAGATGAGCAAACTCTTCCTTAATGTTTAATAATGGTTGGACCAATTCAGGATGGAATAGGAGCGGGAGTTGGTGACGACTGATATATGTGATTCATCCCAATTGCAGGGGGAAATGCGAACTCAATTCATCTCAAATCCGAGACAAACGTTATGTAAACGTTAATTCTCGCCCACCCATCCAATTAAAGCATCCTTAGTACACGCGCTGACTTTCCACACGGGTGGTACATGACATCGATTCCCACTGCGCGTGCTATGGCCAACGCATCCTGTTTGGTTATGGAAAGGACGTAAAGTGGTGTCTATACTCAACATCAAGTTCATAACGTCGACAGCGTATATAATAATATATCCGGCGTTTTAAACCTGGTCACGGTCTTGTCTCGAAGTTTAGTTCATGAGATGTCGGACGTATCCGCGACCCAGACACTGATCACAGGTCGTCGCGCCAGTAGAGGGCATCAATATCACGGAGAAGGAAGCCAAAGAAAGCTGCTGTATCATCCTGATGGTAAGAGGAGTCTAACGCGAGGTGAGCGTACTTACCTCCCTCAATGATTGGAAATGACGGTAACGGAGGACCTTGTCCGAACTGTGGTATGAACTCATATGCCATCGGCCTTGGTAAGAAGACTGTAGTGGAGAGTGGCTTAGGTGATGTAGGGATTTGAACTTATAACAACAACAGAGGTTTTATCGGAGCTTCAACAGAAGCCGATGCACGTGATGCATCTGTGAAGTCTAAATTTTTTTTACCCTGTCGTAATATCCGAGTCGCTGCTCGGACATCTCTGCTTGGACTCTAGCTAGGTATTGGGATTTGACCTCTCAATTTGCATTACTACTTTTATAGACAGCTCTGGGCTCGGAGCCTCGGAGTCTCGGACATCTTCTGTCCACTTCTGCAGTGCAAGTGGCGCTGAATTTTGAAATAACACTCCTCCACTGGTGTTGACTCGGAGGGTCTGGAGCTGGGAATACTCGATGCACCAGGTGCTCCTCATCGACGAGATTCTTCAACAAGTGCTCGAGTTGTGTTCGGAATGTGGGCTGGATACACTAAGCCAAGTGGCCAGATGCTGCAAGGCATGGAAGGACCCCGCGTTGGATAAGTTGTGGAGGCGACTCTCTTCCGTCACGCAATTGCTTCAGCTTGTACCGGGCCTGGTGTGTATTGGGGGGATTTATGTCAGTGCCCGACTTAATCACCTATTTCTTGACTATTTGGATTAAGAATTTGTTCCCAATTTACAGGTCCCCGAACGTCCAATCTCAGCCCCAGAGTTGGCTACTTTACGCTCGTATGCCCGCCGTGTCAAGCATATTACACACTACCGTCATGTTGAGATTCACCCCCTCGTTTTATCGATGTTGACGTCGAATACTGACGACTCCATCTCAAACTCCGGAGTCCTCCCAAGCCTAACTACCGTGCACCTCGCCACCGCAGCCTGCGATGCCCTCCATGCGTCGTTGATTCTATCAACCAAGCTTCGTCATCTCGACTTGGATCTAGGCTTCAAACCGAGAATCTCACCATCCGATGCCGATAATACCGTAGTGTGCGAATATCTCGAGCAAGTCGTCCGAATTGCGCCTGAAATTGAGCGGATCAGTATTCGAGGACGAGCCTCCGAGCGACTGAACCGCGCAGTCTCTTCGATGTCGAATCTTCGCGTCCTGTGCCTCCGCATAGGAACCTCGCTCATGACTGATACATTAATGGCAATATCGACTTTCCCCCTTCTTTCCGAACTCGAAATCCATGCGGGACATATCGAAGTCGATGGCCTTGTTGCTCCACCACCTTCTCATCGTGATCCGGATTCGTCGACATTCCCATTGTTACGAAAGTTGCACGTCCGCGCACATACATCCCTCATCGAGCTGCTCCTTCAGAACCTCCAGCAAGATACCCTACGTTCCCTTCGTATCGAGGCAGAAAATCCAGCACAACCCCCCATCTTGTGGAACACTCTCTTTCATCTAATCAACATCAAGGGCTCGAACACTCTCCTAGATCTGACAATAGAACACCACATAGACTTCGATGACTTAGACCTAGATAACCACAATACCAATACCAACATTGATACCGAAACCGACGCCGATCACAATACTCAAGCTCTAGACTATAAATCGAATAATCCTCTAACTCTCAATATACTACGCTCACTTTCCCCCCTCCATCATCTCCGACGGTTTGTGCTCGATACGAGCCTCCCCCCAGCTCTCTGTGACCACGATATCGGGCACATGACGAAGTGGTGGCCTGATCTCGAACATCTCGACCTTGGTTCCCTCCCCATTCTCGAATGCATCAATCACAGGTGGAATCCCGGCATGACCATTGCATCATTACGGGTGTTCGCGAATACATTACCCAGGCTTACAAGCCTCATTTTGCCACTCACCATAGCAGGTCTTCCAGCTGCAATGGCTGTCCCTGTGACGTCGCGTCAGGGGACATTGCGGAGGTTAACAATTGGATCAATATACACTCCCGAGCCTACGTTGATGGCACAATACCTCAACTCATTGTTCCCCTCTCTTGTGGAGGTGGACGGAGCGCCGGAGCATGAGGAAGACTGGAAAAACGTGCAATCGGCACTTTTCGAATTACATTTAGAGCGGAAGACGACGATCGTACGATAGACGCGTTGCATCACCTTGGACCCATTGGTAACTTTCAAGCTTGCTAGTCCGTAATAGTCCTTGCTAATAAGCCGGTTCTTCCCCTTGAGGGACACGGAATAGATAATTCATTTAGACGATTTAGACGGCATAGACACGGGTAGATTCGTACATACGGTTAGATATTAAATAATTAGACTTGCCAGGGGCATTTGCATAGATTTTGCTGCCGGATTGTATTTGGTGTTGATTTAGATTATCTGGAAGGGGCTGCAGCAGGCTGCGGTGTTAAATATCAGAACTGTCGCAATGTTTTGTACAGATTGTGACAAAGGTGCGTCTCAAAATAGGCACTAGCATGAGTCGATAACGTGGTTTCATAGCACATGGGTTCAACATAATTATTGCAACTTTCGTAACAGACGCCCAGACTTTTCACACCACCTAGTAATTCCCAAGATTTAGACGACAGGAGGCTTGGTGCCAGGTTGGAAGGTGTAAGTCAACCCGCACTTGCCGCAGTATTGACGGTCCTTGTGGAAAGCCATCTGTACGAATGAATGCATTAATATGTGACATCACGGTGGACGGGAAGACAACTATGACTCACAAAGATACCAGCACCGCACTCAGCAGTGGGGCATTCGCGACGGAGACGCTTGATCTTGCCGTCGGAGTCGACTTTGTAATACTTCAAGATGGACATCTTGACCTTCTTGCGCTTGTGCTTGATCTTCTTGGGGGTCTGAGAATTCAAATAAAATCGTCAATATATGTTGGGAGAAGGTGTGCTGAATGAACTGACGTTGTAGGTCTTTTTCTTGCGCTTCTTGGCACCACCACGCAGACGAAGGACCAAGTGGAGAGTAGACTCCTTCTGGATGTTATAGTCACTAAGAGTGCGACCATCCTCCAATTGCTTGCCAGCGAAGATCAGACGCTGCTGATCGGGTGGAATGCTATGGAACTGGTGAGTAATTGAATGACGAACACCGGTAGGTAGAACTCACCCTTCCTTGTCTTGGATCTTGGCTTTGACATTGTCGATAGTGTCCGAGGACTCGACTTCGAGAGTGATGGTTTTGCCCGTGAGGCTGTAATGCAATATCAGGTGTCTGTTTCAACATCTCAAAGGATATACGAACGTCTTTACAAAGATTTGCATCTTGCAGAAACGGACGCTTTGGTCTGTCCAACGAATTCAACGATGGAGTCTTCGACAAAAGCAAGAGCCGGTGTTGATGAAGAAAGCAAAAAAGTAGGGCGTAGCCTGAGGTTTATAAATCCTCTTTGCTTTGTCAGCGTTGATGGCCCGTGCGCTTCGTTTTTAGAGTTTGATAATGTGTGTGAATTCTCTGCCAATTTTGGATGGTCACAGTCGCGTCTCTGCCAACGTGACAAGCGCGTTTCATTGGATTTTGTCAAGATTTTGTGCAGAGAATCATATCTGTACGTTAAAGCCTCGTAACCATCATGGACAGCGATGAGGACACCCAAATGGCGGACGTGGAACAAATGCCTGTGTCGGCGTTTGCGAAGGGCAAGGGGAAGGCAGTCGACCATGATCACCCTTACGACAATGAAAACCTGCCATGGTGAGATTGTCCTCGATGATTACGTTCTGCAGCACCTCAAGTGCGGTTTAGGGTGGAGAAGTATCGGCCAGTGACTCTGGATGACGTGGTCTCGCACAAGGACATCACGAGCACAAGTCAGTCCGGCAATGTTCTCCATAATGGTTGAGATGTTTATACTTTATAGTCGAGAAATTCATCGAAAAGAATCGGCTACCACATCTACTATTCTACGGACCACCGGGTACTGGCAAAACATCAACGATTCTTGCCGTGGCA
>Ga0210387_10002746_pt1 | contig 13501 bp, 11 predicted proteins | sample IncBWC7OmetaG_FD_160108 | JGI IMG/M metagenome (GOLD analysis project Ga0210387, IMG submission 160108) | Forest soil microbial communities from Barre Woods Harvard Forest LTER site, Petersham, Massachusetts, United States - Inc-BW-C-7-O ...
AAAGAATTTAGGCACAAAGACTCAACCAGACTCAGCTTTTCGGTTGTCGGTAACGACCCTCGCAGAACAAGGAATTCTAGAGAGCTTTGCGAGACTTCCTCAAGCGGAGCGAGAAATCGTCCGACAGTTGTTGGATGAATTCGGGCCACAGCGAGTCGCTGCAATCAGATTTCCCGTTCCTTTCGGTCCCAAAAGCATCAATGAAAGACGTAGATTTCTTTCGCCGATCTACAAGTTGATCCGGTATCATCGACTGATTTTTGATAGCGTTGCGGATGGGGTATTTCGCTCGACCTACCTGCCTTGGATTGATTCAATAACGTTCGTCAAGACCGGGGAAAAGGAGGAAATCGAACTACGCCTAAACAACAACTACGAGAAAGTCTGGCGTATGTTGAAAGAACGTCTGGACGAACCCGCTGTCCGGCTGAAAAGCCACTATTCCACTCGCCTTTACCTCTGGGCAAAGCAGTACTTGGTGGTCGGGCAGAAACGAGTCAGCGTAGGTACCTTGCGGAAGATTTTGGGCTTGGAAGACGTTAAGGATAACTCAGGAAGGGTTGTTCAGGACGCGCCTCTTGAACTTTGGGCCAACGTTAAGCAGCGAGCGCTTGATCACGCCTTGAAGGAAATCAACAAGCAAAGCGACATTCAGTTGGAACTTGAATTCATCGGGCGGGGTGCTTTTCGCAAGGTATTGAGTTTGGGTTTTCGAATCACTCCGAGAAAAAATGCTAGAGGCGAGCGAACGGTGGCATCACCCGAGAGGATTAGTTTCTGAGCCACCGTTGTTTCGATTCTGGGCTTAACGGATCGCGAGCGCGTCCTGAGTTGGAGCGATGTTCCAACTGATAGGACAGATCCCGCTGCGGTGCGATCGGGATGTGATATCGCCGAATCTCGAGTCATCGACTGTGCCGAACGCGATTGATGTGCTTGCAGGAAGCCCATCCAGTACTCAGGCGGCAAGAATTTTGGAATGCGCGGCGCAAATATGCGCAATCGCTTCGGATCCATTCTCCGAAAAGCCAATTTTCGAGTAAGCGCAAAACAGCGTAAAGGAATTTTCCGCACATAATCGGTGCCACAAATGTTCCAATTCCAAAGAGGAGCAGCTGGCGCCTCAAAATGGGGTTTCGCCGACCTGTGTCATAGCGCCGGCGCTCCCGACGCCGCGGGAGACCCGGCCTGTTACGTTCGTTCCGACCAAACAAATTCCGTTGTCTATCGCGGGGCAAACAACCTCATTTACGAACTGTATGTCTCGGCCGGTGTCTCATGGGATTATAACGAGCTATCCTTGATCTCCGGCGCGCCCTATGCGCTGGGAGACCCGGTCGGTTACGCTGGTTCCGACGGAAGAAATTCCGTGGTCTACCGGGGAGCAGACGACCACATCTAGAGCTGCTCTGGGATAAAGGCTCGGTTGTTTAAGCCTGCGACATATCTCACGCCGCAAAAGGAGCTCTACCTAGGGACAACCGATGCGATCAGTGCGCACGTGTGCCAAACATCGTCGAAAGAATTCGGCCAGACTCCAATACTCGCCACAGTTCTGAAGGTTGATAAGCGGGGCAATGAATATGTCGTAACCGTTCAACTGGGGAAGAACGACTCGTGGCGGGTGGACGAGACGTACGTGCGGGCGCCATCTCTCTCTCTTTTTTCCAAAAAAGCGGCTCTCCCAAGCTCCCGTCGATCGCTTAAGTTGATACGGACGCCGCGCGCAAATATGAAGACTTATTCGACGCAGTGCGCCTCAGTTTCGCTTACGCGGATCCGCGCGGTTATAGCGTGTCCTTCCATACCTTCAGCGGCGGCTACCGCCGCGATAATCGGAGCTATTCGACGATTTCCCTCCTCAGAGACTTGCTGCCAAGTGACCGTCTTAAGAAATTTTCCAACCCAAAGACCCCCTGTGTATTTTGCTGCCTTGCCGGTTGGAAGAACGTGATTCGTTCCGATTCCTTTGTCCCCGTATGCCACCGTTGCGTTCGGTCCGATAAAGAGAGACCCGTAGTTTGTTAAATTCTCGAGAAACCAATTCCAATCTTGAGCGTGGATCTCAACATGTTCGCTGGCGATTTCGTCTGCCAAGCGAAGAATTTCATTCCGTTCTTGTTCGACGATGATTTGTCCAAGAGCATTCCATGCTTCGCCAGCGATTTGCGCTGTCGGCCAAGTGGCAAGCCAATTGTCTATCTCTTTCGAGACAGCGACTGCTAGTCTTTTGGAGTCTGTAATGAGAATTGCAGGTGAGTTGGGTCCATGTTCCGCTTGGCCCAGAAGATCAGCGGCGAGCAACTTAGGATCAGCCGTGTCATCCGCGATAACGAGGATCTCAGTCGGGCCAGCCAAAAGGTCGATTCCTACTTTGCCAAAAAGCTGACGCTTAGCCTCGGCAACGTAAGCGTTGCCCGCACCAACGATCATGTCGACTCCCGTCAGCGGCGGAATGTCTTCGATACCAAACGCTAGGGCAGCTAGGGCCTGTACTCCTCCTAGTGAAAGAATTTCATCAGCGCCGGCTGTCACCATAGCGTAGAGTTGAATTGGGTTGAGTGCTCCCAAGGCCCGCTGCGGGGGTGCAGTAGCTACTATCCGACGGACGCCAGCTACTTTAGGTACCGCTATCGTCATGATCGCCGAAGCGATCAGGGGATATCGACCACCCGGCACATAAGAGCCCACGGAATTTATTGGGATGTGCTTTTGGCCAAGAGTGACCCCAGGCAAGGTCTGCGTTGAGAACTCTCTTAAGGTTTGCTTTTGGAGTTTGGCAAATTTCTCTACTTGCTCACGAACAAAATCAATATTGCGCGCTAACTGAGGATCGATCGTTTTCTTCGCGTGCTGAATCTCGTCCTCAGTGACTCGGAAAGATGACGGATTCCATCCATCGAACTTCTCCGAATACCTTCTAACGGCCCTGATTCCATCCTTTTCAATCTCAAGAATGATCTGCGAAACTACTTCACTGATCTTCTGCGTATCCTCTACCTTAATTGGTCCAGCCCTCTTTACATATTCCATATTTTAAAATCCTCTCTTCGCTTCGTATGACTTTCGAGTATCGCTCAAATACGCAGGAACGGTGATATCCCACCATCCGGTCGGATGTTGCTTACTCCAAGGAAATTCCGATGCGCATATTGCTTCGACGACAAATGGTTTTCCCTTCCGCAAAGCGGCATGCACTGCTGATGCTAGCTTCGCGGGATCATCGACTCGTACTGCAGATACACCTAGTCCGCGGGAGACTGCCGACGCGTCGACAGAGTATGGTCGGCCGTCATTGTATCTGAACCCGCTAATGATTTCTCGATCGCCGCCGAATAGGTTCCTTTGCAGATTCTTGATCGCTTCCCAACCAGAGTTGTTGAGTATCAAGAACACTACCGGCACTGATTGCATAGCTGCTACGGCCAATTCCTGCGCCGTCTGCAAGAAGCTCCCATCGCCACAGATACATACGACCGGACGATTCGGTTGTGCGAGTTTTGCGCCGATGGCCGCGGGGATTGCAAAACCGATTCCAGAAAAACCACCCGCAGTGATGTGTTGCCTTGGTCCATAGACAGGAAACTCGTTGTAAGCCTGATTTTGCGGATTAGAGGAATCCGTCACGATGATAGTCTCGCGCGGAATCACGCCGCGAGTGTCCCATAGGGCGCGCGAGATTGTCATAGGCGTATGATCCGAGGTTCTCATGGGCCGAAGATGTTCTTCCCATTCCGCCTTTGATTTCTGCAGATCCAGGAAACGCGCAGAATTCCGATAATCAAAAGGAGCGGAGCGCTCTCTTAACTCGCTTAAAAGCTCGGTCAAAACCGCTTTAGCATCGCCGACGATGCCGAGCTCAACGGGGTAATTCTTCCCTATCTCAAATCCATCGATATCGATCTGAACGACTTTAGTCGGCGGAATACTAAAAGTTACACCGCGTCTGTAGGATGACGTTATCCGATCACTGAACTTGGTACCGATTGCCAACAGAACGTCGGCTTCTCGCGTGGAAGCATTTCCTGGAATAGATCCCATGTCTCCACAGGGCCAAGCGTACAAATCGTGATCCTCGGGAATGGCGCCTTTACCCATAAAAGTGACGGTAACATGAGCGCCTAAATGTTCAGCGACAGCCACCAGTGCTTCGCTCGCTTCGGAAGCAATCACCCCACCTCCAGCCAAAATCACGGGTCGTTGAGCTGCTCCGAGGAGTTTTGCAGCCTGTTGAATTGCCACGGGATCACCCTGAGCTCGATAGAGAGCTCGATGTGCCGATGGAATCGGTAAAACTACTTCTCCATATTCCGCCTGGAGATCCTGCGGAATGTCCAGGAGCACGGGGCCTGGACGTCCTTCGCTCATTGCGTTGAACGCTTGATGCAAGATCTGGGGCAATTGGTCAACTCGACTGGGTTGCCACCATCGTTTTACTACTGGCTCGGCCATCCGCGGAAAATTTGCGCTATGTGGCCGATCGACCTCCTGGAGGATGCCACGATTCATCATGTAGGTGTGCACACCACCGGTGAGCACCAGTTGCGGAATCGAGTCGGCAAATGCTGTAGCGATTCCGGTTAGGGTGTTAGTCGCCCCTGGTCCAATAGAGGTGCATACCGCCGCGATTTTTCCGCCGGCACGACAGAAACCGTCAGCCATGTGGGACGCACCTTGTTCGTGCATGGCCGGCAACACGCTAATCTCCTGTTTTCGATCAACGAAAGCATCAAGTAACGCAGTATTTCCATGGCCGGGAATACCAAAAACGTGCGTGACGCCTTCTCGTATCAAGTACTCAGCGATGATCTGACCGCCAGTTAACTGTTGAACCTTCGGTTGCGCAAAAGAACCGTTACCCTCGAAAGATTGGGGGGTGGTGTGCATACGTATGCATTAAGGGACCAAAGCAGTGTTGTCAAATACAAAAACGCATCGGCTTTTTGCTTCGTTTCGCTACAAGATTAATTTTTCAAGAAAAATCGCTTGCAACGAGTGCATACGTATTCTATAAAAATTGTATTCTACCCCTACTCCCCATGAATAACGTTAGAATCGGTGTCAACCTTGAATACGTCAGGCATAGCGACAAGTCATTCGAATGGGCCGTTGAAAAGGCAGCGAAACTCGGATTCGAGTATGTCGAGCCAATGGTTCATTTGGGACGCGAGCTACTAAGCGAGGCTGGATATTTTCATAGTATCTCTTTACTCAGTGATCCGCTCTATGTCCGTCGAATATGCGATGACAATGGCGTGAGAATTTCTGGGTTGTCTGCCCATAGTCCTCTCTGCAAGCCCGATATTAGTACCGATTACTTGCGGCAAGCCGTGCGCTTCGCCGCGGAGTGCGGAGCACCGGTTGTCAATACTGACGATGGACCTAAGCCTTCCTGGACGTCGGAAGACGAGGATCTTGTCCTGATGAAATACGTTTTGAAGGAAGTCGCCACCGTCGCTCAACCACGTAACATTTGGATTGGTCTTGAAACACATGGCCAATACACCTGCACCCCGTCATCTTTAGAGCGAGTTCTCGGTCTCGTGCCACAACAGGGCGTGGGAATTAATTTTGACACCGGTAACTCCTTTCTGAGTGGCAACGATCCCCATGAATGGCTCGATAAGGTTATCGACCAGGTAGTTAGTGTTCATGCTAAGGATATATCGGCAGAGGCTGCGCGCCTTTTCCGCGGAAAGATACGAGGCATGCTCGGCTGTGCATGTGGAGATGGCGTCATTGATTGGCATAAGATTGTGACCACCTGTAAGAACGCACCGCGCGAAATAGTGCTTTCTGTCGAGTGTGGTTCTATCGAAGACGCGGAACGCAGCCTTCGCCACCTCAAAGAAGTAATTGGTTAGAGCGAGTTCGGAAGGAAGAATGGCCGAATCCTACGAGGTCGTCATTGTCGGCTCAGGGGCGGGTGGCGGAACAGCGGCATATGCCTTTGCCAGAGCAGGGGTGCGGACATTGCTCTTGGAACGAGGGGATTTCCTTCCGCAAGAAGACGAGAACTGGGATGCCCAGGCAATTTTTGAGAAGGATAGGTATAAGACAAAGGAGCTCTGGATCGACGCGAAGACATCCAAAGAATTCCGACCGGGAATGCATTACTTCGTAGGCGGTAACACAAAGGTATTCGGAGCTTCACTTCCACGATTTCGGGTTTCTGACTTTGCCGCTATCGAACATGCTGAAGGGATATCACCGGCCTGGCCTTTTAGCTATTTCGATCTCGAACCGTACTATGCCGAGGCTGAGAAACTCTACTTGGTACATGGTAGTTCCGGCAAAGACGCTTCTGATCCGCCGCGATCGGCGCCCTTTCCTTATCCAGCAATTCCTCACGAACCGTACGTGTTTCAACTCGCGGAACGTCTGAAGCGCCTCGGTTACTCGCCGGCCGACCTGCCCATTGGAGCCGATCTCCAAGCGAACGGACGATGCATCCGTTGTGCAACATGTGATGGTTTTCCATGCAAGCTCCACGCCAAAGCTGATGCCGACATTAGCTGTGTTCGGCCGGCCGTCGCGACCGGCAATCTGACCCTGAAAACCCGCACTTTTGTCCGAAGGTTGATTGTGGACGCCAAAGGGCGCCACGTCGAAGCTGCTGAAATTGAAAAAGACGGTCAGGTAGAGCGCGTTCAAGGACAGCTCTTCGTCGTGTCTTGTGGAGCTGTTAATTCGGCTGCCTTACTTCTGAGGTCGACTACGGGTAGCCAACACGGTCTCGCCAATAGAAATGGCTTGGTTGGCAGACACTATTTGGTCCATAACAATACCATAATGCTTTCAATCGACCCGTGGCGTACAAATCGAACAGTGTTCCAAAAGACGCTGTACGTGAATGACTTTTATTTAAAGGGAAACTCGAAGCATTCTTTTCCTCTTGGCCACATCCAGCTGATCGGCAAGGTGCAGGCCGCTATGCTCAGACCTCAAGCACCATCGGTTCCAAGATTCTTGCTGAAACAGGTGGCTCAGCGGAGCATCGATTGGTGGCTTTTCAGCGAAGATCTCCCTCATCCCGCAAATCGCGTAACCGTTGATTCTCAGGCAAGGATCTTCATTCATTGGGCTCCGAATAATCTAGGCGCCCACCGAGAGCTCGTGCAGGAGGCTAAAAATATGGTGTCCCGTGCTGGATTCTCGATAAAACTCACGCGGCGAACCGGCATTGAAGTAAACTCTCACCAGGCAGGTACAGTAAGAGCCGGCGCGGATCCGGCAGCTTCAGTTCTCGATCCTTTTTGTAAAGCGCACGAGGTCGACAACCTTTACGTGATCGACTCCTCATTTTTTCCCTCTCTTCCAGTGATGAACCCGGCGTTAACAATTTCCGCTAACGCTTTACGCGTTGTTGACCACATTCTGCAAACTCCCCTATGTGCAGGCCTTCACGCGTCAATTCCGTTAAAACAAACTTCGTAACCGATGGGATCAACACAAAAAGAAGTTGCTAAACTCGCCGGGGTGTCCCAATCAGTGGTCTCGCGAGTGTTGGGTGGTGGGGTTGTATCCGCCTTGGCGAAGGAAAAAGTATTAGCCATAGCTAAGTCGGTTGGTTATCAACCGGACGCGCTTGCGCGGAGCCTAGTAACGCGTCAGACGGACATTGTCGGGATTGTCATGGCCGACATCATGAATCCGTTTTATCCGTTCGTGCTTGAGAAATTCATATCCGCTCTTCAGAAGAAAGGCCAACAGGTTCTGCTCTTCAATGCACCGAGAGACAAGGATGTCGACGAGGAGTTGTCACTAGTGCTCCAATATCGGGTCAAGGGAATTATCATCACATCGGCTAGCCTCTCGTCCCGCATGGCTCGCGTGTGCCGTGAGAACGGTACACCGGTTGTTTTGTTCAATCGATATATTTCGAATACTCCGACCTGGGCGGTTTCCTGCGACAACGTTCGCGCTGCCCGCGAAGTTGCTGATTTATTGCTCGATAGCAAGCACAGCAAGATTGCGTACATCGGGGGTAACCCGAATACCTCGACAAACCGCGACCGCAAGAGCGGGTTCGTCGACCGTTTGGCGGAACGCGGCAAGAAGCCGGCATTAGTCAAAGATCGTACCTACAGTTATGAATGGGGTTACGAAGCTGCATCCCAGTTCGTTCATGCGTCCAAAATTAACGCAGTTTTTTGCGCCAACGATATTATCGCTCTGGGAGTAATGGACGCGATTCGCAACGAGCTAAAAGCACGGATACCAGACGATATTTCAGTAATCGGATTCGATGATATCCCTCAAGCGAGTTGGCCCTCTTATTCGCTGACAACCATGCGGCAACCAGTAGACGAGATGATTGATGTGGCAGTCAACCTTCTAGATCAAGATCTCGACCCAAGGATTTGCGAACCGCGGATTCATTTGATCAAAGGCGGGTTAGTTACGCGTTCCTCGGTGAAGTCACTCCCGACGCGAAAATGAGGTTGGGTTAATAGAAGAGAGCGCTCATTTATGTGCAGAACCTAGTTGTGAACTCTTAGCGCGAGCAAAAAAAGCAGAAGCTCGGCCATGACCCTTGTAACGGAGTTCCTGATGGACCGAAGGACTGCTCAGTCGGTCGCCGCTAAAGATTGCCGTAGCACTACTTCCAGGAAACAGCTTAAGCTCGATAAGCTAACCGGTTCATCCAAGACTCTACTATATATTCACCTGACCGAGGAATCGGATTACCGATCTCACTCGTGAGTGGCAACTGAAGCGATCGACTTCGCGGATAGAGCCGACACTCCCGTTCTTTTGCCCGATCCATCGCCTCAGTAAATATTTGTTGGGAGACCAGCGTACTGCTTACAACTCTCCGCTTCGTAACCGCTAGAGTCGATCGCTCTGACGAAACGGCATGTCTACATTGCACGTTACAAAAACATTATTGTTGACTTTGCTCGAGTGCATACGTATTCCTCTAGCTACAGCATACGTATGCACCGTCATGCGAGATGATGTCCCCCAACTGGGAGGCAATACACACCAGTTAACACTACAAAAGAACAACCCATCATGAAGCAGTTGATGCGCAGCACCATCGCAGTGGCGATGGCTTCCACGTTACTTCTCAGCGTCAGTGACGCGGCACCAAAGAAATACACAATCGCGCTGATCCCCGGACTGACATCGGACGCCTTCTACATAACAATGCATAAAGGTGCGCAAGCGGCAGCCGACACCTTAGGAGTGAATCTGCTCTTCCAGGGTCCACCGGAATTTAATGTGGTTCAACAAGTACCGGTCTTAGATGCTGTCGTAGGACGCAAGCCGGATGCTATCCTTGTCGTGGCCACGGACAAGACCCAATTAATCGCACCCCTGAAGCAGGTTGTCGATGCCGGTATACCGGTCATTACTTTAGATTGCGCCATTGGCGACGGCCATTATCAGACCGGGAGCGGCGATGCAGATTTTCCTCTCTCTTACATTGCCTCCGACAACGTCGCAGGCGGTGAAATCGCCGCGCGCGCGCTGGTGAAGGCGATAGGCGATAAGGGAAAGGTCTATGTCTCAAACGTAAAGCCCGGAATTTCGACCACGGATCAACGCGAACAGGGTTTCAGAAAAGAAATGGAGAAACACCCAAATATCACAGTTCTCCCTACACAATTTAACGACGATGACGCGAATAAGGCAGCATCGCAACTGCAGGCAATCCTAGCCCGCAATCCGGATTTAGCAGGAGTCTTTGGTACGAACATCTATTCGGCAATCGGCGCCGGTAATGGTGTTAAACAGGCGCACCAAACCGGGAAAATCAAGGTCGTAGCGTTTGACGCGACGTCGGTAATCATTAGTCAAATGAAGGCTGGGACAATCGATATTGCGATCGCCCAGCATCCAGCGGAGATGGGTTACTATGGAGTAGTTACCGCGTACGCGCACTTGACCGGTCAATCAGTGCCGGCGCTTATTCCAACCGGCTACACAGTAATTGATCAGAGTAACGTGAACGATCCGAATATTAGCCGGTTCATTTATTCTGACTAATTGTCTGTTTTATCGAGGCAGCCCCATCACTCCTCTCGCTAGAGAGCTGAGTCTGTCGCGGGGCTGCTAACACGAAAACCTCATATGACATCACTTACCGTCGCAGCGTCAAGTGTCGAGAAGAGCAAAATTCTAAGCTCATTGGCTTCCCTGCGAGCGTGGGCGTTTCTTATCTTTTTGCTTGTTGGATTTGAAGCTTGGGCGCATATTGCATATCAAACGACCTTCTTATTTAATCCGTTTAATCTTCAGTCAATCGCGATATTTACCGTTGCTCCCCTACTGCTGGCGCTGGGCCAAACTTTCGTGGTAATTTCAGGCGGCATTGATTTGTCGGTCGGCTTCACGATGGGCTTGGCGGCGGCGGTGTTTGCACGGTGCCTTAACTTGACTGGACCTTGGCTAGGCGGCTTTGCTGTGGCTATCCTTGTTGCCGTCGTGGCTTCAGCGTTTCCTGGACTCGTAAACGGCATCTTAATCGCCAAGCTTCGTATTCCACCATTTATTGGAACCCTAGGCATGTATGGCGTCGCCCGTGGAACAGCATATTTGCTCGCCGGAGGTACAACCGTCCCGATCTCTAATCCTACTGCATCTATCCTGGGAAATGGAAGCATCTTTGGGTTTCCTATCGTGGTATTGATCACTGCTGCGATTACTCTAATTATGCAGTGGTCTCTGACCCAAACTCGGTTCGGTCAGCATATCTACGCTGTCGGTGGCAATCGGCAGGCCGCTGCAAGGGCCGGTATCAATATTCCTCGAAACACTGTGGCGTTGTACGTGCTCTCCGCTGTAGGTGCAGGAATTGGTGGAATCCTCTACGCGGCAAGATTTTCCGCGGGTGCAGCTCAAGCGGGAGAGCCCTTGCTGCTTGATAGTATCGCGGCCGTCGTAATCGGCGGCGCAAGTCTGTTTGGCGGCTCTGGGACGATCGTGGGAACTGTGATTGGAGCGCTGATTATAGCCGTAATTCAGTACGGTCTGGTATTCGTCAATGTCGAACCGTTTTGGCAGTTCATTGCGGTGGGAGTCATCATCGTCATCTCGGTCCTAGTGGATCAGAGCCAGAAACGATTAACAGGAGAGCAATTTGTCGAATAGTATCCCCATTCTTTCCGTTAAAGGGGTTTCAAAGCGCTTCGGCGGGGTCCATGCGATCGATAATATCTCTCTAGAGCTCTATCCTGGAGAGGTCTTAGCGTTGGCCGGTGACAACGGAGCCGGTAAATCAACGTTGATCAAAACAATTTCGGGTGTACACAGGCCCGACGCGGGTGTGATTTTGTATGGCGGGAATGAGGTTCGCTTTGAGAAACCGCAGCAAGCTCGCGACCACGGTATTGAAACGATTTACCAAGACTTGGCTTTAGCGGATAATCTCGACGTCGGCGCAAATGTCTTCCTAGGCCGTGAACCGGTAAAGCGGGTTTTCGGCATACCAACCATCGACCGTGCAAGAATGACTTCTGAAGCCGTGGAAACCCTCAAATCTCTGGATATCAGAATTCATCGATTCGACCTTCCTTTAAGATCGCTGTCTGGTGGGCAAAGGCAAGCGGTTGCCATTGCAAGAGCAATTCATTGGAAGGCGAAAGTTTTGATTATGGATGAACCCACGGCTGCGCTTGGCGTTCCAGAACAGCGCAAAGTCGTGGCATTAATTCATCGTCTTAAAGAAAACAGCGTGGCGGTAATCTTCATTTCGCACAACCTGGCCGACATCTTCGCGGTGAGCGATCGCATCGTGGTACTGCGAAGAGGTAACATTGCCGGTGAATCGTGTACCCAGAGTACAACCGGAGAGGAAATCGTACGTCTGATGGTTGGCGGCTGACGAATCAATTATACTTTGTATTCGGGTTAGAAACCGTTCGACCAAAGCAGCGCTCATCACAAACAGCGGTTGTCCTTGAAGAATCCGTAATTCACAAAACGAAACTGATATATCATTCCTGATGAAAGCGTTACGCTACTACGGCAGAAAAGATCTTCGCGTTGAAGATGTGCCGCCTCCAGAGAGGTGTGCCCCAAATCAAGTCATTGTTAAAATCTCGGTTTGCGGGGTATGCGGCACCGATCTACACGAATATTTAGCTGGTCCAATCTTCATTCCAACGAAACCTGATCCGTTCACTGGTGCAAGCATACCGCAGATTATCGGTCACGAATTTTCCGGGACCATCGTGTCAGTCGGTGACGATCTCAAAAATTACAGTGAAAATGATAGGGTTGCGATTCAACCGCTCATAATGCCTCAAAACGATTACTATGCCCTTCGAGGTCTTAGTCACTTGAGCGAGAGGCGTGCCGCTGTCGGCTATAGCTGGCCTTGGGGAGGAATGGGTGAATACGCCGTGTTGAACGAGTACAATATCGCAAAACTTCCAAACTCCGTTTCCGATGAGCAAGGCGCTCTCGTAGAGCCAGCCGCCGTGGCAATTCATGCCGTGCGAACAGGCGGGTTACAGGTCGGAAATAGCCTATTGATATCTGGCGGTGGCCCCATAGGGGCGCTGGCTGTTCTTTCTGGGGCAGCGGCCGGGGCAACAATCTTTGTCTCGGAGCCAAACCCAGCTCGGCGCAAAGTCATCGAGTCATGGGGCCTCTGCGCTGCCGTTCTTGATCCCTCTACCGAAAACGTTTCACGGAGGCTTCGCGATCTAACCGAAGTAGGAGTCGACGTCGCTATAGAATGTGTGGGCCATGAGCGATCTCTTGCAACCTGTCTCGAGTCCGTCAAACGACAGGGTGTGGTGGTACAGATTGGTTTGCCCACGACTGCTACAAGAATTGATCTCGAGCTCTTGGTGTCTAAAGCGATTCACCTTCGTGGGAGTACCTGTTTTCCGATTCATTGCTGGCCGGAGATCATCGGTTTGATCGATGCAGGAAAACTGCCTGTGGAAAAACTAATCAGCAGACGAGTCACCCTGGATCGGGCGGTACCCGACGCTTTTGACGTGTTGACATCCCGAGAAAATGATTGTCTCAAAATCCTTGTCTCTCCGACCACTTAAGTGTTACGACGTGTCAACACACGTCGATCTGAGACGGCTCAATTTCAGCTTCACCACGCTGGGAGAGCGGGAGATTCCCTGGGGGTCACGCCGCGGCTTGACCTTGAGGGCGGAAAATCCGGATACCAGCGGCGGAAAGGCGACCGTGATGGGCTCAAGGGGTGACGACACGAAAGTGTCAGAATTGTCCGACTCGCCAACATGATGAACCCGGGCAAGATCCTCCGGATCTAAGCTTCATGCCTTGAGCTCAATCCCCCCGCAGCGTGCTTTTATTTTTATCTGTCGGTAGCGCTAGGTCTGCTTGGAATCGCCATATCAAACGGACAAAATTGTATCTGGTGCCTTAACGTACGATTTCTTCCGAAATGCCGAGTTCAACAAAATGCGGAGTACGACTGACAGATGTACTCTGGACGTGGCTTTGCGGGGATCTTACTCGGCATTTTCCTGACACGATTCACCTCTCCGGTGAGCGGGCCAAC
>Ga0210387_10002747_pt1 | contig 13500 bp, 17 predicted proteins | sample IncBWC7OmetaG_FD_160108 | JGI IMG/M metagenome (GOLD analysis project Ga0210387, IMG submission 160108) | Forest soil microbial communities from Barre Woods Harvard Forest LTER site, Petersham, Massachusetts, United States - Inc-BW-C-7-O ...
AACCACCATCTTATCCCTGTGTCTCGCAGCGTCCTTACTTTCCCTTGATGCACGTGCCCAGGATGAGCGCCAATATACTGAAGGGCCGGTCACTCTCGTGCAAGAAATAGGCGTTGAGTACGGGCACTTTGAAGAGTACATCGATTGGCTCAATTCGACCTGGAAGCCGACCATGGAAGCCACGAAGAAAGCAGGAATAATCATCGATTACAAGGTCTTCAGCGCCACTCCACAATCCCCGGATCATCCCAATATAATTCTGTGGATCACTTATAAAAACATGGCGGCCTTAGATAGAGGCATCGAGGAGGAAGCAGTCGCCAAGAAAATAATCTGCAGCACCGAGTGTCAGAACAAGGCCAGAGTGGGCCGGAATGAATACAGGAAAGTTCTGCGCAGAGAATATATTCGTGAACTAATTTTAAAATGAAATTCTACTGCGTGTTCAAAGAAAGCGCGCAATCTCGGGCTCCGCCATTCTGACCATCTAACCCAGTATCCATAGGGAGTTTGTCATGAGCAAGACCGCAATCACCTCGCCCGAACTCGCGCCGCCGGTCGGCCCGTTTTCCCAGGCGATCGAAGTCGGTGGTTTTCTCTACTTCAGCGGTCAGGTCGGCCAGGACCCGGCCACTGGCAAGGTGGTCGAGGGGGGTATTGTGGCCGAGACAGAGCGCGTCTTTCGGAATCTCTCGGCGGTTCTCAAGGCGGCCGGCAGAAGTTTCGATCACGTTGCGCGTGCCGGAGTGTATCTCACGAGCATGAGCGACTTCGTCGCGATGAATGGCGTCTACGCAAAGCATTTCAGTCAGCCCTTTCCCGCGCGCACGACGATCGCGGTGGCCGCGTTACCGCTGGGGGCATGCGTTGAGATCGACCTCGTCGTCAAGGCTTGAGGCTGACGCACGGAGGTTGATCTCATGAAATACGCGTTTCACATCGTCGATGTTTTCAGTTCGGCACCGTTCGGCGGTAATCAGCTCGCGGTTCTGCCTGACGCGGCCGGCATTTCGACCGAGGGCATGCAGAAGATTGCACGCGAATTCAATTTCGGCGAAACGACCTTCGTCTTACCCAAGAACGATCCTGCGAACACGTGCCGGGTGCGCATTTTCACACCTCGGGCGGAGCTCAACTTTGCGGGGCACCCAACGGTCGGCACAGCCTGTGCGCTCGTGATGAAACAGCACGAACGGCTCGGTGATCCAATTCGCCTCATTCTGGAGGAGAACGTCGGTCCAGTGACAGTCGACGTCGTTCGGCGAAACGGGGGGTTCCACGGCACGTTGACGTTGATGCTGTCGGGGAAGATCGAGGCACCAACCGGTGCACCGTCTCCGACTGATCTCGCCGCGGTCCTATCCATCGAGCCCTCCGAAGTGAGCGAGGCCTTTTTCGCCGGCGTGGGTGTTCCATTTTGTTTTGCGCAACTGAGCTCGAACGAGGTCGTCGATCGGGCGGCGATCGATCGGGCGGCCTGGGCGGCAACGCTCGCGCGCGCGTGGGGTCCCCACGTCTTCTTCTTCGCAGGAGACCTACGGGATGGCGGCAAGCTCTATGCTCGCATGTGCGCACCCGCGCTGGGAGTCGAGGAAGATCCCGCGACAGGGAGCGCTTGTGCCGCCCTCGTCGGGGCAATGGCATCAAAGCCTGATTTTGGCGGGATGGTCTATCGCCTTTCGATCCAGCAAGGCGTCTCGATGGGGCGCCGAAGCGAAATCGAAGCGGAGGCGCGTAAGAGCAGAAACGTCGTGACCTCCGTCAGCGTGGGTGGTGCCACGGCGTACATCGCAAGCGGCGAAATCGAGGTGCCCCGGTCCGCGCTGGTGTCTTAGACCGTCGAGGGCGCCTCTATGCGTGTGCGAGTCGGTGACGGGGGAGGGCGGATGTCTTTTCGATGAGATACCACTGGGCTGAATAGTCATGGATGGCGTGGTGTCGCGCGAACGGCATGGCCGACGAAGAACACGCAGAACTAGCCGAGCCACTGCTGCGCAACGACCGCCCTGGCAAAAGCGATCGCTGACATGTTCGGGTGAGACTGCAGCGCGAAGAGATATCCGAGGGCGCCCAAAACCAAGCCGTTCATAGCGAGAGCAGCTGCAAAGGCGGTGAGTTTGGAAGAGAGGGTGTTCGGGTTCTTCATGACTATCTCCTTTGGTGAGACTTAGGTTTCCTTCGATGGCGCAATCCTGAGCGCGTTCCTGCAGGTGTTCACGCGATATTCGGCGAATGATGCGCAATTCCCGGTGAATGACCGGTCGCTGTTTAACGGGAAGTCTCATGCAATCGGCGGAGTGTCGCGGCCGAACGGCCCTGCCGGCTACGCGATCGGAAAGCTCACTACTGCCGCTATCCGACGTGGACCCGATCGAGAAGTTGCGCTGCGAGTCGTACCATTCGACAATATTTTAGATGACCGCGGGTTCGGATGTTTATGCGGTTTGTGCATACGTGCGAAAACGCCGCTCATCACGATCGATGCTCAGACGATGAGGAAGCCGCGTGCGGTGAATCTTTAGGATAGCAGTAGACGATGACCATCCGCGGGCCTGTTCGGTTATTGATTCTTACGTCGGTCGCGTTCGCGCTCCTGCTTGGAGTGTCGGCGTGGATATTGGGCTCGAAGCTAGTCGAGCCTGCCAATCATAAGGTCGCATTGCCGGCGGGCTTTTCTGCGCCCACGGTTTCCATTCCGGGAGTCGGTCACCGTATTGCGGGGTGGTGGGTGGATCAGGGTGGGAACTCTCCGGTAGTTCTGTTGCTGCATGCGGTGCGAGTAGATCGTTCTACGATGGTCTCCCGGGCGCAGCTACTGATGAAACATGGCTTTTCAGTGCTGCTAATCGATCTGCAGGGGCACGGGGAGACCCCTGGCGAGGCGATCACTCTGGGCTATCGAGAATCGGCGGACGTGGTGGCGGCGCAGAATTGGATCAAGCTCACGGCACCGGGCCGCAAAATAGGTGTCGTTGGATGTTCCCTCGGAGGGGCGTCGGTGTTGCTCGCGCCACAGCCTTCTGGCTTTGACGCGGTAGTACTGGAGGCGGTCTATCCGCGGATCGCTCGCGCAGCTGAAAATCGGATTCGGATCCGGCTTGGGTTCTTAGCTCCGGCACTGACACCGCTCTTACTGATGCAGCTTGAACCGCGGCTGCACATTACGGCAGCCGATTTGGAGCCGATTAGATCAATCCACCGCTTGGGTGCGCCGGTTCTGATCGCCGCCGGCTCGAAGGATGCACACACGACTTTGGAGGAGTCGCAAGAACTATTCGACGCGGCGTCTCAACCCAAGTCGTTGTGGATTGTTGAGGGAGCGCAGCATCAGGATTTGCTGGCGTACGACAAGAGAGTGTATGAAGAGCAAGTGGTGGGGTTTTTGAGGAAAACTCTGCTCGGTTCAATCAAAGAGAGCCTCCCGGATGCGAACTTGCCTTGAATTTCGTTCTGATGTCTTTCCTGCGGAACCGGCGGTCGCAATCAGGGTCTACGAGGAGCGTCACCGCCATTCATTGGTAGCGCTTATTTTGCCGGTCGGGAATACGGAGCCTGGCCATTGGGAGTTGTTCATTCCGGATGATACGAAATGGCGCGCCACTGTGCCGGAGTGGGCTTGTGATCGGCGGGAAGAAATTGCGCTGCGGATAGGAGAGGCTTGGAAGCCGAAGGATTTTCACTTGCCGAATGATCTAAAGGGCCCGAATGCTGGCGGCTAAGGCGGTCTCTCAATTCAAAAAAGACGGCTATTTCGTCATACCAGGCGTGATCGATGCCGTATTGAATCGAAGATTGGGTGCATTCGTAGGAGGGCATACGGGCGGGGCCGGATCTCGAAGGTTGCTGGATGAGGCATGGTGCACACATTTGGCGGGCGCATTGCGTGGCGACTCAAGAATTCGTTCATTGTTGCCTCGTAATGCCGTGGCAGTACAGTGCACGCTTTTCGATAAGTCGCCGACCAAGAACTGGCTGGTGGCGCTGCATCAGGACTTGAGTATTCCGGTTAAAGAGCGGGTGGAAAGTCCGGAGTGCTCGGGATGGTCCGAGAAAGAAGGGCACCTGTATGTACAGCCGCCGCTCAACGTACTCGAGCAGTTGATCGCGGTGCGAGTTCATATCGACGATTGTCCGGCGGAGAGTGGGGCCTTGCGGGTGGTTCCGAAGTCGCACTCGCAGGGTCGATTGGATCAGGGGCAGGCAGAAGCACTTCGACTGGAACACGGCGAAACTGTGGTTCCGGTCGCGCGGGGCGGGACGCTCGTGATGCGGCCGTTGGTTTTGCATGCCTCTTCGAAGGCGACGTCGCTCGCGCCAAGGCGTGTATTGCATTTTGTGTTTGGGCCTCCGACTCTCCCGTTGGGGCTGGAGTGGCGGTGGGCGGTTTAGCTATTCCCTCTGTTTGCGGCCCCGACTCGGCTACTGGCCAGGCTTCAATTGTCGACTACGGCGTCGCAAAATTACGTTTAATGCGATGCTTGCGAATATTGAAGTGATGACAGCAACGAAGAAGAGGCTCCACCTAAGCCTCAGCCAATCGCCGGATTGGCTCGCACGACATTTGTAACTTCCCAAGTGGATATAGTTGTGGAAGATTGGCGCTCTCAACCATTTAGATCGCAATTCACAATCCGATGTTGACATCCGTCCTTGCTGCCGTTTTCCGACTTCCACGCGCATCGCGAGTGATAATCTGCGAGCCACGACGCACTCTTTAAAGTCGTACGATGCGCCGTTCGCAAGTATTATGGTCCATGATGTCGTTTCTACCTCCCGTTTCCGCATTGCTGAGTTCCTTTGCGCGTGTCCCTCGTGGTGCCTTATTTGCGCTGCCGTTGCTGGTCATCTCGATTTGCTCGGGATGTATCTCCTCCAGGGACCGAATCGGGCCAGTGGACGACCCACCGCTCGTCTCAGACGCCGCTCCAGCACCCCCGTTGCACGATGTTCCGATGGCTGCGAGCGAGGCAAAGAGCGAGGGTGACAGTGAAGTGCCGGTGGCCGTTGCCGAGTCGGAACAGCACGAGGCGCCCCCTAAGCCTGGAGACTTGCCTGAGCTGATCGTCAAGGGGCGCACGCGCGACCTCGTGATCCGAGACTTGGTTGCCGAGGGTCAGGTGCAGCTGCGCGACGTGCAACTACAGTACGTCCTTACCGGTAAGGATGGACATGAGGTGCTGCGCGGCCGGCCGGTCGCCTTCGCGTTGTGGAGCGAGGCGCAGAAGAATTGGACCATTGCCCACCTGGAGATCCCCCGTCCACCCGTGAAATGGAAGCCTGGCCGCGGGGAACTGCCCTTCACCGTGCGTACTCCCGGAATTGAGGCGCGGCATGTCAAGGGAACAGGGGCCGAGCGGCTCATGTTCAAATTTTCTCGCGATGGCGAGGAGCTGAAAGTGTACGGCCGCAAATTCCCGGTGTTCGACAACACCCTCATCAAAAAGAAGCGCTGGCGCGAGGCGGCGGCGACGGCACGACCCATCGTCTACTTGCCCTATACCTCCGATACCCTTGACCCGCACTTCACTACCGGCGGCAGGGACTTTCTGCTCGCCACCGCACGGGGCGCGATCGACGAACTTCGTGAAGCAAGCGTGCCGAGCCAGGCCTTTCCGGGCGAGCTGCTCGCGGACGTGATACCTGCGGAGGTCATTGCGACGCTCGCGGTTATAGAACAGACCGACGACGAGGACTTCCTCGAGAAGGGCACAGATGCATTCGACGAAGTGCTCAGCCAGTATGGACTGAAGCGCGAAGAAGCCTACCGCTATAGCGTCTCGAGCGCGAAGGCGCTGGGCCCGATGCAGTTCACCGATCGGCGCGGCCATGGCACCTATTCGTTCGTCGTACGCAGCTGTCGCGGCGCGCAGCTTGACCCAAACTTCGAGCGCGGCTCGACCCGTCTGCGCAATGCAATGAAGGCAGCCGTTTGCCTGCTAGACATTGATCTCTCACAGATGAACAGCGAAATCCGCGCCGCCTATCGCGCTAAACCAGATGTGCTCGGCATCTTTCCAGTCGCTGCCTACAATGGCGGTGGGCGCAACGTCGCCAAGCTTTATCGGGCGCTCAACCGCATGGGTGTCCCACTTGCTGAACTGCGACGCGCCGGCAAACTGCCGCCGGGATCCGCAGTCGTCTGCCCCTGTGTCTGGCGTGAGGAGGGCACTTTGGTGCAAGCGGTCAGCATTCCACGTTACAACACTGAAAATAGCGGCTACATAGAAAAGTATCAAAGCATTCTCAGTTTGTTCGACTGAGCGCGTACGGGCAGCGATGGGGGATGGCTTGGGCCAAATACGAATCGCGTGGCTCGTGCTGAAAGAGTTCAGATCGCGCACGGATTCAGAACTACCAAGGCGCAAAGGGCGGCGCGCCGCACGCGAAACGAGCACGCGGCGTTCAGCAGAATGATGCGGGCGGATCGACGCTCATCGTTCGGCATTCAGCGGCAAATTGTCGGACAGTGGCATTAATGAGTCCGTGACGCCAGTCACGGTGGTGGACCGGGTCATGTGGATGACGACGTCGCGTCGGTCGCGCTCGATAAGCAGTTCTCGCGGAGCATCGGCCGTGGGTGTGTAGCCAGTGATTCCCACTTGCAGCGAGTAGATTCCGGGAGCCAAGGTCCTAAATTCGAACGTGCCATCGGATGCAATATCGCTGAGCCGACTATTGACGTCCCACTCAGAACACATGCTGACGTGCATGCTGGCTGGAATATCCTTCCGGTCGGGAAGGTCAATTCTGCCGCTTACAGAAAATCCACGCCGCAGGGTGATTTTGCCTACATTGACGACTTGGCGGTCGACGATCGTTTCGTACCAATAGGGGCCGGCGGTTAAGTTTCGACCCTGCAAGGACTCGCTGGTGGGATAGATTCCCCAAACGCGGCGTGCGGGAACGTTGGTGAAGACGAAGGAGCCGTCTTGATCGGTTCCCACGCGCACTTCACTGAAGCGCTCGCCATTCGAACGGTCGTGCGAAACCATGACGAGTTCTGTATGCGCGATGGGAGTTCCGTTGGGTTCAACGAGTCGACCGAGGATGGTGGCGCCTTCAGTCAATACGATGGAATTGGTTGCAGGTCCTGGTGGTTCGGTCACGAGTTTAGGTGCTAGTGCGCGAGTACTGACTCTCAGCATGATCTTCTCGACGGGCTTGGTCGAGACAATTTCGAAGTCTCCGGACGCGTTAGTCACTGCGAGCGGATCGATCCACTCCACTGTGCCGAACGACGTAACGCCCGATTGGAACGCGCCGACCGATTCTACTAGAGCGCCGGCGATCGGGTTTCCGGTCGCATCGGTGACGCGACCATGCACGATTTTGGACTCGTCCGATGACGCAGCTCGAGGGATGAGCTTGATAGGTTGCAAAGGTCCCTGGGCGGGATCGACGCCGCCTTTGGCGGTTGCTGTAAATCCTTCTTTGAGAACGAGCAATCGAAACTTAAGGTTGGGATTTAAGCCCGTGATGGTGAACTGGCCTTGCGCGTTCGTGTCGGCGCGTCTCCCGCAGTCAACCCAACAAGTCGGGCACACAATTGCGTAGCCCTTCTTCAGGTGAGCGGAATAGACAAACACGGTGGCGTCTTTGGCCGGTTGACCGGCCTCGCCCACGACGGTTCCGTTGATGGTGGCGGAGTCTTCCGACATTGCTTTCGCGGTCGTTGACGCGAAGGTGCAAAGAGGTACAGTTGAAAGGAAAATGATTGTGGCAACGATGACCGTTGAAGGCATGTCCTTTGTCCTTCGTAGCGCCCAGGCGTTTCGTGGAAATTATGCGCGTTTTGGAGGAAATCCGGCAATCCAATGTCCCCAGCCGCGAGTTGCGTATGACGGCTTTCGGGATGGTCCTCGCGGTGGCATATTCGATTTCCGACAACGTACTGTCGAATCCGCCCTCGGTCGTTCGTATAGGGGCTGATAAGCGGCGTGTCGCCGACTAATAGAGGGGTTCATCATGAAGCAGTACTTACTGAGTGTGTGTTATCCAGCCGGTGGCAGTCAGCCTCCGCCGGCTGCACTGCACAAAATAATGAGTGACGTGGTCGCCCTGCAGAGGGAAATGCAGTCTGCCGGCGTCTGGGTCTTCAGTGGCGGACTGCACGCCCCCAATTCCGCAACGGTTCTCCGCCACCAGAACGGCGAGATCGTGCTGACCGACGGGCCGTTCATAGAGAGTAAGGAGCAAATTGGCGGTATCACCATTGTGCGGGTACCGGACCTCGATGTGGCGCTGTCTTGGGCTCGGAAACTCGGGAGCGCTACGACCACACCCATTGAAGTGCGCCCGTTTATGGAGCACTCCAACTGAACGCAGAGATCGAAGCAGTCTTTCGGCGCGAATACGGACGTAGCGTAGCCGTTCTGACCCGCTTCCTCGGCGACATTTCTCTCGCCGAAGAGGCCGTGCAAGAAGCCTTTGCAATCGCGCTTGCTAAGTGGCCGAGTAACGGCATTCCGCCGTCTCCCGTGGGCTGGCTCATTACGACGGCACGCAACAAGGCATTGGACCGTCTGCGCAAAGAAGCCTCTCGATCAGAGCGTCAGCACGCGGCCCAAATGCTGAATGAAGCGGAGCAGGCCGAGGAGCACGCTGTGCACGACGATCACTTGCGATTGATTTTCACCTGTTGCCACCCCGCGCTGGCACCCGACGCGCAAGTCGCATTGACGCTGAGATTGATTGGCGGCCTTCGCACTGAAGAAATCGCTCACGCATTCTTTTTGCTACCCACTGCGCTGGCACAGCGCTTATCCCGCGCCAAAGCGAAAATCCGCGACGCCAATATCCCGTACCGCGTTCCGGAGCCGGCCGAGCTACCGGCTCGCTTGCGAGCAGTTTTGGCGGTGGTCTATCTGATCTTCAACGAAGGCTACAGCGCGTCCTCCGGTGAGGAAGTGCTTCGTACCGAACTGTGCGATGAGGCTATTCGGCTCGGTCGATTGTTGGTGACACTCATACCTCAGGAATCCGAGACACTCGGCCTGCTTGCGCTGATGCTGCTGATCGATGCCCGGCGCGATGCGCGAATCGTGGGCGGACAGTTGGTACTCCTCTCCGAGCAGGACCGAACCTTATGGGACAAGTCTAAAATCGAGGAGGGCCGCTCACTCATGCGAATCTGCCTTACACGAAGTCGTCCCGGCACCTATCAGCTACAGGCCGCCATCAATGCGGTGCATAGTGACGCACCCTCAGGCGTCGGCACTGATTGGCGACAAATTCTGCGGCTCTACGATCAACTCATGTCCGTCGCGCCCAGTGCGGTAGTTGCACTAAATCGTGCGGTAGCGGTAGCCGAAGTACACGGCGTTGCGCATGCTCTGCAACTGGTAGATGCGATTAATCTTCCGAAATATCATTTATACGATGCAGTTCGAGCCGATCTATTGCGGCGGATCGGACGCACAGCCGATGCCGCGGCCGCCTATCGCCTGGCATTGGACAATTGCAGAAACAAGAACGAGCGCGACTTCCTTATGCGCCAGTCGCAATCACTGGCGCGACATTGATTGATCGGGCGTATTTGTTTTCCGGACCGCCGTGAATCCGTCATTCATAGCAATCGATAGAGAGTGTTGGTGAGGGTATGACCCACGATAGGCAACACAACGCTGCCCGTCCGCTGGCGCGCCCAGCCAAGGAGGTATCCGGGGACGAACGTGAAAAGGAATGAGCTATCGTCGAATATCAGTTTGCGATGATCAAATCCTACGGCATGTACAAAACCGAAGAGCAACGTAACCACCCACACAGAAAGATCCACGTTCCAAGTGCGGGCCGGAAGCGAATCGCCGAAGGCGCGAGCGACGTAGAACAGCAGCAAACCCCGATAAAAAAGCTCCTCGTCGATACTCGGCATAAATAACTGATAAGCCCACGTTTGCGACCTTACGTCGGGCGCGCCCTGATGCCGCTGTACAAAGGCCGAGGCGGTGGTGACAACTAAAATGACTAGGAACGTCGACCAAAACGTGCCTGGTCTTTGTCGAAACGTGACCCCGGCGCTTTTACGGTCAATATTGGGTAGTACGAATAGCATTATTGTGGTCGCGCCAATCGTCAGCACTTTCCCGACCCAATTCCAGGTAAATCCGAAAGAAGCGAAATAGTGACGTTGGATTACAATCCCGCCAAATAGAATCGCTGCATAGATTGGCCAAAGGATCGATGCAATCAAGATGTCTCGGTAGCTACCCTGGGTTCGGCGCCGCCGGTACCAAAAAATGCCTGCCAAGATCACAAAAAAGACTGTGAATACTACGGGGATCAAAAGAAAACGGTCGATATCGCCGCTCGTCAAAGCGTGCTCCTGTTTGAAGTATTTGGTTCAAGGATAGGGCGGTCGGTGAGGGCTCTCAAGGTCCACCTGGTGACAGAACTTGGGTACCAAAGAGTAACGTCAACTCCGCCAGACTTTGCATCGTGGGCCCACTCCCTCCGGCTCTGCCCTACGGGGTCCCCTTCGGGCCCGCTTGCGTCGATTCAAAACGGCTTTTGCGGCGCGGCCAGGATGAGGATTACTTCGTCCGGTCAATCCGGCTAAATGCAGAAAGCATTGCGTCTGTATTAGCGAGAAGCATTGTGGCGACTAGCTCGGCCTTCAGTGCGGGCTTACTTGTCAGCCAATGTGTAACCAGCGCGATTTGCATCTCCGCAATCATGAGTGCTGCCAACGATCGAGGAAGGTCTGCCCGTGAGCCGCCGGTCCTTGCGGCAAGGCGCGGCTCGATCAAGGCTGCGAGGCTTTTGACCCAGAGCGATCGGATCGGGTCGGCGAAAAAAGTTCGATTCACCGTTCGTTGCTGACGAAAGTGATCTAGAAGTGGTAATAGCTGCTGCGGGGTGACATTTCCGCCGACGCAGGCCGCCATTTGACTCGACGGGTTTCGCATGCTTTCCGCCAAAAGGGCCGACTTATTGGAGTAATGCAGATAGAAGGTCGAGCGTCCAACATTTGCCTTGCGGCTAATGTCCTCGGCCGTCAAGACCTCATAGCCTCGCGTCAGCACCAGTTCTATGAAGGCCGACATCAAGGCCCCACGGGTCCGTTGAACGCGCCGATCAGGAATTCTTGTCATAGACATTAATGATGATCTGATAAGTACAGACAGAACGGCTCAAATGTCCATTATTGGACGACACACCGCGAGGGTCCGCCAACTATCCGAACAGATGATATTAAATGATGGCGAGTGACTTGGAGTGCCCATGACCGATGACATCTCACGCCAACTCCGAGGCCTGGCGGCCGCATTTACGATCTGTGCGCTTGCAAGCCTGATGCTGCTGGCAAACCATCCCGGCGGCAACCCGGGGAGTTTCGCCGATCTCATCAAGGATGAGGCAGCTCACCAGGTTATCGATGGTGTTGTGCACGGGGGATTTGTTATCACGTTGGTGGCCCTGATCGTCTGCTTTGTCTTTTTGTCTCGCTTGCTGGGGTTGGCCAAGAGCTCAGTGGTCATTGGCCTGGTTTGCTTCTGCGCCGGTTGTGGCGCTTTGATAGCCTCAATGGTGCTCGACGGATTTGCGACTCCAGCCATCGCAGCGCGCTTTGCCGGCGTGGACGACCTGCAGCCCGCGAAAACCCTTTTTATCCTGGTAGGAACCTTGATTAGATTCTTGATGCCGATGGGACTTTTGTTTCAGTTTGTAGCCATGCTCAGTTGGTCTTGGGCTATCGTGAAGCGGCCCGGGTTAGGGCGCGCCGTCGGATTATTAGGTTTGGTGGTAGGGATCCTCTTTATAGTTGCGATCTTTGCGATTCCAACGGCGATGGCGGCACATGTCATCCTGGGTGGCCTGGCTCTTCAGGCAATATGGTACTTGGCGATCGCCGCTCTGCTGTTCAATCGTGCGTCGTGGCCCATTTCTCTCGGATCAAAGCCAGCGTAGACGGGTACGCCAGAAGAGAGAAGGGCGCCTCAAACGAGGCGCCCAGAGCTGCGCTAAGTGACGATGTGTCCTTGCGATCGCGCCTTCCGGTTCAGCCCAGCACGACTGCCGAGTCGCGCAGGTTAAGTTCCTACGGCGCCGGAGGTACCAGGTATCGGTCAAGGAAGGCGATGAGCTTGTCGCGGTGGCCTTCCCGGTACGCATTGTAGTCCTCGGCGATTCCCTGATCCGCGTGGGTCAAAAGCACGAACGGTGCCAGCATCTCTTCATCCTTAAACTCGGCGAGTAGATCGAGGGAGGGGTCCTTGCTCTTCGGTTTGTTTTTCGAGGTCTCCCGATAGACCAAGACGACACTTGACAGTGCGTATTCCTCCTCGGCCAGCGAATGTCGATAAGTCTTTGCTTCGGGAAATACCTTGGGAAATTGATTTTTGCGAAACGTTGCACGCATCGTGGAATATCCAATCCAGGCAACACCGGCATCGGGTTTTGCCAGCATCGACGCATCGATGTTGATGCTGGTCTTACCATTTTCATCGACCGAGGGTCCCGGTGGCAGCGTTATGGGGATCTTCTTCAACGCCAGTTTGTTCTGGGTCAGCCATTTCCGCAGGCCCGCCGATGAGGCGGCGTTGTAGGGTTCGGCGACAACACCCTCGATGTACTTTAGGCGAGCTTCCTTCATCTTTCCCTGCTTCAGCAGCGCATCTCCCCAGTACCGATACGCTTGCTCCCGATCAGGCTCCAAATCGATCGCCTTGGCGAACCATTCGCCCGCACGCTGCGTGTCCTGTATCGCGTAATAAGTATCACCGAGGTACAAAGCCGCGCGCCAGTTATGGTCGAGGTCCCACGCCCTCGTGTATGCCGCGATGGCTTCCTGCCAGGCCCCCTTGGCAAAGGCCGCCTCGCCAGCCTTCAACGCAGCGTCCACTTCCGGTTTCGTAGAAAGCTGCGCGGGCTCGCCGGTCTCCGGGATCTGGGCGAGAAGAATTCGGCAAAGATCCGAGGTGTCTCCAAGCTCTTTGGCACGAAGAAGCGCGCGGCGCGCATTCAGGCGATCCGCGCGAGCCTTTTCGGCATCACTTTGAGTTTCTGCGCGACCTAAAAGCGCGACACCAAGGGCCTCTTGCGCAGCCACATCAGTCGGATGTTTGGCAACGAACTTCTCCAAGAGGTCGGCCGCTTCGGGCAGGTTATGCTGGTTGTAAAGTTGGAATGCTTGCTTGCGATCGGGGTCGTTCGCATCGATCGCGTCAGATGAGAATGCGGCCCTGCCTGCGACCGCGAGGCAGAAAATAAGAATCATCCATTTCATTATCCGCATCGTATCGTGCTCCATTCCGACGAGCACAATGCTATCAGCGTTGCCGGGAAGCTGCAGAAGCCACTCATTCTCAGATGTGGTCGCGGATTTTCGGACACGGTATAAGAGAAAACCAAGACATAATCACTCTCGGCGGCGTTTAAGGCGTGAGTTACCCTGGACGAAGCCAAAAAGTTTTAGACGACTTGTCGAATTCCGATCCCGCCGTTCGTGGTTGTATCGAAGACAGGGCAACTAGCCAGCCTTAAAACCAGGAGAAGACAATG
>Ga0210387_10002748_pt1 | contig 13498 bp, 18 predicted proteins | sample IncBWC7OmetaG_FD_160108 | JGI IMG/M metagenome (GOLD analysis project Ga0210387, IMG submission 160108) | Forest soil microbial communities from Barre Woods Harvard Forest LTER site, Petersham, Massachusetts, United States - Inc-BW-C-7-O ...
AGGTGGGCACCATATGTCCGGATCCACGGACCCGGCCAGGGACAGTTCCCTAAAGGATCGATAAGGCCCCGGGGATATGTTGGCTCCTGACGCGCGACGCAGCCTCGCAGGGGTAATGTAGCAACGATGCGACCCGACCGCCAGCGTCCACGGGGATGGCTGGGGACAAACGACAACCGCCGGCAAACCTGGGTTTGCCGGCGGTTGTCCGTTGAGCCCTTGCTGATCTCAGCCCTTCGACACCCGCAGCACATCCTGCCGCAGCAGGTAGATCGAGGCGGCGAGCAGGACGACGTCCTTCATCAGGAAGGGCACGTTGCCGCTCATCGCGGGGAAGCCGGCGACCGGGTCCCAACCGTCAGGCATGAACGGGATGATGGTGACCGTCATGAGGAAGGTGACGGTCGAGCCCAGCGCACCGAGGATGCCGAGGCGCTTGTCCCAGAACCCCGCGAGGATGAGCGCGCCAAAAGTCCATTCGGAGGCGCCGAGGAACCAACTGGCGCCGCGATAACCGAAGGCCGGATACATCCAGGAGATCAGCGGGCCGTTGCTGATGAACGGCACCAGCCGCTCGGCTTCATAGGCCCACCACTTCTGGTAACCGAAGAACAGGAAGATGATCACCATCGCGGCGCGGATGACGTGGTAGTCGAGATCTTCAGCCAACAGGCCGGACCTGCGGAGCAGATTGAGCAACGGGCGAAGGGCGGTATCGATAAGCGTGTTCATGGTCGTAACTCCTTGTTGGCTCTAGCCCGAACGGTCGCGTTACGCGACCGCGGGGAAGTCGATGGGTGTGTCGTTGATGCGGTTGAAGACGTTGGTGAAGGCGGTGGTCGCGAACGCGAGGCTGATGTCGACGAGCTGCGCGTCGCTGTAGCCGGCAGCCTTGATGGCGGCGAACTCATCCGCGCTCACCGTGCCGCTGGTCTCGGCAAGCAGGCGGACGAAGCGGATCAGTGCATCGCGCTTGGCATCGCCGGTCGGCTTGCCGTCGCGGATGTTCTTCAGCTCTTCGGGGTTGAGGCCCGCGAGCTTGCCGAGCAGGCTGTGCGCGGCGACGCAGTAGTCGCAGCCGACGACGCTGCTGATCACAAGCTTGACGGTTTCCTGGTCGCGCCGGGACAAAGTACCCGAGGCAAGCACGCTGTCGGCCAGCAGGATCGCCTTCAGCGCATCGGGACGATAGGCGCCGATCGCGGCAAAGGTGTTCGGCACATTGCCGATCGCCTTCCTGATCTGGGCGTAGACTTCGGCCGTGGCGCCGCTGGCGGCCTTGACGGCGGGAACGGGGAGACGGGACATGATGACACTCCGTAAGTTGGGTTGAGCAACGATTGCGGAGTGGACAATAAGGGGGCAAAACGAGACTTTTAATGCCGATATAAATCGATTATATGCTCAATCGTCTCATCTGGAGGGTTGAACATGGACTGGCTCAGCCGGCTGTTCGAGATGATGCCGGTGCACGGCCGGCTCGACCTGCGCTGCTTCTATGGCGCGCCCTGGCAGATCGATCAGGGGCCTGCGGAGGCGGGCGCGATCCCCTACCACGCGGTGCTGGCCGGCGCCGCGGTGCTGGAAGATCCCGCCGGCGGTCGCCCCTTGCGTCTCGAGGCCGGCGACATCCTGCTGCTTCCCGGAAATCCGCGTCATGTGCTGCATGACGGCGGCGGCGCCAAGCCGAAGCCGGCGCGCAACCGGCAAAGCCTCAATCTCCTGATCAGCGAGAATGGCGGCAAGGGCGAAGCGCTCGACATGCTCTGCGGGCATTTCGTCATCGCACCGCCGCACGATCGCCTGATGCAGAACTATCTGCCGCCGCGTCTCGTCGTGCGCGCCGCCGGCGGCGAAACGCACTCGGGCGCGGCGACGCAGCTATCCGCTCTCGTTGCGCTGATGCGCGGCGAGACGGAAGCCGATCATCTCGGCGGGCGCGCGATGCTGAACGCGCTGTCGGCCGCGATGTTCGCGCTGGTGTTGCGGCTGGCGAGTGAGACCAGTGACGCACCGACCGGCCTGCTGGCGCTTGCGGGCCATCCGCGTCTCGCGCCCGTGCTCGCCGCCCTCTTCAACGAGCCGGCCCGCGCCTGGTCGCTGCCGGAGCTGGCAAAACTCTGCCACATGTCGCGCGCGACACTGGCGCGCCAATTCCAGGAAAAGCTCGGTCGCTCCGCAAGCGAGCTCCTGACCGACATCCGCATGGCGCAGGCCGCCAACGCGCTGAAGAATCCGTCGATGTCCACCGGCGCCGTGGCGGAAACGGTGGGCTATCAATCCGAGGCCGCGTTCCAGCGCGCCTTCAAGAGCCATATGGGCCTGACACCCGCGCAATGGCGCAAGGCGCAGGCGGCAGCGGGCGAAGGCGCCCCCCATGAACATGGGGATAGCAAAATGCCGCATCTCGCTTAAGCTATTGGACCAGATGAATTGGTCGATGGGGCGAGTACCAGGACAAATGCGATGACTTCGCCGCAAGAGCTTTCAGCGCAGGAGATCACGATTCTCCTGGTCGAGGATGATCCGCCGACGCTGTGGCGGCTGCAGGACGCGCTGGTCAAGGCGGGCTTCGACGTCGCCGCTGCGGCGACGCTTGGCGAGGCGCGCGCTTCGCTTGCTAGCCGTGTGCCGCGCGTGCTGCTCACCGATCTGCAACTCCCCGACGGCCATGGCGTCGACCTGATCCGCGAGGTGCGCCAGCGCCATCCCGACACCGAGATCATGGTGATCTCGGCGCTCGGCGACGAGGAAACCGTGATCTCCGCGATCACGGTCGGTGCCACCGGTTATATCCTCAAAGACGCCTTTCCTTCCGACATCGCCGCCACCGTGCGCGACCTCGTCGCCGGCCACTCACCGATCTCGGCCTCGATCGCGCGCTTCATCGTGCGGCGGACGCAGGCGAGTGTCGAGCCGCCGCGCGGGCCGGAGATCGATACCGCCAGGCTGACGCCACGCGAGATCGACATCCTCTGGGGCATCGCCAAGGGCTTCAGCTACGCCGAGATCGCGACCAATCTCGGCATGTCGCGCCAGACCGTGCCCGGCCATATCAAGAGCATCTACCGCAAGCTCGAGGTGCACACCCGGGGTGAAGCCGTGTTCGAAGCCGTGCAGCAGGGCCTGATCAAACTGTGACGGATGGCGCCGTCAAACCGGCCGCCACGGCCGCGCCCGCCTTGCGCGGGCGTGGCACCGCCTCGCGTCTCGTTCAATATATCCTGCTGCAGGTTCTGATTGCGATCGTCTGCATTGTCCTGCTGCGGCTGCCGCTGCCGCGACCGCCTGACCAACTGGCGGTGGGCGGCTTCAGCGTCGCCGACCGCGGCGAGAGCCGCCAGGTCGCGCTGCCCGACTTCGTTCCCTCCCGCCTCTCGATGAGCGAGCCCGCGATTTTCACCGGGCATTTTGCCTGGAGCGCGCGCGAGAATGGACGTGCCTGGTCGGTCTATCTGCCGCGCTTCACCAATGGCGTCGTCGTGCTCGTCAACGGCGTCGAGATCCTCGACAGCCGGCGCGATCCCGCCGCCAACCGCGCGGACCGCGCGACGCCCGAGATTGGGTTGATCCCGGCTTCGCTGCTTCGCGACGGCGACAACGAAGTGAGCGTGCAGCTCTTTGTCTGGGGCCCGATCCCCGGTTTCCTGGACAAGGTCTATGCCGGCCCCGACGAAAGCCTGCGCTCCTATTACGAATGGCGCACGCTGCTCTTCGTCACGCTGCCGATCATGTTCTCGGCCTGGCAGGGCATGTTGGCCGTGATCCTGTTCGTGATGTGGGCGGTGCGGCGGGGCGAAGCGGCCTATGGGGTGCTCGCCGTGGCGATGGCGCTGGGCGCAATGCAGGCCTTCCTGCCGACCGCAATCGACCAGCCGACCTTTCCCGAGCTGAGCGCGACGCTGCTCGCCTCCGCACCGCTCGAAAGCGCCTGCGTGCTCGCTTTCGGCATCCTGTTCTTCACCCGCAAATGGCCGCGACTGCTCGGGCCGCTGATCTTCCTGCCCGGCCTGACCATGGTGCTGATCGGGATGTTCGGCGATCCCTATGCGGTCCGGCAGTCCTTCCTGGTGCTGGGCATACCAGCGCTCGCCGTACATCTCCTGATCATGGGGATCATCGTGGCGTGGTCGGAGATGCGAAAGCAGGACGCGCCGAGCCTGCTGCTCGGCTGCGCCGTCACCATCGTGCTGACCACGCTCACGCACGACATGGCGCAGGTCGCGGGCCTCATTCCCGACCACCGCATCTTCTATACGCGCATCTCCTACTCCGCCATGCTGGTCGCAATCGGTGTCGGGCTGACCTGGCGCTTTGCCCAGGCGCTCAATCGCGTCGACGGCTTTGCCGCGCATCTGGCGATCCAGCTGCGCGAGGCCGAGGAAAAGCTCAAGGCCAGTTTCGCCCGCGAGCAGGAGCGCGAGCGCGCCGCCGCCCTGGCGCGGGAGCGCGCGCGGCTGATGCGTGACCTGCATGACGGGCTCGGCGGCCAGCTCGTCTCCATCGTGGCGCTCAGCGAGCGCAATACGGCCGGCGCTGGCATCGGCGATGCCGCGCGCGCGGCGCTGAAGGATCTGCGCCTCGTTATCGATTCCATGGACGACATCGGCGGCGATCTGATGCTGGCACTCGCTTCCTGGCGCGATCGCGCCGCCGCGCAGCTGCGTCCGCACGAGATCGCGCTCGACTGGCACGCGGTGCCGCCGGGCCTGCCGGTCTATCCGAGCTTGCGGCCCTGGCACGTAATCCAGATCATCCGCATCCTCGATGAAGCCGTGACCAATGCGGTGAAACACGCGTCGGCGCGACGCATCGGCGTGAGCATCGAGACAGTGAAAGCGACTTCCGGCGAGTGCGGCTGCATCACGGTCACCGACGACGGCGAGGGTTTTGTACCCGATGGCACCGGCAAGCCCTCCTCGCGCGGCCTGCGCAACATGAAAAACCGCGCCGCAAGATGCGGCGCGGAGCTCGAGCTTTCATCCGGTAGCGGCGGCACCACGGTGAGGCTGCAATTGCCCCGCCGCTTTCCAGAGGGTGACGCCACCGCCAGCTGAACTTTTTTACCTCTCCCACGCAACCGGGGTTTACCTCGGCTGCGCATCATATTTGGCGCAAGTCGGGTAGACCCGACTTGCGACGGGAGAGGTGAACCGAGTCCGTGGATGGATGCGCGCTTATTAGCGCCGCACGCGGGTATAACCGACGTGACGGACACCATACGGCGTGACGCGGGTGTAGCCGACGTGACGCACGCTGACGGGGGCGCCGACATAGCCGACGCGGGTGACGCGAACCGCGGTCGCCGCCGGCGCAACCGGCCGCACGACGGGCGCGACGACGACCGGCTGGGTGCGAACCACGCAACCCTGCGGCACGCCGGCGGTCTTGCAATACACCACCGCGGCCTTGGCGGGAGCGGCAGAGAGCGCAGCGGCCGAGAGCACAGCAAAGGCAATCGCGGCACCAAGGGAAGGGGACTTCGACATGGTACTTCTCCTGTTGAACCAGTTGGCGGTCTTGCGATGCATCGGTCGAGCACCGCAGCCGCCATGCGCGGATACATGCGCTCGGCAAGCCGCCGGCAAAATCCCACGAACATGGGGTGCGTCAGAAGGAACGAAGCGTGCCATCTCTCTTCCCTTCTCCCCTTGTGGGAGAAGGAAGAAAAAGCAGCGCCCAAAACGCCGAACGCGGTGGCGAAGATCGCCACCGCGCTCACATCGGCGCAGACTTTTTGTTCGTTAGCGCTTAGCGCCACACGCGGGTGTAACCGACATGCTTCACGCCGTAAGGCGTCACGCGAGTGTAGCCGTAGTGGTTCACGGCAACCCCAGCAGACGGATTGACGTAAGCGGCATGGCGGACAACGACGGCCGCATCGGCCGGCGCGGTTGCGAGCGAAACACCGGCCAGCGTGGCAAGGGCAATCGCGGCGCTCACGAAACGAGATTTCTTGGTCATGGTCTTCTCCTGTTGAAGTCTTGAAGTATCTGGCGGTCTTGCGAATCGATCGGTCGATCACCGCAGCCGTCGTGAGGAGGAACATGGACCCGGCACGCCGCTCGCAATATCCCATGGACATGGGGGAAAACGGCGCATGCGAAATATCATCGTAATTTCAGAGCATTATGCAAAACACCATGAACATGGGATCGATCTCGCGGCTGACTTCGACGAGGGTGCCGGCGCTTTCACACACCCAACCCCGAAAGGTGCTCCCATGACCAAGATCCTCAATACCAAGTCCATCAATCTGAAATCCGCCGCCATCGCGCTCGCTGTTGTGTTCGCGGGCATCTCGCAAGCCTCGGCCCAGTCCGGCCCGAGCCTGCAGGAGAAGATGGCCTGCCGCGCCGACGCCGAGGCGTTTTGCTCGCAATTTGTGGGCAAGGCGCCGCAGATGCGCGCCTGCCTTGAGCAGAACAAGGCAAAGCTGTCCTCGCCCTGCCGCGCGGTGGTCGAAGCCCATGGTGGCTGATAGAGCCCGGCTGATACGCCATCATCTGTTACGGCGGCGAACGCGCCCGCTGTTGCTTGCCTCGATCAAAAGGCAGGCGACAGCGGGCGCAACGCTTTAATCATCCGGGCCGAAGAAATTGATGTGCGGGAAACCGAATCCCGTGGGACGGCCGCGATCAGGCCGATCATCATCACGCCGGTCATAGTCACGCCGATCGACGTCTCGTCGATCGAAGTCCTGACGATCGGTATCGTCGCGCCGCACGATGACTTCGCGCGAACCAGAATCTCGTCGGACTTGCTCTTCGACGTCGCGCATGTCCGGATCGCGCTGCGGCTGATGCCGCGTGGCCCATTGCTGGTGCCGATCTGATTTTCGCTTGTCATCCTGCCGCTTCAGATCAGCCTCGCGTGCCCTGGCGTAGGCATTCTCGGGTGCGGCCGCCTCGTCATGCGGTGCCGGTTGTGCCTGCATCTGCTCTGCCGGTTTTGGCTGTGTTTGTTCTGCCTGCTTTACCTTCGGCGTATCGTCGCGCTTTGCCTTCGGCGCATCGCCAGGCTTTGCCGCCGCGACATCATCCCGCCTGGTTGGCGGATCGCTGATGCTTGCCGTGGGCGAAATGGTGTTCGCCGCTTCGCTCTTCTGCGGCTGGTCTTGCGGCTTCTCTTGCGGTTGCGACGGAGCCGCTCCGACAACCACCGGCGCCTTCGCGGCGGGCTGTACCTGGGCCAGATAAGACGCCGGCTCCTGCGACGCATTCGAGGCGGGCGCGGGCGAAGACGACGGCTGTGGCGAAGCCTGCGCGGCGTCCGGTTGCGACGACTGTAGCGCCGCGTTTGCTTGCCGCGCCTTCATCTGGAGCTCGACCTTTCCCAGCTCCCGCGTCGCGTGCGGATTCATCACGTCGGAGATCACGAGACCGCCGCCAAGACCGGCGGCGATCGCGACAACAATTGTTCCCGCCCCTGCAAGATAAGCCATCGACGCGCGCATGGTTCGGCTCCCTGATCGAATGGGCTGGCAACGTTCGATCAGGGACGATGTTCCGAACCATGCGCGCGGCCGAATGGAACCGGTTGCGCGTCAGGGTTTCACCGTCGGCGCCGCGGGTCCCCACGGGAAGTCGTAGCTCGAAAAGCCCTGCATGTTCCCGGGATCAAGATTCCCGACCTGGGGGGTCCCGAGCATGGCGAAGTTACCCGTGCCTGTCTTGTCGAACGACGCATAGCCGTGACAGGTGATGCAGGAGGAGGACTTGATCGGCACGTTGGCGTTGATCGGCTCGATCACGGAATTTCCGAGCAGGATCGGCTCGCCACCTTTCACGAAGCTGACCTGCGAGCCCTTCAGACAATAGTTGGACCAGACCGAATCCGTCCCCGCATTCTGCAACAAAGCCTTCAACGCGTCGGTCTTCTGGCATTCGCCATAAAGCCGATAGGCTTGGCTGTTCGGCTTGACGTCGGCATCTGTCGCACCGAATTTATCGTGGCAGCCGATGACGTCGCAGCGGCCCGGATTCAGTTAGCCCTCGAAATCGGACCACACCCAGTTCTTGATCTGCTTGGTCGCGACATGGAAGCTGAGCAGCGCGACTTCCGTCGCGACGCCGTTGGTCGTGATCGTGCTGGTATAGTAGTTCTGCCGGACCTTGGCCGCGTCGATACCGCTGTCCTTGGCGCTCAACCATGTGACGACGTTGGCGACGGATGCCCAGTCGCCCTTGAACTCGATGGCATCGGCGGGGAGATCGACCTTGAGGCCGTTCGCGAAGGCCTTGGCCATCCCGCTCGTCGAGTCGAGGCCGTTCGACACGATATACTGGAACGACGCCCAATTGCGCCTGACCTCTTCTCCGATGCAGGCTCCGGTGGGAAAGCCCGAATCCTTGCCCGCATCACCGACCGGCGGCATCCTAGCGGCGGGTTGCAGGATTCCGGCGCGAAAACGAAAGGCCGGGCCTGCCTCGCTACCCGTCTCTCGCCGAGCGCACTGGCCTGCAACTGCTTGGGCGCATCGATCGTCGGCCATCTCGCCGGATTTTCCTTGTAGATGTCGTCATCGGACGCCCATGTCTCGAACTCGACCTTCTTGGCCTTGGGGTTGCCGGAGGCCGCCGTGATCTGCGCGAACACCTCCCAGGACACCATGTCCGACTGTTGTCCCCAGGGCAGCGCCTCGCCCTGCGCCAGCGCAGGTCCGCAAAGTGCAAAAAGGCCAAGCAACGACGTCAGCAGGCTACGCATCCGCGCCTCCTCTCTTCGGGTCGGGTCTCTGGGTTCAGAATCCTGGGTTCAGGATTCTGGGTTCAAGGTTGGAGTCCGCCGTCCATCCAGCTCTTGAAAAGCGTCAGCTTGTCAGCCGGCCATCGGCCGTCGGGCGGCATCGCGCCGGCCTGCAACACGCCGTCGACGCGCTGCGCATTCGCGGCGACGCACATCCACGTCGCATCAGCGAGCTTCACGCTACGCGGCGCCATGCAGGCGACGTCGCGGTCACGAAACAGCGGCCGAACGTCATGCGCAAAACCGGGCGCAGCCGGCGCGCCATCCAGCTGGGTAAAAGTGCCGTGATGCTGCTCGAAGGTGAGGTCCGGATTGGTGATATTGGTGACGATGGTGTTGTTGGCATAATCCTCGATATGAACCACGGTCGTCTTGTCGTTCTCCTGCCACGTCACCAGGAACAACTGCGGTCCGATGGCTTCGACGTGAATGACGCCGGTCTCCGACTCCCCGACCGATCCATCCGGATTCAGGACGGCCCAGAACAACGACGTCTCGGACAAGAAATTCAGCTTGACCTTGAACTCCTGGAAATCGACCAGGTAGGAGTGGCCCACCGCTGGAAAGCCAGCCATTGTCGCCTCCTGTAATCCAACGCAGCCCGCAGGCCGCATCGGCGGAAATTTCTGTTTTAGATTGTATCTCTAAACTCGCGCAATGTTACGATGAGCCAATGTATGACGCAAGCCGCGTGCGACAACGCATCGCAGTCTGCCGCAACGCGTATGGAGGCGGATGGCGCGCACCGCAGAAGCACGGCACGCGCCACCTTGTTTGACCTAGTGACAGGCGCCTTCGCTGACCACGGTCGCATCAGCGACCTCCGCCTGGCAAAGGTTTCCGTAAGTCTGGCGCTTGTGGGTATGAGGATTGATCGCGCAGACCGGCATGAACAGGTCGAAGCAGATATTGCCCGACGGCGCGACGCAGGCGCCGGCATGCAGGATGCGCGCGCGAACGCGTCTGGCGTTGCAGGCATTCGGATAGGTGTTGCGCACGCCATGTTTCACGGCGCACACCGGCATGAAAATATCGGGACACATGATGGCCGCGTCAACCGGCTCGGGCATTACGCTGAACGAACTCGCGCTCAAAAGCGCCGTCATGGCCAAGGCACTGAACCCGGCACTGAACCCAACAAATCGCATCGTTCCCTCCCTAATGGGTTACCCGCGCTGCGTTGGGAATGACATCGAATAATCCTTAGGTAGAGAACCTCTTCAGCATCAATCGATGCAAAATGAATGTTCGATGATGGGAGAGTAACGTTTGTGCGGGCGCGAAGCCGCGCGGCCGACGCTCAGATCGCGGACGCGACCTTTTCCAGGCCGATGATGCGGGCGAGCTTGCGGACCTCGTCCTTCTGGTCGTCGCGCAGCTGGAACAGCAGCGGCATTGCCGCCGATTTGAGCTGCTGCACTTCCTCGCAGTCAGGATCGAGCTGGGCCGCGCCGGCGTGTGGATTCGACAGCCGCTCGGCGTTGATCTTGCGAGCGACATTGCGCAGCGCAGTTTCGACGGACGGCCAGTAATATTCCTGCGACGACGACAGCCGCAGGCGGTCCTTGATGCCGGCGATCTGCGCGTCGCTGAGCAGGGCGTAGGATTTTTGTGGGGCCGGCTTGCTCGCAACTTTCGGCTTCACCGGTTGCGGCGCGAGCCCTGTAGCGGGCGGAGCCTCGGCGGCAGGCACTGACCCGGTGGTCACCGGTGCTGTCGCCAGCGATGTCGTGGGCATCGGAGCAATGACGGGCGCGGTTTGCGACAGTACCGCGACGGCCTTCGCAGCTTCGACATCGGCCGGGCTCGAGGACGCATAGGCCTGGCGCAGCACATCGATCGCGCCGATGGCCTGCTGCGGCTCCATCGATGCTTGGGCGAGGCTGAAGACGGCCAGCCGGTCCTGCTTGGCGGCGCGATTGGCGACCGGATCCTTCACGACCGGCGAGGGCGTCGTTTCCTCCGACGCGTTCATGCTCTCGCGGGAAAGGATGCTGGTGACGGCTGCCCCCCCGACCAGGAAACAGGTGAGCGCGATGATGGTGATCGCCTTCGACAAACCGTTCTCCGTGGCGGGTGACGCGGGCCTCAATGGCCCCGAAACTGGTATTAATTAAGGCTTAACCGCGCCATCTGCGCGGCGAGCCGTTGCTCCAGCCAACGGGCTGAAGATGTTGAAGAAAAACAATCAGGCCGCGGCCAGGTCGTAGGCGGCCTGGATGTCGGCGACGATGTCGGAGGCTTCGAACAAAGCACGCGGCTCGACCGAGTGCAGGCTCACCGTCCAGTTCGCACCGCGGCTGGTGCGCGGCATCGAGACGACGTCGAACTGCACCCTGCGGCAAAGCGGATGACGCTGCAGCGCATAGGACACGCGGGCCCGGATCTCGTCGAGCGTGGCGGGCGTCTTGGCGAAAAGCGTTTCGAAATCCATCGCGCATCCCCTGCAAGTGAAGATTTGCCGCGGCCTTTCGGAACAAGGCGAGGCCGGCTTCGGGGGGGATTGTCGGGCGGCGATGGTTAATGACGCGTTAAGCGAGAGCGCTCAGGGTTAATGAAAGCCCATACACAGCGCGAATGTGATTGTCGCGCTACTCCGTAATCTTGCGGAGCGCGCGCACTGCAACCGGAAAAATAGTTATCGCTTCTCGACAACGAGGCTCTGCACCGAGCGGCCGAAATAGCCGCGACTGTCCGCAAGCCCCGCCATCGCGAGCCCGGCGCCGTCAGGGCCGATCCAGCTTTCCGCATCGAGCAGGATCCATTCGCCGACCGGCTCACGCGTCATGCTTACGGTGAGGTCGGCGTTGAGGAATATCCATTGCCGGAAATCGAGCGCGGCGGAGGTGCCGTTGCAGAAATCGGCGGCGACCACGGCGCGCACGGCTTGCGAGACCGACGCGCCCTCGATCAGCGGCCGCACCACGCGATACCAGATCGCGCCCGGACCCGGCACGCCGAATTTGCCGCGCGCGGCGCGGAGCTGCATGCCGCTGACGAACGGGCTGTTGGAGAATTGCGCGGGATCTTCTGGAGCCACGTCCGGCGACGGCAGCGTCACCGGCAGATCGGCGATGTCAGCCGGCAAGGGTTGCGCCTGCTGCCTGATCTTGAGCACGCTCGCGGCCACCACGATCACGCCATCGGCGCGCAGGCGAACCGCGCATAGCTGAATCTTGCGCCCCTCACGTACGATCTCGGTCTCGAGCGTCAGCGGCTTCAACGGCACCGGCCGCATCAGGTCGATGGTGATGCGCGCGATCCGCATCGGCACCGGTGTTGGGATCGCCTCCGCGGCCCAGACCACCAGTGACGCCGGCGCCGAGCCGTGCTGCATCTTGGGGTCCCAGGGACCGGCGGCATGGGGACTGACAATGACGCGATCGCCGTCGACGCGAAAGACTGCTTCCATCAACTCAAATCGCGGCCTTGGCGATCGCAGCCTTGGCGATCGCGCTCTCCCTGTGAGCGCGATCCCTTCGGATCATGCCCGTCCCAATCAGCTCGCGGCGGCGAGTGACCGCTCGAACCCGTTCGGGAGCTCGACATCGACCTCCAGGGTCGAGATGTCTTTCCCCCGCTCCATGCGCACAATAACCTTGTCGGGATCGAGCGCAACATGGCGCGAGACCGCGGCCAGGATTTCTTCGCGCAACAGCAGCAGGAGATCGGGCTGCTGGCCCCGCATTCCACGCTCATGCGCGAGCAGTATCTGCAGCCGTTCCCGCGCGATCGGCGCCGTCGCGGGCTCAGGCCGGCTCGAGGAGAATAGCCGAAACATGCTCATGCAGCTCTCCGTGCGAAGAGTTTCATCAGCCCCTTTGGCTCGGCCGGCACCAGCATGGGAAGGGTCTCGCCGAGCAGGCGCTTCGTGGCATCCGCATAGGCGCGCGCGGGCGCGCTGGCCGGGCTGTTCAAGGTGACGGGCGAGCCGACATTGGAGGCGCGCAGCACGTCCTGGCTTTCCGGAATGATGCCGAGCAGCGGCGTCGCCAGGATTTCCAGGATATCGTCGATCCCGATCATCTCGCCCCGCGCGGCACGCGCCGGATCGTAGCGGGTGATCAGGATGTGCTTCTCGACCTGCTCGCCCTTCTCCGCCTTCACCGTCTTGGAATCGAGCATGCCGATGATGCGGTCGGAGTCGCGCACCGACGACACTTCGGGATTGGTGACGATGATGGCCTCGTCGGCATAGCGCATGGCGAGCATGGCGCCACGCTCGATGCCGGCCGGGCTGTCACAGAGGATAAAGTCGAAATTGTTGCGCATATCCGCAATCACGCGGCCGACACCCTCCTCCGTCAGCGCCTCCTTGTCGCGGGTCTGCGACGCCGGCAGCAGCCAGAGATTCTCCAGCCGCTTGTCGCGGATCAGGGCTTGCGGCAATTTGGCGACGCCCTGCACGACGTTGATGAGGTCGAAGACGACGCGACGCTCGGCGCCGAGCACGAGGTCGAGGTTGCGCAGGCCGACGTCGAAATCGACCACCGCAACCTTCTTGCCGTTCTGGGCGAGCGCCGCACCGATCGCGGCGGTGGAGGTGGTTTTGCCCACCCCGCCCTTGCCCGACGTCACCACCAGCACCTTGGCCATTACATATCTCCTTTACTGTTTGAAATCAGTTGAGCGGGGTAATCCGCAACGTTTCACCTTCAAGCCACGCCTGCGCTGGTCGGTTGCGAAGAGCGGCGTCGAACTCTTCGGCAGTTCGGTAGAAGCCGTCGATGGCGAGCAACTCGGCTTCGAT
>Ga0210387_10002750_pt1 | contig 13495 bp, 14 predicted proteins | sample IncBWC7OmetaG_FD_160108 | JGI IMG/M metagenome (GOLD analysis project Ga0210387, IMG submission 160108) | Forest soil microbial communities from Barre Woods Harvard Forest LTER site, Petersham, Massachusetts, United States - Inc-BW-C-7-O ...
ATCACAATCCCCCCGAGCCCCGCCATTGGACGTTGGTCTAACGGCTATGCTGGCCCAAAAAAACCGGGATCCGAAAGCCGTGAGCGCCGCCTGGCTTCGAGGTTCACGAACGGATCGCAAGCCGCTAGCGCCTCGAAACTACGGTCTCTGAACGCGCTGTGCTAGCGTAGGTATTGAGACCGTTCATATGCGGGCGTGTGTCCGGCCCAACGCTTATACGCGTGGCTGAAGGCACTCACCTCCTGGTAACCGAGCAGCCAGGCGGTTTGGGAGATCGTTAGCGCAGGGTCACGCAAATACCGGGCGGCCAAGTCCTTCCGCACGCGCAGTAAAACTTCTGAAAATGTCACACCTTCTGCCGCGAGTCGACGAGTCGTAGTTCGCCGACTCAAACCCAGTTTTGCGGCGATTTGCGATATGCGTGCTTTGCCATGGGGCAACAGAGGCGCGATTGCGTTCTCGACCTGTGCGCGGAATGGGCCGCTGCGCGGGCGGCGAAGAGCCAGAACGCGCTCGCACTCTCGCACTAGAAGCCTATTCAGATAGGGATCGGTGCGTTCGAGTGCCAGAGTAAGGCACTTCTCCTCGAAGCGCAGTTCGTCTGTTCGCTCCCCAAATTGGAGTCCGGGGCCAAAAAAGGCGCTCATACCGACTGGGTCCTTGAAAGTGCTGCTATGCGAGAAACTCACTCGGGTTGGCAGCAACGGTTTTCCGGTCAGGTGCCGACATAGGCGCAGCAAGAAGGTCATGAGAAACTCCATTTGATGTCGGTCCGTGTGGCGAGCAATCCCGACGTACTCGAACTCCACTCGAACTGATCCTCGGGTCACGCATTTGAGCAACAGCCCCTCATTGGCAATCGAGCTGTACCGTGCAAGCCTCTGCAGGGCGTCGGCCAACGTTTCGGAGGAGGCCGTCACGTAGTAAAGCATGCCGAGCTCACGGAGATCGGTTTTCTGGGCCAGATGAAAACCGAACCATTCGTCTGCCAAGGCTTTAGCGATTGCATCCAGGAGAGCAATCTGACTCGCCATACGGATCCGCGAGTCTGCGTCTCGAATCTGGATCTCGGTCAGGCGAGCTCCTGCAATCAGCGGCGCCAGTTGCACGCCGCGTCGCCGTGCAGTGTCATAAGCGAGCCTGGCGATCCCGCCGCTTGCAGTCGGAAACTCGCCGTGCGCCTTACCAGGGTTGTTCGTCACGAGCGTATTCGTATCCAGTGGGTGCGAGCGTAGCGAGTACCGTCGTAACTTCGCGACGGGGTCAACCTAAAGATCCGTGCGGCGTTGTCCTTGAGTAGATAAAAACGCAGGGAGACCCCCATTATTACAATTCCTAATAGATGCGCGCCAAGAGGTCGCAAGCAAGATGGCTGTGGGATTCACCTGCCCGTGCTGTTGCGTTGATTGATTCCTAAGAGCGAAGAGGGCGGTATGAACCCAGAGATTGATTGTCCTTCGGGTCTGTCGAGTGCTGCCCTGCCTGTCCGTGTGCTGCATATTGAAGATGATTTGGGCGTTGCACGCGCGTTCGCCAGGCTTCTTAGACTGAAAGGATATGAAGTCCGTAGTGGGGCAACACGAAGGGAAGTGTTGAGCCATTTCAACATCAACGGTTGGCGTCCCGACATCATAGTGGCTGATTACCAACTAGCCGGTGGAACTACCAGCGAATCGCTTGTCGCCGAAGTCGCCTCGCGCGTTGGATCCAGGCTGCCAACGATCGTATTGGCAGGTACGATGGCTCCTCAGGGAAGACGTGCGTGCGAGGCCTTTGCCGACCGAGTGCTGTATAAGCCGGTGGATCTTGAAGTGCTGTTGCGCGAATTTGAGGCACTTCTCAATAGAAAAGTGTGAACTGGCTGCGTGCACGACTCTTCTCGTCAGAACTTCACCGTGTACTTGTTCGCTTCCAAACAAGCGGAGAAGGCCTTTTTGAACTCTCCAATCTTTGCAGCGGCCGCCTTCGCCGCCGCATCGTTTTGTTGCGCTTGCTGTTTGGCCTGTTGAGCCTGCGATCGTGCTCGGGCTCGATTGGCTACCGCACCCACGCCGGCGCCGATCGCTGCACCCTTGCCCGCATCGCCCGCAATTCCACCAATGATGGCCCCGCCCGCAGCACCCCCCACAGCTCCTTTCACTCCCGCGCCAGCGGTCGCCTGTTGGCCTTGTTGCCTCTGTAAGTCCGCCTGGCGTTGCTGTTCTGCAGCTTCGCGATCAAGAGCGAACGGGTCGTTGCCGGTCTCTTGCGTGGCCCAGGTGTAGCACTGACTCTCGTCCACGGATTGTTGCTGTGGATTCTGACCGGCGCCAGGAAAGGCGTAAACGTTGAGCGTTGCCGCCAACGTCTTCTGACCGGTGGGCGGGGCGATGGGTGTCTGGGCCATTGCGTTTCCGAGCGCAAGCGTGGCGGCGAAAATACTAAGCACTTGGGGGAATGTCACGTGATGGTCCTTTCTGCGCGGTTGGCCTTAAAGTTAGAGCCGCTCCGGTGAGCGGCTCACACTGGTGCAAGTCCCGTCTCTAGAATTTATAGTTGATACCCACTCGAATCAGATTTGCCGTGAAGCTGTTGTGCAAGTTATCGAGTCTGACGCCTACGAACGCTGCGCACGCTGCCACGGGACCACTGCAAACGGCATCAGAACCGCTGCTCTTGCCAAGATTGACGTAGGTGTAGTCCGCGCGGAACGACCACGAATCGGTAATCGCGTACTCGGCGCCGAAACCCACACCCACGCCGCTGGCCTTGAAATCCTTGCTCCCTGAGAAGGTCGCTGTGCCGCCGGCATTCGTGTAGGTAGCGGTGGGTTCACGTGAGCCGCTCGCGAACACGCCGCCAATTCGGAAGTACGGCAGCCATTGATCCACCGCGTAACCGATCCGCGGGCCCAGGATCGCGAATCCATTGGGGCTCAGCTTTCCAGAAAACGTGTACGTGCCGCCGGGCGGAGGATTGATGCCGGCATAAGTGAAGGTTCGACTGCGATCCTTGCTGTCCAAGAATTCGTAATCAAGTCCAAATCCCGACACCCAGTTGCCGCGCTGGAAGTTGTAACCGAGTTGAATGCCGCCGATAAAGCTGCTGTTGTTGGGGCAATCGCGGTTATAGAAGGCACTCGCGAGGGCTGGATTGTTAATCCCGTTTCCTTGATTCGGCTGCCAAGAGTCGCAGGTAGAATTCCAGCCGCCACCGATGTTGCCACCGATATAAAAGCCGCGCCAGTTGGTTTGTGAAGTCGCTATGACATCTTGTGCGGCGGCGCTACCTGCGATGCCGGCGAGCACGAGAAGTGCTGTTAAGGATCTGATCATTTTCATCACTGAAGTCTCCAGGTTAAAGGTGATTGCACGATATACGGGCGAAACTAGACGAGTAATTGGACGATGTACTTAGGTCCACAGACATCGGCGCTACGCCGCTCAATTTCCCGTTGCATTGCACTGCTGCTCATCGTGTTGTAAAAAATATTCCAGGAAAAAAAGGGCATCCGACGCAGCGCGCCGGATGCCAGGCCGGTTCTAGATTCAGAGCGGGGGGAGCATTGCCCATGAATCTTCTGTCGAGCCGGGCAACTCTTCGGCCGTGGTGCGATCCTCGGATACCCACATGGTCAGCACTTCACCGACCGCCATGTCATGGAACTTACGCAACTGTCCATTCATGTGGACACCTTGGTCCGGACCTGGCTTGAAACTAAACGTGGTGACCGTCGCCCCGGTGCTATCGAGCATCTGCACGGTCATGAACTTCGGATCCGAGATGTACACCTTCGCCTGGAATTTCGCGTAGCGTTTGCCGTTGTAGACGCGGCCCTCGATGCAGGCGGCTCCGGCCTTCGGGTACCGCGCCAGAAATGCGGGGCCAAACTTGATGTCACTACAGGCGATCTGCGGCAATTTCTCTGGATCAACGCCGGCAGCGTGAGCGGCAGTCAACGCCAGCGGTAACACGAGCGCGGCGAGAAGCAGCCTTGAGCGAGTTTTCATAAAAGGTTCTCCTAGTGTTTAAATACGCCGATGTGTTTGGCGCGATACCACTCTGTGGCGTCGTAACTCACCTCGCCGTCAGCGTGATCTTTATCGTGGTCAAATCCGGCTAGAAGTCGGACCTGAACGGGGAGCTAGGTTAGATGCGCACAAACACCGTATCTATGTGACCAAGGTCCCACTCGTGGCGAAGAAGCGAGGTCAATGGCGAAGATCCCAATCGCGAGACGCTAACTCGCTCACGTTGCAGGGCCGCCGCGAGCTGGGGAGAAGCGGCTTGCAAGTAGCCCTTAGTCCCATGGACAACGGCAAGTAGCGCGAAAGCTTGCGAGAATGACCAAAGTTGCGTAGGGAGCGATCCGCTCTCGAGTCTCAAGGCTCGTGGGTCTTTAGGAAGCTGGGTCTTAAGACCAATGGCGTTTCCATGACGGGCGCCTTCAAAATCCCGATATGCATGACCTAAACGCTGAAACTGCATATCAACATTGGGTCGGGTGGGGAGCGGATGCCATCGAGGCGATCGCGGTCATCCTGATTGTCGGTTACATTGTGACGGCCACGTTTGTATGGATCGGTCGCTCAATACGTCGGCGGCAATTCACACTGCAACATTATGAGAGTTTTCGCGGCTCGCTCGGACGCGCCATGCTCTTGGGCCTCGAGGTTCTCATCGCGGCGGACGTCGTGCGCACCGCGGCGCTGGAACCGAGCCTCGTTAACTTTGAGGCACTCGGCATACTGGTGATGGTGAGGACCTTTCTGAGCTGGTCGATTGTTGTCGAGATCGAAGGACGTTGGCCCTGGCAGCGGCGCACCGAGGAACCCACCCCCGAGTCGGTGGATAGAAGCAAGGCGTCAGCTGTCCAGCGTTAGGGCGGCTGCGTGTTCATCCAATCGCGAACGCTGAGAAGATTCTGCGGGCTGACGCGGATGATGCCAGCCCGGGGACTGTCGATGTCGGCGATTAAGAAGAAGCAGATCGACACGGCTAGCGGTAGTACCATGGGTAAGAGGCGAGTTAACTTGCTGTGCGCGCCGAATCCCACCAGCAACTGAGAAATCAGCGCGATCGTGAACATCAGAATCCATGCCGCGGTCGGAATTCTATTCCACCATGCGGCCTGGGCATAACCCTCAGAGTCTAAGACGGTGTTCATCTCTGAAATGATCAGTGCATCGATCGCAGGACTGCGTCCGGGCGGGCTGCCGATAACGGCCGCCCAAAGCCTGGCCTGCAGCGTCGCGGTGCGGGCATGAATGAGTGCGAGCGAAGCGCTTGCGGCCGTGTAGAACGCGATGCGTTGCTCTATGTACTGCTTCAATAAGGATTTCACGTTCTCCTTATCGGAGTGAGGAAGTAGCTCCGCGCGCGAAAATTCGGTCCCGATGGAATTCGCCTCAACGGCCTCGCAATTCTTGCGCTGCTCATAGCGGCTGATTGACATCGAAAAGGTGAAACCGATGATCAGCGCACTCAAGGTCAACGTCGAGCCGAGAATAGTGCCGAAGTCGTCAGGGATTTTCTCATTGCGTTTAGTGTTTAGCGCCGACAAGTACGCGCCGGCGGCGGTCACCAGCCAGAGCGCCACCAGTGCGAGCGCGAATATCCCTATAGGCTGGTCGAGCAGGTCTGTCACTTCAAACATCGGCTAGCGCGCGAGCACCGGCACTCCGTCGGCACCTACTTGGCCCGACTCGCATCCAGCGCCTGTTTGAGCTGCTTGGCCCAGCCGGAAATGATGGTACTGGCCTCGGCTCGATTGGACGTTGACGTTGCCCACTGCAGTCTGCCGAAGTTATGCGCGCGCTCCTGGTCGACAGCAACGGCGAGCAGCGTGCCGGTAATCGCATCGTTCACCTGCAAAGCGAGGGTCATCGATCCCGCGTCCAGCACATAGGTTTTTGAACGACCGGTGGTAGGTGTCTCGGGTGCCGTGATGTAGAGATTGACGATGTTGGGCGTGATATCGAGGGCACCTGCGCTGGCATCGGTAACGACCTCGTAGCCGCCATCGCGCAAGGTTTTCGCGAAAATGCTCTTCGCGAGCTCCGCGATGCCGGTCCGAATCCTTCTCACCTGGTCAGCCGACACGCCGAATGTGCCGTAGTTGCGGGGATTCCAATTTTTGCTGAACTCAACCACGGGCTCACTGATGCGAATCTTGGTGTACTCGGCGAGGTCGACGCCGGGGCGTCGATATAGCGCATCGACGTCTTTTGCCTCAGCCAATTCTAGTCCGGGAAACGGTGAGTTGGGGGCAGGCCCCGCCAGTGCAGGTGCGGTCGCACCCACTAGAGCCGCGATAATCATCACACGAACAACGCGATGCAAGCCAAAAAGCATGTCACTCTCCTTAAGTCGCTATCTTTCTTGGGTAGCTTTCGAATATCTATGAGACCTTGTACATATCGACTTGCGCGATCTCAGCCCTTCACGGATTGGGTGTTGGGAGGGCCGCTTCCTGCTTGGCCAGGGGGCGCTTGAACATCTGATCAATTTTGTTGTTCAAGGCAGTAATGGCCTTCTCATTGTTTTGTGCAGCCAGCTGCAATTGACGGATGGCTTTCTGAGTCGCGGCGGAGGAGGTGCTCGCCGCTGAACTGGCGGCGGCCGCAGCCGCTTTGGTCTCCTTTTGCAATTGGTTTAATTGCAACCTCAGATCATCGACTTGGGCTTGCAAGGGCTTCAGATCGGTGCAGCCGACAACGAGGAAGAGGCTGGCCAGCAGCAGTGCGGCTTGAATGCGACGGGAGGTCATGTCAGTTTCCTCAGCAAGACTCACAGGTTCAGTGTTTGCGCATGCTCTGCGTTGTGATGCAGCTATAGAGTAATGAGCGCAGACAGCCGGTCTATGGGCCTAAAGGCTAGTTCGGCAATCATCGACGGCACGGCGCGGCTAACGAAAAAATCCGCCGCTGAGCAAGGTCCCTTCCGCAATGGGGCGTCCAAAGCTGATCCACAAAATGTGCGAGTTGATGGTCGTGGTGGCCAGTCCCGCGGTCAGCGGCCCCACCGGGGTTCGTCCGGTGACAAAGATCGACACCGACCCGATCTGATGTTGATCGCGTCCATCCAGGGTTTGGTAGGCTTCGAGGGCTTGCAAGCGCAGGCCCGCATACAGTGCCTGGCCACGGAGAGAGAAAAGATCCTTGATTCGCCAGAGGTAGCTTCCGCTCATCGTCCAATAGGCATCCGCTCGAATGGCATTGAGTTCTGCGCCCGCGAGACTGACCGGGCCGCCCAAGGAGAACAGCCGATCGGCGGGCAGTCGCGCCTGCAAAGAACTGCCGCCGCCGAAATCAAGCCGCATCACGTTGTTGCGAAAGGGGACCGCGAGACTTAAACCGAACTCAGCACGCTGCCAGCTGCGTCCGGCGCCGAGCGCACGGTCGTTGTCAAAGTATTCAAGGGCTGCCACCAACCCGCGGGTAGGACTGAACGGCGTGTCGCGCGTATCGTAGATTGCGGCGACAGCAATTCCAGCATCACGCACCTCAAGCTGTGGTAGCGCGGGTGCTCCGGTTTCTATTTGTACGTGGCGTTCGGTGTTGAAGTAGCCGATGCGTACTTGCGCCGCATTGCCAAAATTGCTGCCAAAGTCGAATCGCCCGCCGCGATCGTCAAATTGGTATCGCGCCACGTCGTCGCCGCCATAAAACACGTTCTGCCAATCGCGATCCCAGAACACCTTGGGCTCGACAAAAATGCGCTGTGGCACATCTAAGGGTTGATAGAAACTGCTCGCCAAGGTTTGGTTAGTACCCAACTGAAGCTCGTTGCGCCATTGCGCACCGAGGCTGTCGACCCAGGTCCGGGTGTGTTGCAGATAGAAGGCCAAACCCCGATCATCGCCGGTGGTCGAGGCATACATGCCGAGATCGAGCTTGATAAAGTCCGGCGCCCAGCTCTTTTCATAAGGCAACCATTGCAACGTCGTATGCGCCGGATCGCCGGTGAGTTCATAACCGACCGAGTCGATATCCTCGACGGCGGCCATGCGCTGCACACTGTGACTGAGTTCCTCCGTGGTGATGTGCTCTCCCGGCGCGATCCCTGCCAATTGATCCAAGTAGAGCGGGTTGACCCTCTTCAGTTCGGCCATGCGAATGGTATCGACGGTGGAGGCTATGCTTTGGTCCTCGGTGACACGCGTGCGCCAAGCAAGGTACTGATCCGGCGTCACCGCGAACCGGGCTAGTTGCGGCGCCGCCAAGCGCGCTGCGGCAACGCCGAGCGCAACCGTCTCGCCGGTGCGCTCGAAATCACCGGTACTGATGTTCCCCAGTGGGACATCAATGCGCACATCGCTGGGGGCGAGGGATTGCAGTTGCAGCTGCTCATTGGCCTCGATCATCAGTTCGATGGTGCGTCCGAGAAGCTGACGAGGCGCCCGCAGTTCTTCGGGATCGGCCGGCGGCGAGACGAGGTTTACGACAATCACGACGTCCGCGCACATTGTGCGCGCCACATCCACCGGGATATTACGAACCAAACCGCCATCGGCAAGAATATGGTGCTCAAATTGTACCGGTGCGAACACACCGGGCAGCGCCATGCTCGCGCGCATGGCCGTTGCAAGGTCGCCGTGATCAAGCACCACCATGTGTCCGCTGACCATGTCCGTGGCGACGGCCCGATAGGGAATTGGTAGTTGGTCAAAATCCGTTTGGTGCCGAGCTTTGCTGACAAAGCCGCGCAACAGATCATCGATCGCACTGGTGTTGATCAAGCCCGGTGCAACAACGATCTGGGAGCCTTTGATGCCCAGCTGCAGCTGGTTGCTGTAGGTAACCCCTTGACGCTTGCGTTCAATCGGTAGGGTGCTGCGGCCGCCCATCCCGCCGACTATGTTTTTCCAATTGATCGATTCTACGAATGCTTGCAGCTTGTCAGCCGGAATGCCCGAGGCGTAGCCGCCGCCGACCAAGGCGCCCATGCTGGTGCCGGCGATGCAGTCGATGGGGATGTGCATCTCCTCGAGCACCTTGAGCACACCGAGATGCGCGCCACCCTTGGCGCCGCTACCAGCAAGCACCAAGCCAATGCGAGGCCGTGGCGCACCGGCGCCAGCTGTGGCTGCCTCGTCGAGCGCAATGCTGGCTGTCGCGATCGAACAGCCCAGCATCGCGGCGGCGAGCCGTAGAAGCCGCCGGTGACGGCGCAGTAAGCCATCGAGCATAAGGGTAACCTGCGGCGCACTTGAACCGAGTCTTCAAGTCCCAAGGCGCCTCCGGCGAGGCGTAGAGCGTCATTTAAGCGAACGCGTTACTTGTCCAGTTTGGTGATTTTCGAGCCCTGCAAGCCGAGGCCTGCCATGAGCCCCTTCTGACTGAAGATGAAGGCGTAGATATCGTCCTTGAGGGTCGTGGTCGTGAGCGACTTGGCTTTGCCAAGATCGACAACCACAATGCTTGGACCCACGCCAATTTCCCAACCATTGCTGTTCTCGAGATACTTGAGCGCATCGTCGGTCATGAGGAAGAGCGCATAGCCAAAGGTTTGCACACCGGCCTGTAAGCCATATGAGGCAGCCGCTGAATTGTAGTGTCCCGCCAATTTGCCGTTCACGAACAGAACACCTTCACCATATTGTGCGCCGAGCACGAATCCGGCTTTGACGATGCTGGGGAAGACGAGGACCGCCTTAGCTTTGTCGCCCACCACTTTGGCGCTCGGCACGTCGGTGTACAGCGTTTGCAATGCCGCCTTGGCATCGTCTTCAATGGCATTCTGCGAAAAGGCGGGACTGTGGAAAAAAGGCATCGACAGGAACGCGACGATGGCCAGGGTTCTGATATTCACTTACGTACACTCCTCGACTGATGGGGGGGCAATTGACATGATCTCCTCGGCAAAACGATTTTGCCGAAGCAAGCCCGCCATGGTTTTCATCGCGGGCTCGATGTGATTGAAGAATTGTTTGTAACCGGCGCACAAATAATTGAGCCCTGGCTCGCCATCGGGGGCGGCAATGAAACGATTGCGCGGGCACTCGCCGTAGCAAGCGAATAGCACCGTGCAATCGAGGCAATATTTCGGCAGGGTGTCGAACTTGCTTTGCCCAAAATCGCGCTGCCGCTTGGATGCCACGAGCTCGTTCATGGGTGTCTTTTGAATATTTCCCAGGCGATGCTTAGGTTCCACAAAATGGTCGCAGGAATACAGATCCCCGTTGTGTTCGAGGGCCACCGCGTCGCCGCAGGTGGGGGAGAAAATGCACAAGTTGTGTTGCCCGAGCCAGCTGCCGAGTGCGACATCGAACGTTTGAACAAACACCCGGCCCACATCGAGTCGTACCCACTCATCGAAAATCGCCGTGAGAAAGCGGCCAAACTGCTCTGCGCCCACGGAGCGCTCGGTGACCTGCCCGCCATGTTGCATATAGAAGGGGCGATCGGCGCCACCCGGTCTTCGGCCCCAGCCCAGATTCGCCAGCGGAATCAACTGCTCGGTGGTGCGCTCGACGATGGGAATGAACTGCATGTAGTTGACTTGCAGCTCGTCGCGAAAAAAGCGATACACCTCGAGCGGATGCTCGCCATTGGCGGCGTGAATGGTACACAGGATGTTCACGTCGACCTGGTGGCGGCGAAGCGCCTCAAAGCCGCGCATGACCGACTGAAAACTTCCGACGCCTTTCTTGTCAACTCGGTAGGCATCGTGCATGGCTTGCGGGCCATCGATGCTCAATCCCACCAGGACATTGTTCTGCTTGAAGAACTCACCCCATTGATCGTCCAATAGCGTGCCGTTGGTCTGAATGGTGTGCAGGATCTGCTGCCCCGGTTTACGGTGCCTCTCCACGCACTCGATCGCCCGCTCGAAGAACTCGAGTCCCATCAAGGTGGGCTCACCGCCTTGCCACGCCACATTCACCAGACCGAGCGGTTGCGCCTCAAGCAGCTGCTGGATGTAAGTCTCCAGCAGCTCGTTGGACATGCGGAATCGATCACCGGGATAGAGCATTTCCTTGGAGAGGAAGAAGCAGTACTTGCAATCCAGATTGCAGATGGCCCCGGTGGGCTTGGCCAAAACGTGGAATCCCGACATGATGGCTCTCGGTTAGTGGCTCAGGTTCACTGCCGCGCCATCGCGATACGGACTGCGTCCTCGGCTGACACCAAGTGATCGTGGCTTTCGGCCTCCTCGGCCATGGCCAGTTGAACCCCTTTGACGTGGCCAGAGAACTCGTTGCCGCGCGAGCCGTAATCCGGGGAAACGGGAGATCCCGTGTCCATGCCCACATCGCAACCATCGTCGGCAGAGAAGATCATCGCGGCAGTGGCAGCGATCTTGCCTTCGCCAACTTTCTTGCCATCGACATACAGAGACGCGGTGCCACCTTTGCCGAGACCACCGCCGTCGTAAGCAAACTCCATGCGCACCTGATGTTCGCCAGGTGTGAGCGCGGTGGCCGATTCGGCATAAAACTGCTTGATACCGAGTAGGTTGTAGCAGTATTTGAGCTTGCCTCCCTTGGCATAGAGACTCCAACCGCCGATGTTGCCACCTTGAGCGATGATCACGCCTTCCGCACCGCTGTCGGGAACGGCGATGTTGGCAGTCACGGCATGCGACTTGTTCTTCAGGTTGAGAACGGAGTTTTCGGACAGGCGTCCCATGCTGCCGAAGAGGACCTGCGAGTTGCCTTTGATCAGGACCGGGCGGCCTGCCGTATCGGAGTTGATTCGTCGGCCAAGATCGTCATCGAGCGGCAGAACATTGTAGCGAACGGCCTCAATCAGCCACAGTCGCTGCAGTTCATGCAGCCGCTCAGGCATTTTTTGGGCGAGGTTGTTGGCCTGACTCCAATCCTTGCTCGTGTCGTACAACTCCCAGTTGTCGTCATCGAATGCCGGGACTTTTTCGCCGATGAGAAGCCAAGGCGTCTTGTGACGGGTAACCGCCGTCCAGCCCTTGTGGTAGATGCCGCGATTACCGAACATCTCAAAATACTGAGTCTCGTGGCGGTCCGCGGCGGCCGCGTCGTTGAAGGCGTAAGCCATGCTTACACCTTCGATCGGACGCTGTTGAACGCCGTTGACAGACAGGGGTTGTGGCAAACCTGCGAGTTCCAGGATCGTCGGGGCGACATCGATCACGTGATGGAATTGGCTGCGGATTTCGCCTTTCCCTTTGATACCCTTCGGCCAGTGGACGATCGTACCGTTGCGCGTGCCGCCAAAATGAGAGGCGACCTGCTTAGTCCACTGGTACGGCGTATTCATGGCGTGAGCCCAGCCCACCGCGTAGTGATTGTAGGATTCGGGACCGCCTAATTTGCCGAGGCGCTCCATGAGGAACTCGGGTGTTTCAAGCGCTGCGGCACCGTTGAAATTGATCATCTCATTGTAAGTGCCGTGCAGCGTGCCCTCGGCAGAGGCGCCGTTGTCACCCACGATGTAATAAACCACGGTGTTGTCGAGCAGCTTCAGATGCTTCAGGCTGTCGAGCAAGCGACCCACGTGGTGATCGGCGTACTCCAAGAACCCTGCGTACACTTCCATCTGGCGTATCAGCACGGGTTTCAGGGCTGCGGGCATTTCGTCCCACGCAGGAATCTCTTTGTGTCGCGGCGTGAGTTTGCAGTCCTTCGGAATCACGCCGAGTTTTAACTGGCGCGCAAAGGTTTCCTCACGCAACTTATCCCAGCCCTGATTGAACTTGCCCTTGTACTTGTCGGCCCACTCGGCTGGTACATGGTGTGGCGCGTGCGTGGCGCCGGGCGCGAAGTAGACGAAGAACGGTTTATCGGCCATCAATGCTTGCTGCTGTCCAATCCAATTGATCGCCTTGTCCGTCATGTCCTCCATGAAGTGATAGCCTTCCTCGGGAGTCTTCTTGACTTCGATCGGCGTGGTTCCTTCGTAGAGAGACGGATACCACTGATGCGCTTCACCACCGATGAAGCCATAGAAGTATTCGAAGCCGCCGCCGCCGGTCGGCCAGGCATCAAAGGGTCCCGCCGGGCTGGTCTCCCAGACGGGCACTTCATGACATTTGCCGAACTGCGCCGTGGCGTAGCCGTTGAGCTTGAGGGTTCGAGCGAGCGGCGCGCAGGTATTCGGCAAAATCGAGTTGTAGCCCGGCGCGCCGGTCGCAATTTCCGTGATCCCACCCATGCCGACGCTGTGGTGGTTGCGTCCGGTCAGGAGTGCCTGCCGCGTCGGCGAGCACAGCGCGGTGGTGTGGAAGCGGTTGAATTTGAGGCCGCCCGCCGCCAGCGCTTCGGCGTTGGGGGTTTGACAGGGGCCGCCGAACGCGCTCGAGGAGCCAAAGCCTGCGTCATCGATCAAGATGACCAAGACGTTGGGCGCCCCCTTGGGCGGTCGCAACTGCGTGATGGGCGGATACTTGGTCTCAGGATCTCGTGCGTCGTAAGTGATGAGTCCAGTTCGTCCGGCATCCGGGATCGGAAGTACCGTGCGGGAGAAGTCGTTGACTGAGTCCATGTTTACTTTCCTCAATGGTCTGGCCGAGGTTAAATACATATTCGGAAGGCGAG
>Ga0210387_10002751_pt1 | contig 13493 bp, 25 predicted proteins | sample IncBWC7OmetaG_FD_160108 | JGI IMG/M metagenome (GOLD analysis project Ga0210387, IMG submission 160108) | Forest soil microbial communities from Barre Woods Harvard Forest LTER site, Petersham, Massachusetts, United States - Inc-BW-C-7-O ...
ACCTTTCATTTCCGCCCAAAATTAAAGGGATCGGGGGGGTATTGCGTTTCGGGTACCTTGATGACCGTTGAAGGCCGAATGGGCCATTCGGCGCTTGAACAGACATTAGGACCGGCAATCCTTTTTGTCAATAACAACACCAACAGACGCTAACTCCTCCTTCGCACGTAGACTATCGAGAAACTCCCGAATGGTGGGCTTGTCAGGACACTTCAACTCGAGGAAACGCGTACGACGTTCTGGCTATGCGAAAGCCCCTTTCTCGGTGTACTGCTCGACCTGCTACTTGTCCACTGGCGTTGGGCGCATGGTAACAGGCTGGCACTTGTAAATGACTTCATTGGGGGTTAGCTCGCCGTTTACGAACATATAGGAATCATAGCTTACTTGCAAATTTGAACATCTTGTTCTCTGTTTCTGGGTTGCTGAGCTGCGAATTTCTAACCGTCAGAATATAAAGAGCTGAATTTGTTCAGGTTGTGGAAACGATTGTTGATTATCCACTGGTCCAGTGCATCACCGGAGAACAGAGGTTGATTTCACCTGGTCCAGTGCAGCACCGGATACCAAGGATTGGGCTTACGACGTGGTAGAGAAGAAAACTTGTCACAGACGTGTGACATCAGTGACACCGCTGGTTGATCATGTGCTGTTTGCCAATGCGTGGGAAAATCGTCATAAACATGGCTGACCAATTTGGTGTCCGGTGGACCACGGGCATGTGACTTGTCCATGCCTATGACCAATTTTCCCCGTACACCTCTGAGTGCACAGCACACGTGAGTGTTTATTTGTGCTTGTTTTTGTGTGGCTTCAGTGGTGCGGTTGAAAGTCCCGTTCTGGCCCGGGGCCGTTCCGAAATCCCCTTGATACAGCTAAGCACCGCAGGGATGCGAGTGCATTGCTAATTCTGCATTCAGAAAACTCCTCACCTCACTTGCCTTCTAATGGAAACAAACACTAAACCCCCTTTTCTGTACAGGACAGCGTTGCCAGACTCTGGGCGGAAATTGCGCGGAGTTCAGGTATCAGCTTATGGTCTAAAGCAATACATGCCTACACGGGTGATTCTTGTAGAAGGCTTTGGGGCCTTAACAATGCCTGCTGAGCCGGCTTTGGCAATGATGCACATCAATGGTGATCCTGAAGGCCAAACACGGTGCCACTGGGCTGCTGTTGCTGGTGAAAAAGAACCGGGTATGCCGCCCAAAAACACCTCTTGCGATGTCCTCCTTTCATTGACTGTGGTTGATTTCTACGAGAATTGCTCATCAACCGTGTCAGGCTTGCCGAGGGGCGTTTTGTTGGCTGCATCATGTTGTGAACACAAAGGTCGACAGAGGAAATGGCAAGGTACGTTTCTTTTTCCGTCTGCTCGGTTGAGCCGTTTGGTCAGCTCATCCGACCTGTTGCTATCGAAACCTCGACGACCTCAGAGATACGCCTGGGTTCAGACATGGCCAATGGTTTGGTTGAAGCTCTGACTGGGTTGTGTCGCGGTCGGGCCGTTCAGAGAGGAACCCCGTATGCTGTTCAGTGTACGTTGGGTGGGTTGTGAGGGCTGGTATGTGGGAGCCTGACGGCCAACATTATTCCACCCATCATCCGTAGAGCTCATCCCATTACTTGACATTACTATAATACAGTTACCCCCAGCCATGTCCTTACCTTTGGTTGCAATGCCTGATGTGTCTCTACGGAGGGTCATCCTTGACACATCCGTCCCACCTCCATAAGCGAATCGTGCACCAATTCCACCCACGTGAGGATGAATTCCAGCCGCTCCAGCCTCACCTCCACGAGGGGCTGTTGAAACGAGAGGCGTAGGGAGTGCAGACATATACGGAGAGACCGAGTAAGTAACAGTTCTAAACTAGCCAAACTCTAATCATACTGATCAACTAGATGACTTCCTGTTGTTGCTTTTCTATTTCAGTACTTTCCTCCACAATATTGCACTAGGTCCTGTCGTACCCTTCCACATTGCCCACGCCAACACCGTTTTCAACTGGCGACGTTCGTGTACATCACCTGCAACATCCTCCATTGCCAGACGACGCCGCCTACTCTAATGAAGCCTTACAGTGCTCAAATACCGCCGTTAAAATGGAAGGGGATGTCCTTCCCTTCACACCGGCAGCCAGCAGAGCTGTCGAAACCTTAGAAGGTGAGTAGAACCTATCAGATGTATTTGCCATGATGTTCGTTGTGGAGGGACTGCACTCAGAGACCATGTGGTGGTCGGGAGAAGAAAAAATTGACTTCCAAGAGCAACGAAACCTAACCACTTTCCTTTTCTAGATCTCGAGAACCAACACGCGATGTCATAGCCCAATCATAGCCACAAGCAATACTGCGGCTACCATAAACGGCCAAAAGTTTGTTCACGATCGCCAACGGACACTTTGCGCTTAATTTGTATTAGTGGAAAAGATGATTCCAGAAATAGAATTCAATTACTCACAATTGGCCACTTCGGATCATACAGCACATCAATAGAATAAGCCCATGGTGACAGGCACAAAGGAACACTGTCATCAAACATTTTGACCATTCGCTTACGTTGTTCGGGACCAGGGTCCAGCATTACGCCAACGTAGATATGGAAGGATCATTTCCATCGACATCCCAGTCATCCCAGTCATCAACTGGATCACTGTCATCATCAATGGTTTCCGTACCCCTTCCTGTTTGGACTGTAAGAGAGAATTAATATTAATTAGGAAGTAAAAATCAAAGTTAACATTGCAACTTCCTGGATGTGAAGGGACCTCAACCTTGAAGTGATCTACTTCATCACGGGAAAGCCAGTAAAATCAGTGGGAGGTCGACGAGAGTCTTGTCGTTGGGTCATATGGCGTACAAATGTACCTGTACGTTTCAGGAAAGGCCCTTACATCAAGACAATTTAAAGGGGGTTGCCTGACAATTGGTCAATTCCCAACACCGTAACAAGACGTAATACCAAGATGCAATATTGAACACACATCCTAACTAAAGCAGCGTGAAGAAAAATATCATGGTATAAAAATCACAGACCAAGAGATGACATTGACAAAGAGAAAAGGCTTATACATCAGATGAGTTCGATTGACTTGCATGTCCCAACCAGTGCAAAATCTGTCTCCTGAATTGGTGAGCCCAATCAGCATCTCCCCAAAATGACTGTTGCTGGGTACTGGGTGGTTCCCCATGAACAACAAAGGAGAGAATAAATCCGCAAAGATAAATGCCACAGTTAAAACTGTCTTTTTGTTGTGGAACATCCTGGAAGACACATTAGTGTGGTAAACCACAAAGCTAACCATGTTGACACACCCCAGGTGATGGCTTAAACCATTCAGCGATGTCAACAGATTCATCTCCCTCATACGCTGTCCTCATCATGCCTGCAATAGTCTGTCCCAGTGCTGGTAAGCGTCATCAGAGAGATATAAATGGTTTGCCAACCTTAGCAGGCTCCGTTTCAGGGGTATGGGCTTTAGAATGTTGGGCCAGACTGTCGTAGCAGATGATGGTTTTGCCTTTCAAATCAACAACGTATAGAATCCAATGGACTCCCTCTATGTTGACAGGGAAGAAAATATACTTCAGGGTGGAAACATCAATACCCTGGCAAGCAGTCCATGAATGGAATGAATGAGAACCAATGCATTTGATATATTACTAACCTTCATCCGTCTGTGGTAGGTACCGTCATGGTCAACTATTGGGTAGGCCAGAGGATCACGGAAACTCCAGGAGCTGCCAGCACTGCTTGGTGCCTGACTATGCAAAAGGTCGCAAAACTTGTGAATGGTGTCACCACTTAGCCAGCCTTGCCCATTCAGTTTCCTCAGCTCCGCCACAGTCAAACGTTTCCTGAGCCGTCCATTATTAGCCGGTGGTGGAGGGTCCAACTTGGCCCAAGTCTCCATCCATTTGTTCACGCAACGCTGAATAATTATTAGAGTGGTTGGGACAACTTCAATAGAGAACAAGGAGAGAAAACCTTCTGCTCCTTCCTTTCATTCTCTGATAAACCTATCAAATGTCTGATCAGAAAATGTAACACCCTGGACCAAGGATCGACCATTTCGTACCTCGTAATTCCAACTCCACCTGATGGGGGGCTATTGGGCCATTTGAGGTGGAGACGCCCGGTGAAGTCTCGGTCCTCATACGTTTGGAGGGGGGCTGGCTTGTAATCTCACCCTCTTCCAGATCTTCGGTCTGCAAATCGACACCCTCATCATTCGCTGTTGTGAGGCAGGTTCATTCCGCTCAGCACTCTCAATCTCAATCCATGCAAGCCAGCAGAGAAATGCTCACATGCTCGTCCCCGTTTGCCATTGTGCGGAACTAGCTGAGCTACATGAAAAGTGGAATTGGGAATCAAATGGCGGTCATAACATAAGGCATTCAACTTACTATCAACATCCATTTCATCCAAGTTCCCAGCCACACGTGGAGCAGAGGTGTCAGAAGCTCCTGCATGATCTCTGCGCAAAATGGATATGTCATCGAAATAGCTGAGGAGAGAGCGGGTTTCAACAGGCGCAGAAAGAGATCCCATGAATTCTTTAGTGAGGGGAGGATATATAGCTCTCAGGCCTGTCCGAAAGGCGGCTAGCAACGCCTGTGACTTGACTCTGTCCCCAATGCTAGAACGATCTTCTTTGATGCAGACCTGATAGTATCTGTACGTTGATAACGCAAATTTGAGAGCAGATCTTCTGAACAAGCCAAGGCCATCAAGCTCCTCATCGTGCTGCCATACACGGTAGTGTCGGTTGAACCATCTTGTGAAGGACACATACTGTTGGCGGACAACCGTGGCCTCCGTCTCGATGGTATCCCCAGTGTTATCCCCGTTGTATTGGTTTATGTCGAATGCTTCTGAGAATAGAATGATGTTACCCACTGCCATTACATCATGCAGACCTTGCGAAGTATCCAAGTCGGGGAGGTGTTGAGTGCCCTGTTCCCCAGCTGTAACGGCAGTTTATGATCAACTGTTGCAGAATTGTTTTGTGATATGTCCTTACCATACCAACCGACTTGGTAAGCTTTGACCCAGAATGCCATCAACCGGTGCAGCAGCGTCCTGACATCTGGATGGTTTGTATTGGTGATGACCTCGTTCAGGAAGAAAGTGTGAACGATGGCTCGGCATGTGTCCTGGATGGCTGCAGTGGCATAAAAGTGTCTTCCATATGTTATACTGTGCTCCAACGTGAGGACATAGTGTAGGGTATTCGGACGCATGTATCTGTTGAGCCACGATCAGCAACAGAATCCTACATCGGTAACACACCTACAGCACGGATCCCTTTGTCAAGAGCAACCCCTCTGCTTCGTAAACGTCACCTGATGGGGGATCATCTGCATACCAGTCACCTCCAAAGGCGTCGATGGATGTCATATCACCAAATGGACTCCCCCCTTCCGTTTTTTTCCGAAGGATTACCCAATATTTTTTTCCGCATAAGACACTTGTCATAGTAGCTAGGCCGGCAGTATCGATATGTGCCAGTGATGAGCCACCTTTGAGTGTGGCTACAGCCCAGGAAAGGTCATAGGAGGGGAAAGTAGCTTCTGGGAAATCGCCATCTGTTTGCTTCCATGCAAATTGGTGCGACGCAATATGTCTGTTACAGGGGTTTGTTTGAGTGGAACAGAGTCAACAGGATAACCATGACATCTGGCAAACAGTCTCACCGGTACATGGGAGGTTCGATGAGGCTTTCTGGCCCCAATTTCAGGTCAAGTGCATTCCATATGCCACCTTGCTCCTTCATCCCTTCCTCATGAAGCTCCCGCAAAGTACGCGTTAGCAGACATGCAGTTGGGCCCTGACTACGAAGCGAAATGTCTGCTAGAATATGGCAATGCAGTTCGTCAATATTGAAACAACAAGAGCTCACCCTGGATCTCCCTCTCATCATCTAGATGTCCGAGCTCCTGAAGACTTTGTAGATCAAAGTTATAGCTATCCTCCTGAGGGTGGTTCAAAACTAGGATATGCCGGTCCCGAAAAATCTTTTGGATGTCACGTGATGTCATGGCAATGAACTGCACATATTCCACAACAAATATATGTGAATTTTTTGACGGGAGTGGTGATGGTGGTGACGATGATGGAGGTAGTGAAAGCGATGGGAGGCGAGCAGCTGGTAGAGCATGAAGGGGAACTCCATTTTGTTGGAGCGTGATGGACTCCACCGCAGTAAGGATTTTTCTTTCATCGGCTTCCTATTGTCAGCAAATTTAAATAAATAGTAGTTTTGAACATAAGTATTCACTTACAATACATTCCAAAGTATCAACTACAAAGTTGACAGGGCAGTTGTCCTGAAGTGAGAAAGCTTTGACAACCAACGGCGTATCGGAGCGCTACAAAGAGCATCATGAAAACAGGTATATGCAATAATAACCTTACCTACCTTGGAATCAGCTCCTGTGTCAGCATCACCAGGGGCTACACCCTGGATATCACCCCCCCCCTTGTGAATCGATTCATCGTCGGACCCATCATGCATGGCATCGATGCGATCATCTCCTGGGTATGAATCGTTGTCACCACCGCCACGTTTGCCAGAACGTTTGCCAGAGTGTTTTTTCTTTGTCTTTTTCTTTGGCTTTTTCTTTGGCTTTGTCGGCTTCTTTGAACCCTGGGGTCCAGCGTCGGAATGGTCCTCATTGTTCTTGGGATCCTGAATCTGGTCCTGAATCCCCTCTCCAGTGGTATCAGGCTCTGGACTCTCACAGCCAGCTGGGCCTAAATCGTTGTCTTCCCCTTCATGATCGTTTTTGTGCTCTGTGGATCCCGCTTCAGCTGAATCGTTCCCTGGTGCAGCTGTGCCTGACGCAGGCTCTATGCTGCTGCTAATCCGTGAACTCTGAGATTCAGCTACCCCTGCATCCCTTTCTTCCCCATCGCGATCTCCTTTGCCCTCCGTGGTTCCGTTCCCGGTGGAACCGTTCTGAAGGACAGCAGCCCCTAGCACAAGTTTTTCCCCCTGATGTAATTGTGGCTCTGGGGTATTGACTGCATCGTAATCTGAGCTCTGAGGTCGCACTGTCCTTGCGTCAGGCTCCTGAGCTGATCTGTGGGACAGACTTTCTTCTTGTACTGCCAGCCGCGACTTCAAAATTTGTACTTCTGCCGCAAGTTCCCTTACTCGTGGGTCGGCATCTTCCAGCAAGTCAGGGCTTTCTGGCTGCTCTGCTGAATCCGGGATGTCTTCGATACGGCCCGCCGACTGCTGTGGGTCATCTAATAGGCGATGTGTGTATTAGCCACAAAGAGAGGACACTGTACGTTTAGGACATACATGCCGACATAGTGCCTAACCAGTCTACTGACTGGCGACATGCGGCATTTGTCCCAATTGTGTCCCAATGCGTGAAAAACGCATCTAGGGTCTCTTCTGTATTTGCCCCGCAGGCAACGTGGAGAATGGTTGTCCAGAGGGCATTTTCAATGTTGGCTAGAGCAGGGGGTTTTCCCACATTACCTCGGGAACGTGTGTACTAATGATCCAATATTAGCAAACTCTGCCATAAACATGTGCAACCGACTTACCAGCACGAGGTCCATGCGGGTTCCAGGATAACGTCCTGCGTTACTGCTAAGGAGAAGTGCGAGAGGTGAAACCGCTGCCGCTACATTGATCGTATTCTTCAGGCTTGTGACCACACTATTATCGATGTCGATCAAATCCTCATTTGTGAGCTTCAAATTGGACTCGGCGGCACGCCTGGTAAATGTTAGAAACAATGAGGCACTGAATTGTGGTAAAACGCTTACTTGCACAACATGCTTTTCAGTTGGTTGGAATTGTCAAATTCCCGTTGATTCTGAATGAAAGACAAGGACACAGTTGTCAGGCATGCCCCACAAACATCGCAATGAGCTCACATTGCAATACCAGCTAACCATGAAGGCAGCGTTTTCCATATTTAACAAAATATGTTCCCGGTGCTTTCTTTTGGTGTGCCCGACGACCCGGTGCAGTATTTGTAAGTCACGTTCCAACGCCCCAAATCCAAGAGTCGTCAACGATCGCGCATCGTTTAGCTGTAGATACGCTGGCATGGACATGCACTCTTGAGGTTTCATGGCGAAACGCCGACTCGCGATGTCGAGCAACTCCGGCCAGTTGTTAAGCTTATCCAAGTACTGTCCCTTCGATTGAGTACCATCCTGATCAACCCAATGAGCCACCCACTTTGTTTAGCTTGTCGTTGAAATTTATGACTCCCGTGCCCGCTCTCTGGAAATGGTCGACGGTCGATGAAGGACATACGACGCTCAGGAGGGTATCAAAAAGCTTGAACTTGAGTGTTGTTGCCCCTATTAACGAGGCGGCTGGCCCGGACAACTCTTTCAGCGAGTCTTGCTCAGACAATGGCGGGGGAAGGGGACTGCCATCCCCAGCTGTTTCTAGTCCCAGAACCCTCCAACACACGCCTCGATGAGTGCCTTTGAACAGGTCGTCTTCTAGAGTGTTATCTATGGATGTTGCAAACGCCTTAATTCCGTTGAGGAAAGGGTTACATGACATTTGGGTAAGGAGGAATTAAAATAGCACACCATAATCATCTCCCTGACTTTGTCCATGACTCGTGAGCTTTCAGCCGTCACTAGAGATCCTCCCGGAAGTGCGGTGGCAGGCGTGGTCAGTCGAGTTTCAACCCATTCTCGAAGATTGGGGGCCTCCAAAATGGCGCCCACCGACCAGGGAATTTCTTTCAACAACGACATTCTAAGCCGCAGAGGAATGCCCTTATTCAGCGCGCTATCGATCTGGCCGGAAAGAGTGTCATCCCGGTTACAAATCGTCGTATCCAGGGACCGATTGCGTAGCATTGACTTCTATTACGAGGGAATGAAGGGATTAAGAAAAAATAATTGAATACTGCGGTGTTTGTGTTTGTTTCCATGCCTTCCGTGCTTGGTGTCGTTGCAATGTTTACGTTAGCACTCACGTGAGAAAGCTGAACATGTGTGCCACATAGACGATTTTTGTCCGCGTCTAATAGTACTGACGGCGTAAACTATACTATAATGGCTCCTCGCAGATCAACACGAACTACCAAGCCAGTCAAATATATGGACATTGGAACAGGTTCCTATCCGGATGGTGCTCCCGAGACGGATTTGGAGCAGACTATTCACTCTCTGAACCAAGAAGCGCTCTCGAGTCAATCCTACTCCGCGGTAGACGATGTCATCGTATTTAGCCTGTTTGCTTCCAAACGACGGTCCAGATCCTACCGTTCGTGGGCTACCACTGCCACATCGGGTGCAGTGGCGCGGAATGTAACCGCAAGGGACGGAATTGCAATAACAGCGTTATGTCATTCAGAGATAAGCTGCGACAACCCTACCAGAGAATCTTGCCGACGTGTGGCCATGCACCTTCAGCAACTCTACCCGCACTTGTTTTATGAGGATGACATAAGCATTGTGGAACAGTGAGTATCGGCATGATTAGCTTGAACTCGCCAATATGACTCATGTCCATCGTGATGATGATGATGGACCCAGTCTGTTACTCAGGTATTTCATCCTGTACTCACCGCACAGCCCTGTGCGCCTTGAGAAGACCGCTTTCAATGGCAGTAGCATTTGTGCTGGTCTGAAAGCATCGAACGACATCGCAGCCTCCTCAGTCATTCTCGCAACGTGTGGTTCCATGTCATCTGATCTCGCTGACGCCGGTGGCTTCTCGGTAATTCAGTCCAGCCGTGATCAATTAGGCCCCCATGGTCTTCGAATGATCCTGGGGCCATTTCGGTTTGCCAACCATGACTGTCAGCCGAACTGCCAGGTATTTTGATCTATACAGGACCTGAACCTCAGGACTGATATTTTCTAATGCCATGTAATAAATGAATGTCACAGATCATGCCCATTAAGCAAACATATGCATGCGTACTTGTGGCTCTACGAAACATCGAAGCTGGAGAGAGCCTGACAGTGCTGTACACCGCTCAGGGCTACCATGAGGCAGACTCAACTTGCGGGTGCGCTTCTTGCAACCCACTCAACCCGCCAAATGCCCCCAGGCATGAGGTACCATTATGCCCAATGGGTGGGAAAAGACCCCGCCGGGGAGGAAGGAGGGGGAACGCGAAGAAGAGGAAGGCTGAGGCAGGAGTGTGATAAGGAGTGTCTGAACCAACTTTCCTGCTGTCTGAGCGCTCCAGCGCCCAGTGCCAATGAACTGCAATCTCTTTCCATGCAGGATACCTAGATTTGGAGGAAATAACAGTCTCAACTGGGACGGTCTCAACTCTGACCAAGAACGTGCAGACCAAACTCTTTCTACATGCAAGGTTGTGACCACTAGCGCACAACAAGGCAAGACAACGAAAGACAAGGAAAAGGAAACCCACCAGGAACACTGGTCACGGCCGGAGTGGCGAAAACTAAGGTTGGCCGGCGAGGTCACAGGCCACAACCTGTAGCAAATCAAATGAAATCGTTGTGAAATGGTACAGTACTAAGTGCCAACCCATGCTGTGGGCATCTTTCAGCGATGCCCGCTTGAGTATTCAGGTCTGTCATTGGTTTCGAATTTTTCCATCCCTAATATGTGCGGACATTGGCTGTTGGCCCACCGACCGAGCGACTGGAGTTAGCCATGCAGTCCCACAACGACACGATGTGAGGCATTTAAATGTGCTACCAAGGTGCATACACTTCGGACGCGGAAGCTGGCATCAGAGCAGGCGAGGTTATCAACCAGGGAGTTGGGGCCAGGGATGGGCCAAGAGACAATACGGAGGGATAAGGTGTGTCTCCAACCTCTGCAGTACCACGAGGGGGGTAGGTGGTTTGAAAGGAGAACTGTGCAAGACTTCCTGCATGCTGTCCATGGCTGGAGTGGAGAAGTTTTCGGTGGGCTTTGGGACTTCATCATTTAAACCAGATAAGTTCCCATTAAATTGAGCTTATTGCGGTGCAGAGCTGGTTGTGATCCAACAATGGTGCCAAAGACACAAACTGAATATGCCAGTCTTCACCACACATAAAAAGCACATCTTACCAAATTTGGACTACATTCTGACCGATTAATAACTTTGAGAAATATACCACAAATATAACTACAGACATGTACACATTTGGAGTTGAAGTTTCCACTAGGTTACAGAAACATCAGCCTCCATGCCAAACTCTCGCCAAAGGCTAGTGTGTGTGAAGTGTGGAACAGAGATCCTCTGACCTCCCTCCCAATCCTCAATCTCATGCTGAACAACGCGGCCCCTGATAAGTACCATATCCCCTGGCTCCAAACGGACTCTGAGTCCAAGATGTGGAAGATGAACATAACCACCCTTGAAATTTCCTAGTGCAAATAGGACAGCCCATCCTAACTGAGGATCGTGGCTATCTTTGTGCAGACCAGATTTTCTATTGAAGAGAAATTCTCTCCCCTCCAATAGGAGCACATCGATTTCATGCAGAGCCTGAATGAATGGCCTTGCGTTGGCAAGTTCCCTTAATTTTTCCAGTTTGGCATAAAAGACAGGGTCCAGCAACTTCAATACCGTATTGACCCTGTGAGAGAGGAGGTCAAGTTCATGCCATAGTCTGCATGTTGCGGTGAATGATGCTGCCGTTGACATAATGTCCCCACTTGGAACCAGCCCAAGTGCCTGTTCACAGGTTTGATCAAGACACAGAAAGAGAGAACTCCAGACTCACGGGCTGACCGATGGCATGCCAATGTCTAACACACCGAATTTCACCCATTAGTTCACCGTCTCTGTCAACGTAGACGCCTGCCTTATCAGCACTGGTGGCAGACTTTCCTACTTGGGGCTTAACAATTTCGGTGTAGTCCAAAATGACCTTTGTCAGTGTGGCCTGACATAAATTAGCCACGTTTGGTATTTTTTCACTGGAAGCACTTACAACACCGGCATCTTTCACTAGACGTGGTAGATAGTGGACCAGGTCAACACCATCCCCACTGGTAGCAGATCTTGGGATATTGTCTGCCCATGTGACTTTGCTTTCGGGGATGGGCTGCGGTTTGTACTTTGCAGAGGCCTTGAAGTTGTAGCTTTCGATAACCACTGAATTGTTATAAGCTTAGCATGAAATAGTATGGGAGGAGCAGAACATGCCCTTGTTAAGTTTGGCCTGGGTGGTCAACTTCGCCACATCCTTGGTCAATCTTTTCCTTAGTTTATTATTTTCGGCCTCTGGTCCACGATTTCTGCTGTAAGGGAAAGTCAGGAACAAGAATTCTTTAGGGAGAAAAGCTGTCAAGTACACTCTGGCCTTCTTGGATGACCTTGGTAGTATCTGAATTAGGAAGAATGTACACCGTCAACAATCTCCCAGGAACTTACTGTTCTTCTTCAAGGTCTGATAAATCACCGGCGCGGAGCATTTCATGGTGGACCCGTTTCAGGACAGTATCAGGAATTGGTTGTAAGAACCTATTCCCAGGTTAGTATCAAGATGTGAATGTAACAAACATTTGTACCTGTCAGGGTGATCATCCGGAATATGTCGAAGGATGCGTTTTACCGCAGCATCTACTTCCAAATCTTTCCCGGTCTGTGGTGGACATAAGTCATCCAACATTTGAACATAGACCAAGGTCAAAGGAGTGGGAGAAAATGGTGGGATAACTCATAAGTGCCAGCTCTGCCCCCATGCCGTCACCGGAGGTATAACATTCAACCATTGAGGGTGTGGATTCATCACAGCAAGGGAAATGTAATGGGCATGAGAACACAACCTACCATTCTGGAAGTGGTGAGTGAAGACTGTGAAGTTGACCCTGGACAACTTAAGCGTTAACTTGGGAGAATTTGTCACACATGTGACCACATGTTGACTAAGTCACTTGTTTGTCCATATTAAGCCCTTCTCACCGTTGGTACTGCAAGCATGTACAAACTTTGCCACATGTCACATGATTGATTGGAATTATCATTATTCCCGCTGCTCCGGTAACAATTTACACGGGCGACGTATAAATCTGGCAGTGCCTGTGTTCTTTCATTTCTGAGTTTGAATATCGGCTTTTGCCTTTTCTCTTTGATGTGAAACCTTCGTAGGACGTCTGGTACTCCTTGACAGTCTCCCAATTTGCTACGGCCACCTTCACGCATTCAAACACCCCCGTGTCTGGGAAGGAATTGCGGTATTCATTCACACAATTTTGTCCAGGTGCACTTTTCAGGTGGACCGCCAATGGCTTCCAAACGGAAGGAAGTTTGGGGCTTAGCAACCCAGCTCTCTTGGAAAAGCACACAAGGTGGGTTGAAGGCTTAGGCCTGCTGTCCACCATGGACGAATTGCGTGCTGAAGGGAGAAAATGACGGCTCAACACGGACTGCGGTTGTATCTAGTGCAGAGAGATCCAGCCCTTTCATGACAGACAATTGACTATTTATTTCACTTGGTTAGAAAAATTCTGGTGCGCCTGCTGGCCCCCAACTATAAAATTTAGGCCGCCCAAAAAAAAAAACTAACCACTCGC
>Ga0210387_10002753_pt1 | contig 13492 bp, 16 predicted proteins | sample IncBWC7OmetaG_FD_160108 | JGI IMG/M metagenome (GOLD analysis project Ga0210387, IMG submission 160108) | Forest soil microbial communities from Barre Woods Harvard Forest LTER site, Petersham, Massachusetts, United States - Inc-BW-C-7-O ...
TCACATGGGTGAGGAATACTTCTCACGCCTGCGGCGCGCCGAAATCGGAATTCACCATCATATCGCCGGCGTGCATCTCCTCCGTTACGCTCAGGAGTCCTCAAGGCGAGAGGACAACCGCCGCTTCTCGAATGGCGATCAGCTAAAGCGCATCACCGCGCCGGGCTTGCCTCGCCAATTCGCTTCACGCCTTTCAAAATCGAAGAAGAAGGGGTGAAGAAGAAGGGGTGCAGGGTGGCGAATGCGCGGCCGTGCACTGCAAAGCTAATCCGAAACAATGGCGTTGCACCCCCGGCTGCCTTGCTCGGGCCTACACCACGTTTAGCCGAAGCAGCCGACAGGCAGCCAGTCGCCGTGGCGACTGGCCTAATAACCCTTACTCGATGACTTCAACGATGCGGTGCGTACGAGGGTCGACGAGAACCGTTCGGCCATTGACGACAGTGTAGCGATAATCGCGAACACCGTATTCCGGCGGAACGTCATAGTAGGTTACGCCATCGCCAGGCAGGTCTGCGCCCACTCGCACATCGCCGTCGTACGCATATGATGGATGATGCCTCTCGACGACGTAGCTGTGAAAGCGAGGCCGCTGATCGATTCCGAGTACGCCGTTAACACCGCCGACAACGCCGCCGACGGCGCCACCGACGATTCCACCAATCGGGCCCGCAGCCCGCTCACCTTCGCGGGATCCACGTTCGATGCCTCCGGGCACGCCTTGAGCGGACGCCACCGCAGGAATAAGGAGCATTGTCCCAAGCAGCGAGCGCATAACAAGTTGTTTCATCGCATATCCTCTCATGTTTAGGGAGCGCACAACAAGCCAACTGGGCCTGATTGGTTCCTGCAGTCGACTCAGCCCTGCATCTCGAAGATCGGGCGTACTCCCGGCCTGCGGCCGCCGAAGGCCGCTTCTTCTCATGCGGCATCAGCGCGCTCATCCGCGATCGGGGTCGCGGTTACTCGGCGCCTTCGAGGCCGGCCACATCATTACCCCCGGGACCGCCAGCCAACCGACGAGTGGCCTGATCTGGAAAATCCGGCAAGCCTACGCGCCGTCTTGTAGCCTGACTGGCAAGCGCATTTCACACGGACCCGGCTGCGTTCTTGGCCGCGGCGATGGCTAAGCAAGAGCCTAAGGTCTCGCACCATCGCTCGGCGGCGCCGCAACGGACCATGAGGCCGCCCTCCATTCCCGGAGCTCAGACGTAGGAACTGCGATTGCCTCGCGCAGTTCTGTCCGGACCTCAACGAACGGATGGACGCCATGCCCAATCGTGCGCAGCAGATCTTCAAGCCCGAGTTCCGCTTTGGGCTGGGCGGGGTTTCCCTCGGCAACGAGTTCAACAAGCATACCGACAAGGAGGCCGCGGGCACGCTTGAAGCAGCATGGGACGTAGGGATCCGGTATTTCGACGTAGCTCCGTGGTATGGGTTCGGGCTCGCGGAGCGGCGCTTCGGGCACTTTCTGCACAACCAGAAGCGCGGAGACTATCTGCTTTCCTCGAAGGTCGGCAAGTTGTTCAAGGCAGCGAGGTACAATCGGCATGCAGAAATCTATCCGCTGTCCGACTCTCCGAACGACATCGTGTTCGACTACACGGCGGACGGGGTACGCCGCTCGATCGAAGACAGCCTGCAGCGCCTCGGCGTGGACAGCCTGGACATTGCGTTTGTGCACGACATTTCCCCGGACTTCGCCTATTTCCCGAACGGCTGGGAAGAGCAATACGAGATCGCCCGCAAGGGCGCATTCCCCGCGCTATCGAAGATGCGCGACGAGGGCACCATACGGGCTTGGGCATCGGCGTTAACACCCCACTCCCCATCCTCAAGGTTATGGATGACGCCGATCCCGATATCTGTCTTTGCGCCCGGCAGTATTCGCTGATCGATCATGCCGACGCGGTGAACGAACTCTTGCCCACTGTCCGCAAGAAGAACGTTTCGCTCGTCATAGGGTCCTCGCTCAACGCAGGCTTCATATCCGGGAGTCCGCGTTACAACTACGGCAAGGAGAACTTCAATATCCCCCTGGCAGCGATCGAAAAGCGCGAAAAGCTGCGGGCCGTTGCCGCTCGCTATGGCGTTGATCTCCGAACTGCTGCCCTTCAATTCTCGGCCGCGCCGGATGTCGCTGTTGCCCTCGTCGTTGGGGCACGAAGCCACCAGCAGATCGCCGAGGATTACAATTCGCTGCAAGCGAAAATCCCGTCTGAATTTTGGGCCGAGCTTCAACGGCGAGCTCTGATCGAATCCGACGCTTCGGTTCCAGCCGCGCCCGACTGACGACGGATGCTTCGGCAATTCGGTTTGTCGTGCCGACCTCCGCCGCATCAACGCACCGAGAGGCGTTCCAAGCTCATTGCAGAATCCCCAATGGGTGGGCCGCCGGATGAAGTTGGGGCAAAACCCGGCGGCCCGTTGCCGAACATTGAAATGCTTGACCGCGCTTTAGTGGGAAAGTGTTGGGCCAATTTGCTCGACGGCTAAACGATATTGGCCGTTCGAAGGCGGCTCAAGCGGCGCTTCGGGTTAACCTAACCCGTCACCCTTAACGCGTCTTCCGCTTCAAATGGCGGCAGAGCCGACACGCGACGGTAATTTTCGGGTGCATTAGAAGATGTAGAAAAATGAAGACCAATCTCAAATACCAAAGACCGTTGTATCAGCTCGCTGGCAATCAAGCTTGCGAGCACCAAGCATTGGCGCGGATCGGTACGAAAGCGATATCCTTCCGATCAGAGAAACGCGGTCGCAGAAGTAGCCTAAAAGGCTATCTGTTCTCGCGCACAAACAATGCGCCGATCTATGACCGTATCAACGGCGCATTTCGCGCACTGTCGAAATACACGCGGCGCGGCTGGCCTGACATCTGCCTCATCGCGAACGGCCAATTCATCGGCATACGAGACCTCTCAGTAGTGTTCGAGGTTGGGAGCGAGCCATCGATGCCCAATCGCGCATTGTTCGGGAGGCCGAACACGTCTTGGCTCGAACATGCCGGGCGACGTACTCCTTGTCCGCCACGGCGCTGTCGGTACACTGCTATTTTGTCATTATGCCGGCGTTGCAATTCATCGCGCCTATGACCAACCTGCCGGCGGCGGTAACTGCTTCGCATTGGTCAAGGATGACCGGCGTATACTCCATCCTTGGCGTCGCTTCGAAGAGTTGTAAAGTATTGGCTGGGTGGTGTCAGGCGGGCTCACTCACTCCAGCTGTGATCCCGTCGTCTTGACGATCGCGCCCCACTTCTCTGTCTCCTGCACGATAAATCTCGCATAGTCCTTCGGCGATCCAGGGCATACCCTGGCACCCAATTCGGCAAAGCGCGCCATCAATTTAGGGTCGGCAAGGCCGGCATTGACCTGCCGGTTCAGCTCCATGACGATCGCTTGCGGTGTTCCCTTTGGCGCGTTAAGGCCGTTCCAGATCGTGGCGTCATAGCCGGGCAGAAATTCCGCCATCGCCGCGACCTCCGGCAGGACCGACGAGCGCTCAATAGCCGTCACCGCTAGTGCCTGCAAGCTGCCGGCCCGAATGAACTGGATCGAGCCGGCCAGTGTTGCGAAATAGACGTGCACGCGGCCGCCGACGAGGTCGGTGATAGCCTCCGCATCGCCGCGATAGGGCACGTGCAGCATCCGGATATCTGTCATTGTCTTGAACAACTCGGCTGCGACGTGGGGTGGACTGCCGATACCGCTCGAGGCGAAGTTTAGTCTGTCCGGATCGGCTTTCGCTTGCGCGATGAACTCGGGCACCGACCGCGCTGGAAAGGACGGTTTGACGCACATCACCAGCGGGGTCGTCGCGATCGCTGCGATCGGCTCCGTGTCACGAATAAAGTTGAACTTCAGGTTCCGATAGAGAGTAGCGTTGATCGCGTTCGAGGTCGACGACACCAGCAAGGTGTAGCCGTCAGCGAGTGCATGCGCGACTAGCTCGGTCGCGATATTGGTGGCCGCACCCGTGCGGTTCTCGACAATAAAGGGCTGGCCCATCTGGCGTGTCAGCCACTCGCCGATTACGCGCGCGACGATGTCAGTGTTGCCGCCCGCGGAAAAGCCAACGATCAAATAGATAGGACGAGCCGGATATGGCGCCGGCGCGGCGATCGCGCTGGGCGCTGAAGCAGCCATCGCGGCCGCGCCGAGCTTCAGGAATGTGCGACGTCGAAGCATCGTGGCCGATCCCGCTGGTCTCTTGAGATTATCTCAACGGCGGTAGCGGCGGCAATAATCGATCACGATGTCCATGAACACTTTAGCAGCCGGTGAGAGGGAGCGGTCGCTGCGCGAGCAGATGCAGAATACGAGCGGATCGTCGGCGAATTCCCGTACCGTGGCGGCCCGGAGGGTCCCACTGGCCATTTCCTGCTCGACAGCGAAGCGCGGCAGCAGCGTGCATTGCTTGCCGATACCTGCCACTTCCTTCACCAGCGCCAGCGAATTGGTGACGCAGAACGTGATAGGGTCAAACCTGTGTTCGGCGAACACACGTTCTAGCTGCTGACGCAATCCGAATGACGGCTCGGTCAGCGCGAACGGAAAGCCCTCGAGATCACGTAGCGACACGATTTTGCGGCCTGCGAGCGGGTGCGTCGGTGAGAACGCCGCGACCATTCGGTCACGAAACACTTCCAGCCGTGTGATGGCCTCGCGCGCGGGCGCATTGAGCACAAGACCGATCTCAGCGGCGCCGGTGATCAACGCTTCGATCGCTTCGTCCGTGCTGCTCATCCGGACGTTGAAGGTGACGTCGGGATATTGCACGTGAAAGCGGTTCAACACCGGCGCGACAAAGCTCTCGATCGCGGTCTGGAAGCAGTAGATGTCGACGTTGCCTGCCTGCAGATCCTGCAGCGCTGCGATATGTGATTTCACCCGCGAGAACTCGCGCATCACGCCGTCGATCTTGGACAGCAGGATCTCGCCGGCCGGCGTCAGCTTCATCCCTTGCGCGCGGCGGTCGAAGATCGGCGCGCGTAGCTCATGCTCGAGCTTGGCGATCTGCCGACTGATCGCCGACGGCGAGACATGCAGCCTCTCGGAGGCGGCGCGGATCGACCGGGCATGGGCGGTGGCGCTGAAATAGCGAAGGGCCGTGAAATCCATCGATTTCCACCTCGCGGGGGGGACCCTGTTGCATTTCATGCAACACGACGGTGCCGACATTGATATGGCATCAACGCCCAGTCGGCGTCAATTGTCCGCCGCGACCAACCCAACCAATGGAGATAATGCGATGCCCTTCATCCATATTTTGCCCGATCCCGGGATGAACTACACGTTCAATCGGCCGCTGCTCGATGGGACATCACCCCCGCGCCTCAAGGAGCTCACCGCCATCGCCCCGCGCATCGAGGATTACGCGTCCTGGTACACCGTCTGGCTCGAGGTCGCCAAGAAGGCGGAAGCCGAGAAGCGCTACCTGGATGCGGCCTCCTATTATCATGGCGCCGAGTTCTATTTGCCGGCCGGCGACGTGCGCAACGGCCTTTACGACGACTTCGCGCGGAGCTGGGCTCTCGGAATGCGGGGTGTCGCCGGTTACGAGCGCATCGCAATTCCATATCCGGGCGGACATCTGCCGGGCTTCAGACTGCAGGCAAGGGGCAAGGAACGCAGCACCCTCATCTTCACCGGCGGATACGACTCGTTCGTTGAGGAATTTTACAACTTCCTTCTCCCGCTGACCGACCTTGGAATTACCGTCATCGCCTTCGACGGGCCGGGCCAGGGCGGCGCGCTTCGCCAGGGGATCTACCTGGATCACGCATGGGAGAAGCCGGCCAAGGCGGCGATCGATTACTTCGGCGTCGACGCGGTCGATTGGCTCGGTGCGTCCTGCGGTGGTTACATGTCGATCCGGGCCGCGGCGTTCGAGCCCCGCATCAAGCATATCATTTCTATGCCTACGTCGTATTCGGGACTCGACATGACGCTCAAGCAAATGCGGCCAGGCAAGGCGCAGCAACTGATCTCGCTGTTCAAGGCCGGCGACCGCAAGGGAACCGAGGCCCTGATTGCCGAGGAGCGCCTGCCGAGTTCGGTCTTCGAATGGTGTGTTGTGCAGGGAATGCATATAACCGGCACCAAGACGCCATTCGATTTCCTCACCGCAATCGCGAAGCACTCGCTCAACGGGATCTTGCACAACGTCAAGCAGGACATCCTGCTGACTGAGGGCGAGCAGGATCATCTGTTCGATGTTGGCTGGGTCCATCGGACCATGCGCGAGCTCGTTTGCGCCCGGTCCGTGACGACGCGGATATTCACCGCGCGTGAGGGAGCAGAGCAGCATTGCCAGCTCGGAAACTCTGCGGTCGCGCGTCACGTAATCGTCCATTGGCTGGCGAGCTTCTATCCCGGCATGCTTGCTGGCCAGACTACGACAGCAGCCAGCGTCGCCGCTTGACGACCTGGAGTGAAGGCCGGGGCCCACGTCTTAGGCCCCGGCCGACAAGTGACAGCGCCAGCCCGGCAAAGTTAAGCGTTTCGAACGCCCACATGTACACGGGGTAAAAGCATGACCGAGACCATGACTATTTTGGCGTCCCTGGCGCCCGTTTTCCTTGTGATGGCGCTCGGCTACGCCGCAGGCCGCACCAAGACCTTTGATAACCACAATATCGGCTCGCTCAACGCGCTGGTCATGGACTTCGCGCTGCCGGCCGCGCTGTTTACCGCGATGGCGCAGGCCTCACGTGAGGCGATGATGGCACAAGTGGAGCTCGCGCTAGTGCTGCTCGGTGCAATGGTGGCGGCCTATGGCGCGACCTATTTCGTGGAAAGAGCCTGGTTTGGCAGCGATCGCCGCCAGAGCGCGCTGGTCGCGCTGACGGCGTCGGGTCCGAATGTCGGCTCCGCTGGGCTCCCCATTGTCGCGGTACTGTTTTCGAAATCGGCATCGATCTCGGTCGCCGTTGCAGTCGCAGTCGCCGCCATCGTGGTGACGCCGCTGTCGCTCCTGCTGCTCGAATCCGCCGACGGAAAGGGCGTGAACATGTTGACCGTTCTGAAAAAGGCGCTGCTTCAGCCGATCGTCATCGCGCCGGTGCTCGGCCTGGCTTGCTCGCTGGCCCGATTAATGCCGCCCCCGCTGGTCGAAAGCACGCTGACGTTGGTCGGTCAGGGCGCGTCGGGTACGGCCTTGTTCCTCACCGGCCTCGTGCTGTCGGCGCAGCCGTTCAAGTTCTCCACCAACGTGGGATGGACGGTAACGATGAAGAACGTGCTGCAGCCCCTGCTTGCGGCGGCGCTAGCGCTGTCCCTGCTCGATGGCACGGAAGCCCGCGTTGCAGTGATGCTGACGGCGGTGCCTTCCGGCGCGTTCGGCGTACTGTTCGCCATCCGTTACGACGTAGCGTCGGCCCAGATCGGGACCATGCTGATCACAAGCACGCTGCTCAGCGCAATTACTCTTACCGCGGCGATTCTGTTGTCGTCCGGCTGGAGCTGGGCGTGATCCTCAGAACCTCTCGAATATTCGGAATGAGATGGACGTCAGCCGCATAACCCTACGAAATCGGAAGACGGTCGCCCAATGGGCGTAGCGGACGATCGCAGCAGGTCGCAGATTTTCCTGCCGGATCGCGTGATCGGACGTACAATCATAGCGCCACGGCTAAAGAATATTGCCCATCTTCATCGCCCGTGGCGCGCCAAAGAACATGCAAGCGGGGGAAGCGCCGGCGTTCCTTGAAACGATCGGGCCGGAATCGAAGCTTAGACTGAAGGCATGCTGAACCAAACCCTAGTCCAGGCACCGACGCTCCGTGTCATTGCCATCGCGGCTGGCCTTTATGCGATCTATCTGCCGCTCGCCGTCTGGGTGCATCGTCCTGTTGCCGCTCCGCGCGGCGCCATGGTGATCCGCTTGACGCCCATTCAGCTATCTCGTTTCGGCGGCTTCGCTTACGAAGCCCCTTTGCCGGAATTCAGGCGGTTCGAAGAGTACAGTGGTCCGAATCTTGTTCCCTCGCCTATTCTTCTGTTCGAAGACGACAAACCGCTCGGGCCCTCCGTCCATCGGGAGCTCCAGTCGATCGCAGGCACTGGCGAAGGCCGATTTTCTCACTGGAATCATACGGGCATGGTTTTCTCCGCGACCGACAATTCCGATCCCCGGAAAAACGGCAGAAAATATTGGGCTGTGCTGCCCCAGCAGCAGGCCGACTGAACGTCGCAGAAAAGCAATGCTAGTCAGCGGCCCGATTGAAGTGACCTCGCGCCCCGCGCTGAGAATGCTGCAGCAAAAACCCGCCTCGGAGGGTGACTTCGAGGCGGGCTGGAGGCCTAGGTGCAGCGTCGATACGGACAACGCCGCACCTTTGCTGCTAGCACGCTGGGCTTACAATAACCTTACGGCTCGGCCGCTGCCGGTTAGTTCCGCAGCCGGCCGACGGCGCGAATCTAAGCGCTGCAACCGCCGCATCCGCCGCCACCACCTCCGCCGCAACCGCTTCCACCGCCATCACCGCCACCGCTGCCCATCGTCTTCGAAGCGGCGTAGACCGATGCGTAGGGCGTATCCGACAGAACGACGGCCCCTGAGAGCGCTACGGCGAGAAGCAGTTCGTGATCAAGGGGCGCCCGTGAGGCTCGCGCGTGCGAAGCCTGGTAGGCTTGCAGAACGTCATTGCCAGCCCGTGTCCGGGTGGGACGCCTCGCCAGTACGAAGCTGGCGAACGCCGTGGCGATGAGAAGGAAAACCAGAAACCCGACCGGATGGTGCCGGTCCGCGCCGACAAAGGCCTTGAAAATCCCGAACAACATGAGCAGTCCGACAAAAGGCAGAACGGTCATCTGGAACGACATCATTTGATCGTCGGTCGGGTAATAGCCCAATTGTTGCAGCCGCCCCTTAACCCGTTCGACGATCGGCCCGACCGCCGTCTGGAACTGCTGTCGAGTCATGTTGGGATAGAATGCCAGAAGGGGCAGCCGGCCCATCAGGGTCGCGAGCGGCGTCTGATCGATAATAGTGATCGTCTGCCCCTTGGTATCAATGGTGGCCCCGTTCCCCGACGTCAGCCTCAGCAGCACCGCATCGGCGAGGCGGCGCGCACCGCCCGCGAGATAGGCCAATTCCAGAACGCTCAATTGAGGGTTCGCCTGCGCGGGCGGGCCTATCATCGACTTGAGGCGAAAGCTCACCAGGAAGACGATGGCCGCGAGTGACACGTAGAGGGTAAGGAAGGGGCCAGCAGTCCAGTCGAACGGATTCAATGTCATCGATTCACCTGCTGAATAGACGGCGGATCCACGCGATGGGCCTGGCTATGACAAACGAACGTCGGCGGTCCGTCACTTGATAGCGCGGACCGGCAAAGCGCAGATGCGTTGCCGGCCAGATTTCCGCGCCCGGCGGGCCGAAGAAGCACTCATGCAGCGCCAACGTCTCGGCATATTGCCGACGATAGGTAATTTGGGCCTCGGGGCTGCCGGGCGTCGGATCGTGGTGCAGCGATGCCTGCAATCTCTCTCCGCACCAGATCATCCAATAGTCGCGTGAATAGATGAGATGCTGATGCCAGACTTCGTCGACGATTTCGCTCGGCGTCACCGGTGTCGGCGAGACAACCGCGAGAAAGCAGAAGCGGCGATAGGCATCGACCGCCGCGCGAGCGTCCTTCAGGCTCCAGCCATGATCGCGCGCAAGACGGCGGGTAAAATTCAATGGTGTGTCGGGCTCGAAATCATGCTGCTCGACACGCCGCCACAGATCCTGTCGGGCCGGTGTCCAGACAGGCTCATCCGACTGGAGATCGATTTTGAGCTGTGCCCGCCGCAACCAGAGCTCCCAATGATCGTCCGCAGGCGACGATAACACGGAAGCGCTGGCCAGGACGAGCGGCAAAACAACCGGCGTCCGCGGCGCAGATTCAGGTCGCAGATTCAGGTCAATGACAATGTGCGCCCTATTCCTCCCGCATGCAGTTCTGGATGAAATCCTTGCGCTGCGGCCCGACGACCTTCTGGTCGATCGCCTGCTTCAGGCAATCGACATGCCCCTGAGCCAGGCAGAGCTGCATCTCGTCCTGCCGGTCCTGGCCCTTCTTGCCCTGCGCGGCTACCAGACACTCAGCGCGCTTGCCGCCGCCCGTGGCTGCCGTCGAGGGATTGGGCGCTGCTGCCGCCGGTGCGGCAGAGGGGGCCGGCGTAGGCGTGGCCTGCGGCGTAGAGGTGGATTGGGCAAAGGCTGCCACGGCGAGGCAAAGCCAACCCGCCGCCATGACGGCACTCAAAAAATACTTCATCAGACACCTCCGTTAAGTCCGCGCGAATTTTCGAATCCGCGGCCTGAATAGGTCATGAACGCGCAAAAGGTGCCGCCGAGCGCTGCTCTTCAGACGATCGTGAAGCAGCCCGCCTGAGAGGCCGTGTTATTCAGAGCCCCATGCCCCTTCTGCAAGTGAAGTTCAGTCGTTCACCACGTGCCGCCTGTGTCATCACCGCGGCCGGTTCCATCTTGATTTTGTCGATGGCCGCACCGGCTGAGGCACGCGGTGGCCATGGTTTTCACCATGGGCTCAATGGTCATGAGATGCACGGTGCCGATGGCTCGTTTGCGGGCAATCGCCGCCATGGCAACGACGCCTATGTCAGGGCGGCGTCAGAGGAAGAAGACAAGCTCCTGAACACGAAGATCAAGAGCATTTGCCGCGGCTGCTAGCCGGCAGCGGCCAATCAGCCGCGATTACCAGGTGTAGAACCCACCGAAGCGCGGCTGCTGCGCAACCATCATCACCGGACGGGTGTTACGGGGCCTTGCGATGAGTTTGTGCTTCACCGGTTGACGCGCGGTATACATCTTGGGCTCAGGCACGACCACCGTCGCCATGTCGGTCATGGTCGGCTGGGAAGCGTCGTCTTCCTGCGGCAGTTGCGCAAAGGCCTCGCGCACCCGTGCCTTCGCCGACATCTCGGCCATCGCCGACGCCACGGGCGCCTGCACTTGCGTCGCGACCTGCGGCTGCGGTTTGGCCTGCGGCTTGACCCGGGCAACCACGACAGGCGCTGCCTGCGTCTGGCCCGGCAGAACGGCGCTGGTGTCGAACACCACGCGATCCGGCAATTTGCGATCGCTATGGATCCGCACGGGCGGCAGGTCGGAGCCCGACGTCGGGGTCTCCTGCAGCGGTTCCGTCGGCAAAGTAGCGTTCACGACCAACAAAAGGGCGAGCAAGCTCCCGCCGACAAAAATAAAGTACCGCAGCAAAGGCATAGCAACACCGTTTCCGCCCGCGCCCACGCGGATCAATCGGCTAACTTGGGGACATATAGGTTGGTTCCGGAGGGGGCCCCCCGGTTCAACGAATGCGCTCACTTTTATGCGATAGGTATTAAATCCGGTTGGCCGCTATCGGCGCACATTTGGCCTTGTTTGCATAAATGTTTACGAATCCGATGTGCATCTGGGCAAAGGTTTTCCGGCTCTTCGTATTCACCACGGCATCGGGAATGACGCGCTTGCGGTCGGTTAGATGGCTGCCGTCCTGACGACTGAAAGCACAGGCGATCTCGATGTCCTTCACCGCATAGTTGTTGTCGTTGCGCAGGGTGAAAGTCACCAGCGCGTTCGATCCCAGCCCTCCCCGTCGCCAGGACTGCGAGGAGATTTTCAGACCGCTGACGGCCGGCTGATCGGTGGGCGCAGCGCTTGGCGGTGCGGCCGGAGCGGTATCGAGAGCAGCATTCTGTTGCGGCGCAGCCGTGCCTTGAGTGGTGCCTTGGGTGGAGCTCATCGTCTCCTGACTGCCGGCCTGGCTTCGGGCGCTGATGGGCGTTGAAAGCATCATCCACGCCGTCAGCCCCGCAATCGCTACGACAGGCAGCAACACTGCCGCTTGCGTTGCCAGATGGCTGCGGCCGAGCCGCGTTGCCTTATCAAACCAGGACGTCGCATCTTCCATCATCGCCAAACCCTCAAACCCCAGCGGCGTTGCGCCTGCTGCGCCGCAAAGTAAAAAGCCGCACGGCGTCACACCGTACGGCTCGTTTGAGACGATTGCCGCTGCACGGTCCGCCACGCCTGTTCAATCCGCTAACGCAGAAATAGTTGCAGGGGAAGCAGGCAAATTTCAGGTGGCTGCTGTGCCTCTGCGTTCGAAGGGATGGCCATGTCGCAGTGCGGCCGCTAACATCTCGCTCGCCGCTCAATGCATCGCGGCCAATGCGCTGACGCCGGGTGTCCAAGCCCTGTCCGAAGCAAACCAATGGGAGAATCAAACCATGCCGATCGTCACCTGGGATCACGTCCATCTGCGCAGCCCCGATCCGGAGGCGACCGCGGCCTGGCTTGAGGATGTGCTCGGCGGCGTCATCATCCGCGGCCCCGGGCGCATCGACGTCAAGCTCGGCGGCGCCAATGTCTTTATCGCCAAGGTCGAGCAAGGCGACGGCGTCAACTCGCCGCCCACCACGCCCTATCAGGGCCTCGATCATTTCGGCCTGACAGTCAAAGACATCGACGCGGTCGCGGCCGAGATCAAGGCCAAGGGCGTCGAGTTCACCCGCGAGCCGACCACGATACGCCCAGGCGTGCGCATCTGCTTCATCCGCGGCCCGCAGGGAATCTCGATCGAGCTGTTGGAGCGCGACAAGAAATACGCGTGACGATTCCCAGGTCATCGATCCCGGCATCCGCCTACGCTAAGGCTTCCGGCTTCGCTGAAGCTTCGCCGGACACGTCGGCGGATGAGCCCTTCATCCCGACAGAATCACGTCATGCTCCCCGGCATAAAGCAGCGGACCGATAGGCCGAGATAGCCGCGGATCGGCCAGACCATGGTACGGCCGATCCGATTCGGCTCGGTGATCACGGCTTCATCGGGCACGTTGACCCACTCGCCGTCGATGCGCACGCGGTAGTGTCCGTCCTGGGTTTCCCAATCGACATCAGCGACCGAAGCGCCGTCGGCATCTGAGCAGCAAGGACCCTTGCCGCTGCGCAGGCCCTCGAACCATTGATGCAGTTCCGGGTTTTGCGCCGCGTAACGCCCATCGACATCGCGCGCACGCATCGACGTCGTGGCTGACGCTGATAGCAACAACGCACAAACGATTCGAAGCGGCATCCGCCAGCGTGCCGCATTGCGAATCGTTTTGGTCTTACTGAGGTACGCGTCACCGAACTGGCGCGGCGCATCGCCGCCGGAATCGATCCAGTTGCTCATGGCTCTCCTGCTCCTGCACCTACCCCAGGGTGCGAGCAGGTTCATGCATTAAGCGGGCCAATTCGTCGCAGCACTCGATTCGCTCGCGGTTTCGTGTCTCGCGGACATCACCGGGCGAATCGCGGACTTGATTCGCGCAGTTATGGAAGTCAACCTGTCACGTTGCACAGGCAACCGCGGTTTGGCATAAAAGGAAACCGGCTGTCGTTGGGCGACGGGAGCCGGCATCGGGACCTTATGAAAAACGGGCTGTATTCGATTCACGTCAACTTGCAGGACGGCCGCGTCGGCAAAGGTAGCGGT
>Ga0210387_10002754_pt1 | contig 13492 bp, 15 predicted proteins | sample IncBWC7OmetaG_FD_160108 | JGI IMG/M metagenome (GOLD analysis project Ga0210387, IMG submission 160108) | Forest soil microbial communities from Barre Woods Harvard Forest LTER site, Petersham, Massachusetts, United States - Inc-BW-C-7-O ...
AACACCGTCTTGACGCACCATGATCACGCGCGGAAGGACTTCATACGGCTGGCCGCGAAGTATCGGAAGGCGCACCGGGCGGGCCACGAGCCATGAAGGGTGACGACGAGCCGATCCGGCTGGCGGACTATCCAGGTCTCGACCCCTGGATTGTCGGCCTCCTCCGTTCCGCCGAGCCTTACAAGGCGCAGCCGGGACGAAAGCAGCGCTTGCTGCTCAAATTGGGGTGTCTCGAGCCGGGACGAGCGCCGCGCTTCCTGCGGCTCGCGGTCGTGACGGGCATCCTCATCGCGGGCGGCACCTTTGCCAGCGCTGCGATTGGACCTTGGCGCGGCTTGATGGCCCGCGCATACGAGCGCGTCGTTCTCTCTTCGTCGGCGCGTGCACCCGTTACGGCCCTTGAACCAGCCCAGGTCCATCGCTCTCTGATCGCGCGGGCATCGGCATCCACCTTGGCGTCAGCGGAGCCCGCCCGCCATGCGCTCGGGACGACGGCCCCGGCACCGAGTCGAAGGCAGGTTTCGCCGTCTCGGCCGCACCGGATAGCGTCGCTCGCCGTCGCACCGGCGCCGCAGAGCAAAGAGGACACGCAGGCGGTGGTCGAGGGGATGCGCGCGCTTCGGCTCGAGCGCAACCCAGTACGGGCCCGCGAGGTGCTGACGGGCTACCTCGACCGTTACCCGACCGGCGCGCTTGCCGAGGAAGCGCTGGCGCTATCGATCGAGGCTGCCGTTACCCACCACGACGCAGATGCAGCCGCGCTGGCGGCTCACTACCTTCAGCTTTACCCGGCCGGCCCCTTTAGCGCGCTCGCCCGCGAGGCGCAGCGCTGAGCGGTTTTTTGCGGGCTTCTCCGAATTCGTGAAGGTCGTCGCGGAGCGGTTCCCTAGGGCCTCTCGAGTCGTTTAGAAACTGCCCGCACGGGCCTCCTGGAGGAAACATGAAGTCAGCTCGGGCAATTCCGCTCTTCTTGTCATTGGTGATGGCCGCCTGTGCATCGCCTGAGACCGCCGACGATGCGGGGACCGGCACCGGCGGCACCTCCAGCGAAGGGGGGGACGACCGGGTCGAAGGGTGGCACCACTGTCTCGACGACGACAGCGGCACGACAACCGATTGGCCGACGATGAAGACGCCGATGCAGAACCTTTACAACGCGCAGATGTCGACGCTGAACGCCTGCCCCTGACCGGGTAGAGTGGTCCTGGCCGCGGAGGCCTTGGGAACTTCAGCGGTCTCCTCAGGCCTGCTTGGTCGGTTTCCGTAACCCTCTACGACGGCAGCGGGACGACGGCGCTGACACCCGAGCTGAACGTGAGCCTTCGCTATGACGATCCGCTTGCCGGGAAACACTTGGTGTACGCGAGCCCCATCCAATCCGTGGGCTCGTACGTCCTAAAGATCCGCGTCACCGGGCGCAAGGATCCCGTAGGCAGGAGAACCCGTCGATCGGAGCTCCAATCGCGAACGTCGTGAAGCAGGGCCCCGTTTGCGGTGTCATCGCCTTTTGTGATCGTTGCAGACGCCATTCGGCATAGGCCCTGGCATGAACATCTATCGGAACCGGTGGTGGCCGATCAACCCGTTCTTCGTCTTGGTGCTGGCATCCTGCCTCGACATCGGATGCGGCGGCGATGGAGGGATGACCGAGCAGGGTAGTGGCGGCTCGTCGGGTTTTGGCGGGGGGAGTGGCGGGTCCGCCACGGATGGCGGTGCGGGCGGGACCGGCGGGGGTACGACGGGCTCCGGCGGAACAAACGTGGGCGGTGGCGGCGGAGGTACGACGGGCTCAGGCGGAAGCGCAGGGGCACCGGCGGAGAGATGACCGGCGCGGGAGGACACACCGGCACAGGTGGCGGTTCGGGCGGGGCCACGGCCGGCTCAGGCGGACACGCCGGTGCGGGCGCCGGAGGTGCAGCGGCCGGTGCCGGTGGACACGCCGGCGCGCCCGGTGGCGCAGGCGGGCATGCGGGCGCGGGGGGCGCCGGTGGCGGTGCAGCGGGCGCGGGTGGACATGCTGGAACGAGCGGCGGCTCGGGAGGACACGCCGGAACGGGTGCCGGATCGGGCGGCGCAGGAGGGGCCGCCGTCCTTCCCGCCATCACGATCTGGATCGCCGGCGACTCCACCGTGATGACCTATCCGGAGCCGAACACCGACGGCGACAACATGGTCAGCATCTACGGATGGGGCCAGGAGATCGGTCAGTTCTTCTCCAGCAAGGTCACCATCAACAACCAGGCGATTGGCGGCCGCAGCGTCGCCTTTTTCATCTGGCAGGTGGTGACGGACGGCGCCGGCAACTACCAGTGCGTAGATGACCAAGGGACGCCGGACTTCATGATGACCAACGGCACCAAGGTCGCCACATCGCAGTGGTCGCGGATCATGAACGGTATGAAGGCGGGCGACTTCCTGCTCATTCAGTTCGGCACCAACGACGAGACACACACCTGCCCGCGTTACGTCTCGCTGGCCGATTTCGAGACCGACTTCGGCATCATGACCGCTGCCGCCCGCGCCAAGGGCGCGACGCCGATCTTCGTGACGCCGCAAGGTCACCGAACGTTCAGCGGCACGATGGCGACCAACACGCTCCTGCCCTACGCCAACGCCATGAAAGACGAGGCGGCCAAGGAGGCGGTCGAGGTCGAGGATCTGAACCTCGAGAGCGAGGCCTACTACACCAGCGTCGGGACCAACTACCTGGCGGCGAACATCTTCGACGGCGGCACCACCCACTTCAGAGAGGCGGGCGCCGTCGAGATGGCCACGCTCATCGTGACCGAGATACGCAAGAACAGCGGCCCGCTGGCCGCCTACCTCAAATAGTCGAGCCCCCGACCAGACGCATCGGCGAGGCGACGAGCCTTAGTACGCTCCGGAACCGCTCGTGACGACAGCCCCAGCGCGAAGTCGAGCTCTGGTCGCGCCGGCTCGCTTGCAACCGGTGGCGCCGCCCGTTCTCGCTCGGGCGCCGCAAGCCGAGAAGGATACGTGGGGCGGTCGTCGACGGGATGCGCGCGCTCCGGCTCGATCGCAACCCGGTACTGGCCCGCGAGCTGCTGGCGCGCTACCTCGCCCGTCACCCGACAGGTGCGCTTGCCAAGGAAGCGCTGGCGCTGTCGCTCGAGGCCGCGGTTACCCACCGCGATACAGACGCAGACGCGGTGGCGGCTCGCTATCTTCAACGCTACCCGGCCGGGCCTTTCAGCGTCCTCGCTCGCGAGCACTGCGCCCCTGACCCGGAAGACTCCGTCGATCAGCTCACAGCCGGCTGGCGTACGCGGTCGCCATCGGCGGGTAGAGCGCGAGGTCGGCCAGCGAATTGTAGTTGTTTCCCGACCGCTGCCAGAGGGCGTGGGTCGTGACCGTCGACGGATCGGATGGCTGCTTCGCGTTCCAGGTTCCCTGCGACGTTGGCTCCCAGTCGAACGTGCCGAGCCCCTGATTGTTCGGCAGGCCGAATATGACGTCGTTAATCTCGCGCTCCATCGGTCCGTACTCGGCGGCAAAGAAACGTATGTTGGGGTACGCCGTGACGAGTTGGGAGAACGTCGACTGCCATTCGCTCTTCGTGTTCGCGGTGCTAGAGGTGTCCCCCTGGTACTGCTGGTAGCAGGACTCACCGAAGGTGTCCGGCGTGGCGCCCTGCTTGATGGCGTTGTCCAGCCAGTTCTTCGTCGTCGAGTAAGCGTTTCCGCGATCGATGTGGAACGAGATCAGGATGCCGGTGTCGACCGCCTTGACGCCTGCGATGCCGGCCTTGAGCAGCATCCCTAGGTTGGGCCAGCCCGCCGTGGTTGCCGCGCCCGTCACCTTGGGGGTCATGCCGCTGATTGGCTGCCCGCCCGAGTCGCAGATGTGCAGGTCCATCCCCGGCGTCGTTTCGTTGCCGATCTGGACCATGTCGGGGCGCGCGCCGCCGGCGACGAGCGCGCTGATCGAGCTTTGCACGTAGCTTTGCAGCGCGCTCGCGAGGTCAGTGATATTGGTGTAGCCCTGCCAGGCGACCGGCATGCACTGCTTGCCCGGATCGGCCCAGTTGTCGCTCATGTGGAAGTCGATGAGGAGACCCATTCCGGCCGCCTTCACCAGCTTGCCGAAAGCGACTGTGTGCGTGATGTCGTCGTAGCCATTCGTCTGGTCGTAGCCGTCGGAGGCCTTAGGATCGACGAACGTTCTCAGGCGGACGAAGTTCATGCCGTTCGACTTCATGTCCGCCAGCAAGTTGTTGATGGCGGTCGTCCCTGCTGGCTCCTGATCGGTGACATCGGCGCCGAAGAAGTAGCTGGGCAGCGTGCTGGTGGTGCTGCCGCCGGTGCCCGTACCGCCGGTCCCAGGCGCGCCGCCGGTCCCCGTCGTCCCACCCTTGGCGCCGCCGGTCCCCGTCGTGCCACCGGTGGTAACGGCGCCGCCGGTCCCTGTGGCGCCGCCCTTGGCCCCGCCGGTTCCGACCGCTCCGCCGGTCCCCGCCGTGCCGCCGGTGGCAGCGGCGCCACCGGTCCCTGTCGCGCCGCCCTTAGCACCGCCGGTGCCGGTCGTGCCGCCGCTGCCTGGCACACCGCCAGAGCCGGTCGTGCCGCCGGTGGCGACGCTGCCGCCGGAGCCAGTGGCTCCGCCGGAGCCGGTCAGGCTGCCACCGGTCCCCGAGCCGCTGCTGCCGCCGGAGCCGGTCGCGCCGCCGCTGGCGGTCGCGCCGCCGGTCGCTGATCTCCCGCCTTCACCGGTGTCGCTGGTTCCAGAGCTCTGGGCGCAGCCCCAGATCATGGTGGTAAAGAAAAGGAGATAAGCTCGCTTGGACATGAGGCTCCCGGGGCTAAGGAAGGGAACGGAGAATTGTTGCCCTCCTCAGTTGCCCAAGCCCTTGCCGATCAATCACGGACGAGCTCATTTCGTGCCGCGTTACGTTGTCCGGCGATACGATTCAACGGATCGAGTGGGTCTCGTAGACCTCGGCGTTCCCCGAGCGGGTGGACGACAGCATCATGTAGCTGAGATCCGGCGAGAGGCTCGAGTCGGAGTCGTAGGCCGTCGAGTCGACGTCGGGGAGCAGGATGGGCGTCTCGAACGGTTCCGAGAGCGACTGTCGCGCCGACCAGTAGATGTCGCCGGCCCCGGACTTCATCGAGGTGAAGAAGATCACCAACCCCCCCTGGGCGATGAAGGGGTCGTATTCGTCGCTGGGGCTGTTGACGCCGGGGACGGACTGGGGCGCGCCCCAGGGGCTGTCGACGTTCGGGCGCGAGCTCCAGTAGAGATCGTAGTTCGCGCCCCCTGCAGTGCCGGCGAGGTCGACGCGGTCGGAACTGAAGAAGAGCGTCGTCTCGGTGGCGTCGACGACCGGCGCGAAATCGGCCGACCCGCTCGCCAGCTCGGGGACCGGCGCGGGCGTGCCCCAGGGGGCAGTGCGCGCTGCGCGCGTCGCTTGCCAGATCTGAGCGTAGCCTTTGGCGCGATCGGTGGCGAACCAGATCGTCAGCCCGTCGAGCGAGATGCCCGGACACCACTCGTCGCTGCTCGACGAGAGCTCGGCGACCATCGTCGGTGCGCCCCAGGCGTCGTCCGCCGTCGCGCGCCGTGAGGTCCAGATGTCCTTCGTTCCCGCGCGGGTCGACATGAAGTAGAGCTCGAGCAGATCGCCGGTGAAGGTCGGATCCTCGTCGATGGAACTCGTGTCGGAGAGCGCCGCAACCAGGGTGGGCGTCTGGAAGTGGGGTGGGGTGGCCAGCGGAACACCGCCCGTCTCGACGGCACCACCGTCGAGCAACGTGCCGAGCAGCTCCTCGCGCCGGCCGCAGCTTGTGGTCATCGCAACCATCGCCAACGACGCCCAGATCAGACCCGCTATGACGCGCGCGCTTCCGGCATCTCGCTTGACCGAGGCAATCAACTTCGCCATCGTTCATTCCGCAGTGTCGCGGATCTCGAAGCAAAGAAACAGTGAGGACCCGCAACCACTGAAAGGCGGGACGCTGCCGGTACGGCCGTCCGACGATCTGCTCGATGTGGCGCGCGCAGTCGCTCGCGGAGATGGCGACGCGGCGGCGACGCTGATCGCCGAGGTCGGCGGCGGGATGCTGCGGGTGGTGCGCAAGGTGATGGGCTACCGGCACCCCGACGTCGACGACGTCACCCAAGATGCGGTGCTCGCGTTCTTGGGCGCGCTGGAGACGTTTCGCGGCAGCTCGACGGTTGCGCACTTTGCCCGGCGGGTCGCGCTGTTGACGGCGCTGGGGGCCCGGCGCCGGGCGCGGGTTCGCCGGCGGGAGGCCGAGGCCGATCCTGGAGAGATCGAAAAGATCGCCGGCGACGATCTGTCGCCTCTGGCGAGCGCCGTCGCCAGCCGGCGGCGCTCGCTCGTCCGTCAGCTACTCGACGAGCTCCCCGAGCCGATCGCCGAGGCGCTGGCGCTGCACTTCATCGTCGATCACACCGTCGAGGAGATCGCCGAGGCAACGTCAGTGCCCGCGAACACCATTTGGAGTCGCCTGCGCCTCGGCAAGCAGGCGCTGCGGCGGAAGCTGGAAGCAGACGCGCAACTCGCTGAAATGCTGCGGGGGTCGAGCCGGTGACCACGCACGACTGCCGCAGCGAGCTCCTAATCGCGGCCCGTCGAGGTCGGCTGTCCGAGGCGGGGCAACTCGCCCTCGATGCGCACCTCACGGCCTGTGCGTCGTGCCGGGCGTCGTACGACGTGAGCGCCGACTTCGACGCTGCCGACGCGATCGATCTGCACGACGCCAGCCGCATTCGGGCACTCGCCGATCTGGCTCGCCGCCGTGTTGGGCACCGAGAGGGTTCGATCTTCGCGGGCGCGCGCGCAATCGCCGCGGGGGCGGCAGTGATCGTTCTTTGTGGTTCGGCCAGTGCGGCCGTCTGGTGGTGGCGGCGGCCCGCATCGTCGCCCACGATGGCAGCGTCGACCGGTCGCCCAATCGAAGTCCGCGTCCGACCTCGGGTTACATCGGCCGTGGCGGCGGACCCGACCCTGGTCGTACCGCCTGTCCAGCAGCGGGCGCGCCGGCCTGCGACGCGGTCCGTGGCGCTGGGACGGTCGGGCGATCCGGCAGATGCCGCCGCGATCCTGCAACAGGCCACTGAGGCGCGGCAATGCGGGGAGCGGTCCCGCGCGGTCGATCTCTACCGCCGCCTGGAACGGGAGTTCCCAGCCTCGGCTGAAGCGATGCTCTCGATGATGCCGCTCGGTGATTTGCTGCTCGATGACGGTCTGCCGCGCGCCGCCCTGGCCGAGTTCGACGGCTACCTCGCACAGGCGCACGGGGGCGCGCTGATTCCGGAGGCTCTCTACGGCCGCGCGCGAGCGCTTCGCCGGCTCGGCGATCGCGCCGAGGAACGCGCGGCCTGGACGCGACTCTGCGCCGACTTTCCCGACAGCGCCTACGCCCAGCTCGGACGTCACCGACTCGCCGAGATCGAGTGAGCCGGATCCGGTTCGGGGCGGAGCGCGGACGCGCCGCCGCGCGTTCACTTTCCTTTGTCGTCGCCTTGATGTTGTCAGGCGCTGCGCGCCCGCAACCGGTGCCCGCCGCCTCGCCGACTGCGCCGATGCCCTCAATCGAGATCGTGGTCGTCGGGCGGGCCGATGCCTACGAGCGGCTGCACGCGTTGCTCGATCGTCGGCTATCTGCGGTGGGATCGACCACCTGGTCTCGCGCCGAGCGTGTGGATGCCGGCGAGGTGCTGGCGGCGTCGCCAAGACATGCGCTTCGCTGTTGGATCGATCTCGGCGATCGACGGCGAGCTCGGCTCACGTTCGCGGCCCGATCGGGGGAACGGTTCCTGGTGCGCGACTTCGAGCTGTCGGGCGATCTGGACGAGATCGATCGGGCAGCGGTAGCCGAGGTGATAGACCTGTCGCTGGGCGCGTTACTCGAGGACGAGCGCGCGGGTCTGTCCCGCGGGGAGACAGAGGCGCTTCTGGCCAACCGCGCGGTCGCCACACCGGGGGCGCCGACGCCCGCCCAACCTTCGCCTGCGCCTCCGGTCGCGCCTCCGCTGCCAGCCGATGCGCCCTCGGGGCTGTGGCGAGGACGGCGGTTCGAGCTCGGCGTTTTCTATGCTGCGGAGCTCGTCGCCGACGGCCTGCCGATCGACAACGGACCGGGGTTATCGCTGGCACTTTCCGGGGAGACGCGGCGGCACGTTTTCGGAGCACGTCTCTTCAGCGGCGGCTGGACGAGCGCGCGCCTTCTCTTGCCCGAGGCGGTGACCGGCACGGACGCAAAGGTTCGGTTGGTGGGCGTCGCTCCCCGGATGGGAATCGAGCTTGGGTTCGAGCGTCTGCGCCTTCGGATCGGCGCCGGGTGGGACTTCGTTCACGTCTCGTCGGAAGCGTCGAGCGCCGCTCTCGCGCCCGCTGGCGCGCACTGGACGTCGATGTTTGCGTGCGAGGCAGCGATCCGTTTCGCCATCGTAGACGCGAGATCGTCGCACCTCTGGATCAGCCTGCTGGCCGACATGCTCCCGGCCGCCGTTGACTATGGGGTCGATGCCGGCGGACGCTTCGAGGCGACCTTTTCTCCCTGGCTGGTGCGCCCTGGGCTGGCGCTGGAACTCATGTTTCCGTAGCGGCTACGCATTGGCGCGAGTTCCGGCCGAAGTCGTCAGAATCTGCCTTCCCCTAGGCAGCGCGATGTCGTTCCGATCTGGATGCGTCCGCGTCATCGCTCAGGTCCCCTGCTACGTCCGAGCTCCCGTCGAATTGCCTCTGCCCGCTCGCGACCGAAGAGATGGTCGACGACCTCAACGAAGTTCAGATTCGCGCGCCGAGGATCCGCAACGGCGTGGCTCATCTCGCCCTTCCACCGCGAGCGCAAAACCTCGAAGACCAGGGGCTGTCGCCGGTGAATCTGCTCGATGACCTCGACGTCGTGCTGGTAACCGCGGAGGGTCTTCATCAGGACGAGGTCGTGCCGCTCTGGAACGACGATCGAACCGCCGGCGTCCTGAGTGCGATTCCAGTGAGTTCCTAAGAAATTTCGTAGCTTACGAGACCAAACGTTTTTCGTCTCCGAGGAACGTCAGCAATTCCAGTCGGTTGGAAGAAAAACGGAACGGCGAGCGCATCCGAGAAGGCTTCTGCACGGCGACCTTGGTCTGGCGCAGCTTCTTGATCTCCCAGTCCGCTAAGTCGTCCCCTACCGAACTGATCTCGGGCCCCAAATGGTCCGAAGAACGCCAGGCACGTCACCATGGCCTCGATTGCGTCAGGACGCGTCGACGACGGTGAAGCGCTGCCGCACGTGTTTCGGGTGCTCGATCTCGTCGACCATGGCGATCGCAAAGTCGGCCATGGTGACCTGGCTCTCGCCCTTGCTGTTGGTCAGGAGCTGGTCTTTGCCGAGGCGGTATTTCCCGGTCCGACCGTCCGGGAGGAACATCGCCGAGGGCGAAAGGAAGGTCCAATCGAGCCCCTCTTCCTTCCGAAGCCTCTCGAGGACCTTGCCGCCGGCCACCGCTTCGGGTTTGAACTGGGCTGGGAACTGAGGTGACTCGACGAGCGGCACGCCCGTCGCCACCTCGAGGCTCCCGGCGCCACCCACGACCAGGAGGCGCTTGACGCGCGCTCCACGCACCGCAGCGGTCAGACCATCGTAGTTCAGCTGCTCGAACCGAACGCTGCTGATAACCACATCGTGGCCCGAGAGGAGTGTGGTCAGCTCATTGGGGGCGTTCACGTCGCCGTTCTTCAGCACCACCCGTTCTCGCGCCGTTAGCTTGCTGGAGTCACGCGCGATGGCGGTCACGTGGTGGCCTCGGGAAACGGCCTCCGCGACGAGCTTGGTGCCCACATTTCCCGTCGCGCCGATGATGGCGATCTTCATGGTGTCCTCCTGTCCGGATGCGAACGCAGGCGAGCAAACTCCCGGCGCAGCGCCCTCGCACGCGCTTTGGCGATTCCGACGCGAGTGTCGGTTAGCTCCGGGCCGCGAAAGAAACCTGTCGTCACGGTTCACACCTTACAGGCTCGAGTCGCGACCGGTAGGCTTCTCCGGATTGGAGCAACGCGGACAAAAATGTCCGCGTTCTGCCTTTGCCCGGCTAGCCTTCGAGCATGGATAGTCTCAGCGCTCTTGGCGTGGTCGTGCGCGTAGTCGATCACGGGACCTTCGCCGCAGCTGGCCGTGAGCTGGGCATCTCGGCATCTGCGGTGGGAAAGGCGATCGGTCGACTTGAGCGACGTGTCGGCGTGCGTCTCTTTCAACGAACGAGTCGTAGCATGCGTCTCACGCCGGAAGGCGAACGCTTCGTTGCGCGGTGTCGGCGGATCCTAAACGAGGCCGAGGAAGCTGAGTCGGAGCTGGCTCAGGTCCATGGGGAACCGCGTGGCGTCCTTCGCGTCAACGTCCCAGAGGGAGGAGAGCCGTATCGTCGTCTCTTGGTGGACTTTCAGCGCGCTTACCCGGCCGTCGCGCTAGAAGTCGAGATGACCAACAGGCGCATCGACCTGGTGCGCGAGAACTTCGACGTCGCCCTACGCACCGGCGCATTGTCCGACTCGAGCCTGATGTCCCGGCAGCTTGGAAGCTTCGGCACCCTCCTCGTGGCGTCGCCCGATTACCTCGCTCGCCGAGGAACGCCGACACGCCCGAGCGATCTGAAGCGACATGACGGTTCGATGCTCCGACAAGTGTCGACTGGACGGGTTCACGGCCTGCGTCTGCACGCAGACGAGGGAGACGTGGCGTTCGGCCGAGTGATCCTCGTTGCGAGCAACCTGGACCTGTTGATCCAGTTTGCACGCGAAGGTCGAGGGATCGCTCAGATGCTTGACATCCTCGTGCGGGAGGAAATAGCGAGCGGCACCTTAGTTCCTGTGCTCCGCCATGCCGTCAGCTCCGAGATCGCCTGCCATCTCGTGTGGCCTACGCGCGAGCTCATCCCGCCGAAGCTCCGCGTCTTCATCGACTTCGCGGCCGACCGGCTGTTCAGCGCGAACCCAGGCAAGCGCAGCCCGGGCGCCTCGGCAACCGACGACGTCACCAGCCGAAGCGCGAGACGCCGAGCTCGAACCTGATGGTGATTTCCACGTATGATCGCTGTCGGCCCCGGCCTTGCCGATAGCTGTTCCGAGCTCGTCCGACGTCCCTGTGCCAAGCGTCTGCTTGGCGATCTCTGAAGACCCCCCTCCGGGATCCGCCCCAGTGCCCCGGCTCGCGAAGCGAACGTCCGCATGTGGCCTCGGCGCGGACATTTTTGTCCACATTGTCCCAACCTCGAGCGACCTACCGCTCGCGGCGGCGCCGATTATTGTTCGCAGGCTACAGCCCGCGGAGCGACCCGGTATGTCGGAACCATGGCGATACAGTCCCTCATCGATCCAGAGCTCGTTCTCTTCCTCGGCGCGCTGCCGTCATTTGATTTCCGTTCGGAAAAGCTCGCGGACATACGTCGCGGCGCTGCCGCGAGAATGGCGCCGCCGGCGCCTGAAGGCGCCCCGGTCACACGAGAGGAGTTGCGCGTCCCCGGCCCTGAAGGCGCGCCTCCGGTTCGTGTACTTGTCTATCGACCTGTTGCTCCGTCGACCACGAAGCTCCCGGCGTTGCTTCACTTCCACGGTGGAGGATTCGTGATTCTGGGACCGGAAGCAACCGACGCACGCAATCGCCTGCGGGCGGGAGAGCTGGGATGCGTCGTGGTGTCAGTCGACTATCGGCTGGCCCCGGAAACTCCGTTTCCCGGGCCGATCGAGGACTGCTACGCGGCGCTGGTGTGGCTCTACCGGAACGCGGAGACCCTGGACGTCGATACGACGCGAATCGCAGTCGGTGGCGAAAGCGCGGGCGGAGGGCTCTCAGCCTCGCTCGCTCTGATGGCGCGTGACCGGGACGAGGTGCCAGTGGCGTTCCAGCTACTCATCTACCCAATGCTCGATGATCGCACCGGGACTATTCCTCCAACGGAAAAGAACGCTTCGACCGCCGACCTCGTTTGGACGGGGGAAAACAGTCGCTTCTGCTGGCGAGCGATGCTGGGGAGCGAGCCCGGCACGGGGTCGGTATCACCATATTGTGCCGCCGCTCGTGCGAAGAGTCTCGCTGGGCTGCCGCCGGCGCGCTTGCAAGTCGGAGCGTTGGACATTCTTGCCGACGAGACCATCGAATATGCACACCGATTGATTCGCGCGGGCGTCGCAGCGGAACTGGAAGTCTACCCGGGATTTCTCCACGGCGGCGATTTGGTGCCTGGAACTCGTATCGGAGCGCGATTCGCGAAAGATGCTTCCGAGGCATTGCGTCGCGCGTTCGCCCGCCAATCGACGTGAGGTATTCCGCCATGAAAGTGACCATCAAAGGAGTCCACTTAAAGGTCGCCCAAGCTGGAGCGAGGCCATCCGTACTCGCGTGGCTTCCGTGTTCCTAGAGAACCAGGCGTCCCCAGTCACGATAAAGGATCCGCTCTGTACTATTCCTTCGACCAGGCACTGCCGCCAAGGAGGACTCCCATGACGACTTCCGACAACACCGAGGCCAACAAGGCGCTCGTGCTCGCCGCTATCACCGGGGTTTTCGTCGATCGCGACCCCACGGTGCCCGACCGGCTGTTCAGCCCCGACTATCGTCAGCATAACCCTCAGATACCGAACGGCCCGGCACCGATCAAAGCCCTGATGGCTCGCCTACCGACGGACTTCAAGTACGAGCGGGGCTTCGTGGCCGCTGAAGGCGACCTCGTCATGATTCACGGCCGCTACACGGGCTGGGGACCCAAGCCGATGGTCGCGGTCGACATCTTCCGAGTTGCTGACGGCAAGGTCGTCGAGCACTGGGACGTTTTGCAGGAAGAGGTACCGGCCGCACAGTCGGCGAACGGCAACGGCATGTTCTGAGACGGGCAACCTTCGAGAGGGCGTGGACACCTACAGGTACGAAAACGAAAGCAGGAATCTCATGCCGATGATCGATGTCTACTCCGTTTCGGGCACATTCCGCGACAAACACACTCTTGCGAAGGATCTTGCGAACGCGGTTATGCGCTGGGAAAAAGTTCCGCCGATCGCTTTGTTTAAAAATAACACAGCGGCGTTCGTTCACGATCTGCCGCCGGACTCGATGTCGAACGCGGGGGGCGAGAGCAATTACGTCCGCGTGCAGGTCCTGACTCCCGTGGGGGTGCTGGATAGGGAGAAGCAGATCGGCGTGGTGCGGGAGCTCACCGACATCGTCGCGGCGGCGGCGGGCGATCCGACGCTGACGAACCGCACCTGGGTCCTCATCTCCGAGTCACCCGAGGGTGGCTGGGGCATCAACGGCCACGCCAACACTGCCGCCGATATTGCAGCGACGGCGCGCGCGGAGCTGACCGCAGCCAAGGGCAGCGGAGGCTGAGTTCTCTTCGCGGACGCGCTGGGGAGATTGGGGGATGGAACCGCTCGCGGAGCGGCGTGTACATCACGGTGACTTGCCCGCAGGCCAGGACCCAGAATGTTCTTGGCGCGCTCGGCTCGGTGGCGCAGAACTCCGCGACT
>Ga0210387_10002755_pt1 | contig 13492 bp, 13 predicted proteins | sample IncBWC7OmetaG_FD_160108 | JGI IMG/M metagenome (GOLD analysis project Ga0210387, IMG submission 160108) | Forest soil microbial communities from Barre Woods Harvard Forest LTER site, Petersham, Massachusetts, United States - Inc-BW-C-7-O ...
CGCGACCGCGCAACCGCTCTCTTCTTTCTCGCGGTTTTTCTTTTGCTCGCCCCCGCCAATCTCAGCGATTTCACTTCGGGCGGCGACTACCTCACCAACTTTTTCTATCTCGCCATCGCTGTCGCCCTCTTCATTCGCTCGCTGGACCGCGCACTGTATGTTTGCATTCCCGCCGCGCTCTTTCTCGGAGTCACCCTCTCCTCACGCATCATCGATGTGGTGATTCTCATTCCATTGCTGGCGCTCACGCTGCAACGCACGTCGCGCACGCGCACCGTCGCATTGTTTGGCGTTGTTCTCGTCACCGCCGCCACGGTCACTCTCCCCATCTTCGCGCCTCACGCTTTCACGCACCTCCTCCAGCAGCTTGACCAGAATGCCGCCAAGTTGCGGTACATCCCCACCGCTTTTCATCCCCGCTGGACCCTTCCGCTGCTGGCCGTGACGGCAGCCTGCACCACCTTTTTTGTGCGCATGAATCTCCCCCGTCTGTTCCTCACCTTCAGCATCACCAGCTTCGTCATGCTTGCGCCCTTCGTTGTTACCTTCGCCCTTCACTCAGAAAAGCTGCGCTACAATTTTTCCTATCTAAGTGTTTCCACCCTGTCCTTCTGTCTGTGGGCACTGTGGCGATATGAGCGCATATCCATGGACGCTCCCCATCGCACTCTCGAAAGCTCATAACAGGCTTTACCCACCCCGCAGCTCCTTACCGCCCGGCTCCCGGATTGACTACACTGGAACGATGGCACGCGCCCGACCCATTCCCAAGTCCCACCAGCCCGATCAGCCCGACCCCGAAACCTGGCTCCGCGGCCTCCCCAAAGCCGAGCTCCACCTTCATCTCGAAGGCTCCATCACCCCCGAAACCCTCGTCGAGCTCTCCCAGCGCAACGACCCCACCCCCCTCACCCTCGCCGAAGCGCGCGGCGTCTACTCCTACCACGACTTCCCCAGCTTCCTGCTCTGCTTCAAAGCCGTCACCACCCGCCTCCACACCCCCGCCGACTACGAGCTCATCACCTACAACATGCTCCGCGACCTCGCCCAACAGGGCGTCCGCCATGCCGAAGCCTACATCTCCATCGGCATCCTCTACTGGCAGGACCGCCTCGACGTCGACCTCGTTATCACCGCCATCGAACGCGGCCGCACCCGCGCCGAAGCCGACTTCAACATCTCTCTCCTCTGGATCATCGACGCCGTCCGCCACTTCGGCGTCGACGCCTGCGCCCGCGTCTTCCGCAAAGCCGCCCAGCTCCAACCGCTCTACCCCAGCATCGTCGGCATCGGCATTGGAGGCAACGAGCTCCTCGGCCCCGCCCACGAGTTCCGCGATCTCTACCTCGAAGCTAAAGCCGCCGGCCTCCGCCTCACCTGCCACGCCGGCGAGAACACCGGCCCGCAAAGCATCTGGGCCGCCGTCAACATCGGCGCCGAGCGCATCGGCCACGCCCTCTCCGCGCAGGAGGACCCCGACCTCATCGAAGTCCTCGTCGAGCGCCAGATCCCCCTCGAGCTCAACATCACCAGCAACCTCCGCACCGGCTGTTGCCCATCGCTTGAAGACCACCCGGTCCGCCGCTACTTCGAAGAAGGCCTCATGGTCACCCTCAACTCCGACGACCCACCCTTCTTCGGCGCCAATCTCCTCGACGAATATCTCCTCGCCCACCGCACCTTCGAATTCCCCCTCGACCAGCTCCGCGAACTAGCCGCCAACTCCATCGAAGCCAGCTTCCTCCCCCCCGAACGCAAACTAGCCCTCCTCGGCGAAGTAGAACGCTACGGCTGGCAAGTCTGACCTTCGCCTCTGTATCCTCTACACTCTATCCCCTGCTTCACTTCCCCGGAGGCGCCGGCACCATCACCGCATCCGGATCCACCTTCGGAATCCCAAAGTGCCCGCTCAAATGCACCAAATCCAGCGGCCGCAGCTGCCCGGAAACCTTGATCACACTCATCGTCCGCACGCCCCGCACCAATACCACCACGTTGTCGATATTGGGCCCGACAAAGTGCATCCAAAGATCCGTGAGCGGCTTCTGCGGCGTGGTCGCCTCCCGCGGCGACACATGCTGCTCCACCAAATGCTTCCATCCCGCCGCATTGAACGCCGCCACCAGCGCATGCATGTTCTCAGGAATATAAAACGCCGGCTCGTGATACCGGTAGGTCTCCACCGTAATACTGTTCAGCTGCATCGGGGGCCCTTCGCCATCGTTCAGAAACCCCGTAGCCGACTGCAGCAGGTCGTGGTCGAACGTAAACGAAGTGTGGTTCGCCCGCTCCGACGTCAGGTTCCGCAGCGCTTCGCCGACACCCGCCGGCTCCTGCGCCAACACCGTCAGCGGCGCACACAACATCAGGGCAACCATCCCACGCCACACGCACCGCTTCATAGAGACCTCGCTCTGTAGGTAGACCGCGATTGTCCGCGAAAGTTGCGCTCCCGCCCGCCCACGCTCCCCATATGGCCTTCCCTGCATCCACCCGCTACTATGGATCTAGCCGTCGCAGCATCCTTCCCGCATCTCATTCTTGGCGATGTGGACGTGTTGCCGGTCGCTTCATCGCAGAAACTCACAACGCTAGAGGTGGCCCCAGTTGGCAGAGTCTTTGATTCACAATACGTTCGCTCCCATGAAGAAACTGCTGCCCCGGTGGCTCTCCAATCCGGTACGAAATGTCGTCACTGCCGTCCTCACCCCCATCAACTACAGCTATCGGACCGGGCACTTCCGCAGCAGCCTCAAGATGGCCGCCGTCACCCGCCACGGTGACCCCCTCCCCTGGTACACCTACCCCGCCATCGACTTCCTCAAGGATCGCAACTACGCCGGCAAAACCGTCCTCGAATTCGGCGGTGGCCAGTCAACATTATGGTGGGCCGCCCACGCCGCCAGCGTCGTCACCTTCGAGGCCGATCGCGCCTGGCACGACCGCATCAAGAGCGGCATGCCCCCCAACGTCGACCTCAATCTCGTTCCCCGCGAAAACGGAAAGCAGGATGCCTTCCACGTCTCCAACATGCTGGCCACCAAGCCCTTCCAGCACTACGACGTCGTCATCATCGACGGCCTCACCCGCGGCGACCTGTTCGACATCGCCAGCAAGTACGTCGCCCCCAACGGCATCATCATCTGCGACAACGCCGAAGGCTACGGCTTCTACGAAGGCTTCAAGGACCGCGGCTTCAGCCGTGTCGACTTCTACGGCAACGCCCCCGGCATCCTTCTCCCCCACTGCACATCCATCTTCTTCAACGCAACGTCCTTCGTCTTCGACCCCGCGGTCCCCATCCGCAACATCGCAAAAAACCCTTAGCACCTCCCTAAAACCAGACGAGCCTTCCGTTGCTCGGCAAAGAATTCCGATGCCGACCAACGGAAGGCCCACGCGAAGCAATAAAAAGGCGTGCGAACGCCCGCCCCGCGCGCAGCGGGCCCGTCCGGCAGGACAGCTTCTGAGAAATGACGAAGCAACTCGTGCTATTCAGGCGGCCGCGGCGCGAAATAACCCTTCTTGGCCCGCACCACGTAGCGAGGATCCAGGCTCTGCAAATAAATCGTCCGGAACGACCCATCCGGCTTGAAGCCGGCCGGAACGTACACCAGCGCATACTGGCTGCGTAGTTCCGCCTCGATGTTCTGGAAGCCCTCCGACACGTCTTCCATCCGCTTCGGAAAGAACGCTCGTCCGCCGGTCGCATCCGAAATCTTCAGCAGCGTGTCGTCGCCCTTGTCTCGGCTCGGCCCCGTGTTGGTGCTGATCGTGTAGACAATCGTCTCCGCACGCTGGCACATCTTGATGGCATCGTCTTCCGTCGCACGGCTGTAATCATCATCGCCATCGGAGACCAGCACCATCATCTTGCGCACATCCGCCGACTGCTTCAAGGTCAGCATCTGGTCGCGGCAGGTCTTGTACAGCGAGTCGTACAGCGCCGTTCCGCCCCCTGGCCGCAGCCGGCTGATCCCGCTGTCCAGCAGATCCACGCGGTTGGTGTAATCCTGCTCAATGTCGATCTGCACGTCGAACCCCTCGACGAACGCCCGATCCACCGGGTGCATCACCTGCAACAGAAAATCGATCGCCGCTTGCTGCTCGTACGCGAACCGCTGCCGAATCGAGCTCGACGTGTCGATCATGATGCCCACGCGCAGCGGCAGATTTGTCTGCTGCACAAAACGAATGATGCGCTCCGGCGGACGTCCATCATCCAGCAGCCCGAAGTTCTGCTGCTGCAGCCCATTCACAAAGCTCCCGTGCTTGTCCGTAACCGCGAAGAACAGATCCACTTCGCGCGAGAACAGTTGCAGAGTCTCGGTCGCCTGCGGCGGTTCAGGCTGCTGCTCCGCCCCCGGTGTCTGCTGCGCAGGTGTCGCCGTATTCGGCGGGTTCGTCGTCGACGGCTGGCTGGTCGGAGTCTGTGGCTGTTGGGGCTGCTGCGGCTGCGGGCTTTGCGCACCGGCGGCCAGCGCGATCGTGGCGGCACCGAGCAGCGGGCCCGCCCATCGCGAAATTCTAGAAAGATTCATACTTCCATCGTACCAATTGCACGTCCCCTGCGCCCGTCCGCCGCTATGCTTCTCCGCCGCGAAGCTGCTCCAGCAATACCCCCAGCTCCTCCGGAAGTTCCGCCTCCAGTGACAACGACTTCCCCGTCCGCGGATGCACGAACTCCAGCGCCGCCGCATGCAGAAAATTCCTCTCAAGAGAAAGGCTATCGTCCTCCCCCTCCCCCGCCGTCGCACCCTTCTTCACGCCTTCCACCCGCCGAATCCGGTGCGGCGCTCCATACAGAAAATCGCCCACCACCGGATGCCCGATCGCCTGCATGTGCACCCGGATCTGGTGTGTCCGCCCCGTCTCAATCCGCACCTCGAGCAGCGTGAACTTCCCATAAGGCCCCCTCACCCGCTCCAACACCTTCCAGTGCGACACCGCGCTGCGCCCTCCCGCTCGCTTGGTCGTCATCCTGATCCGCCGCATCAGGTCGCGGCTGATCGGCAACTGGATCGTCCCTTCCTCACCCTTCACCTCGCCATGCACCAGCGCGAGATACGTCTTGCGCAATCGCCGCTCCGAGAACATCTCGCCCAGCGCGCGATGCGTCACATCATTCTTCGCCACCACAATCAGCCCACTCGTCTGCTTGTCCAGCCGATGCACAATCCCCGGCCTCAACGCACCACCAACAGAGCTCAGTTCTCCGGCCTCACCGCCAAAGTGAAACAGCAGCGCATTCACCAGCGTCCCGCGATTATGCTCCGCCCCGCCCGACCCCGCATGCACCATCATCCCCGCCGGCTTATCCACCACCGCCAAATCCTCATCCTCATACACAATCGTCAGCGGAATATCTTCCGGCGTAGCATTCAGCGGCGCCGGCTTCGGATCGCCCTCAATCTCAATCCACTCGCCGCCCTTCAGCTTCTGCTTCGCCTTCCCCGGCTTGCCCTCCACCGTCACCTGCCCACCATCGATCAACAACACCACCCTTGCCCGGCTGATGTCTGGAATGGCCTTTGCCAAATAAGCATCCAACCGCATCCCCGCCGCCGCTGCCTCCGCCGCAAAGCTGCGCACGCCGTCCTCGGCCTCCAGGTCATCCAGCACCGTGATCTCCCGCTCAATCTCCGGCTCCACATAAAGCCTCGGCACCCCATACCGCCGCACCGACATATCCGCCTCCTCCTGCGGATGTTTGCCTCCATTCGGCCCACTCGTCACCAAACCCGGCCGCCCCGCAAATGGAGACACGTGCGGCGTAAACTCCGCCGTGTCATACAGCGCCGGCCCCAGCGACTCCACATCTTTGCCCTCTTCCCGCAGAGCCGCCTCGCGTTCCTGCGCCACCGTCCGCGCAGCGCGGTACTCCTTCTTCACACTCTGGCGTCTCTTCCCCTTCGGCAACATATTCTGTGATGGCATCAGGCAATCTCCTTCAAAAACGTAAGCATCAACCCACCAACAACCATCGCGACCACCGCAACCCACTGCGCCGGATCCAGCCACGCTCCCGCACTCATCTCCACCGGCTGCGTCACCATGTCCATCAAAAATCCGCTCGCTCCCCCCGCCACCAACCCCACGCCCGCCACCACCCCGACGCGCAGTCCGCGCCGCAACAACGTCATCAACGCCACCCCCAACACCACCGCCGCAATCGCCCCGTACACCGCAACCGGATGCAAGCGCAACTCCCCGTCGCCGCCCTGGTTCACCATCCCCCACGGCAACCGCGTCGGCATGCCAACTTCCGTCCCCTCGAAAAATCTCCCCACACTCAGCAGCGCCGCCAACACCGCCGCGCACGGCGCCCACGCATCCGCCACCTTCAGCAACGACAGCCGCTTCCACCGCAGATACGCCCCCACACCCACCGCAGAAAGCACCATCCCCGCAAACGTGAACGACGGCAGCGCCAGCAACGTCCCCGGCATCTTCAAAAACGCAGAAAAGTCCCCCACAATCAGCAACAGCCGCGAGCAAACAAACGCAGCCACCACAGCAAACAATCCCGCATCCCAAACCTGCTCTGCGGCCAGTCCCACCAACCGCGCCGTCCTCAAACTCAAACCCAACGCTGCAACCAACCCAACCGCCGCACAAACCCCATACATCGACACGCGCAACGGCCCCACCCGCAACACGCGCGGAACCATCATCGTCGCCGTCTGAAAAAAATCGCTCACCCCTCAAAGCATACGCGGAGCCACCACCGCCCCGTTCTTCTCTATCCCCTACCCTCTATCCCCTATCCCCTGTACTTAAAAAGACCGACCCGCGGGGCCGTACGGTGAGGCGCAGGTGAACCCGCCTATAAGCGGTGGGCTCCAGCCGTGGCTCTTTAGGCTTTCCGGACTGGCGGACCTAGCACACCGAGCCATGTATACGAGCTGAAACCCTGTTCATTAAGTATTGGTTCAACCTGCGGTGTTCGCCGTACCTGCTTTGCAGGCCGGTCTCTCTGCCTTGGATGCTATCCGGCCTGCAAAGATTCCGCAACTCCCCATCTGGCACTAATTCCCCGCGCCCGCCGCCCCTGCCGCCGATCCGCCCACCGCCGCCGCCAACACCTTCGCCGCCTGCGCCTTTGCAATCAGCTTCTTCAACTTCCCCTCCACGTCCGATCCCGATCCCATCATCTCCGACGTCAGCACCCCATCCGAGTCGATCGTGAAGTAATGCGGTATCGACGTCACACCGAACTGGTCCGCCAGCTTGTGGTCGCCATCCCGATACTGCACCCACGTCATCTCGTGCTTCTGAATAAACCCCTTCCACGCCGCCTCATCTTTATCCGAACTCACGCTGATCATCACAAACGGCTGCCCCGCAAACTCCTTCGCAATCTTTTTCATCTCCGGCAACTCTTCATTGCAAGGCCCGCACCACGTAGCCCAGAAGTCGATCAGCACCACGCGCCCACCCATCGCATCCAGGTTGAACCTCCCTCCATCCAGCGAGGTCACTTCAAACGCCGGAGCCATCTTGTGCGTCGCCAACTCGGGATCATCCGCAAAATGCTTGATCCGCAGCCACCCCGCATCCCCTGGCTGCATATTGCTCAAACACACCTGAAAACTTTTCCTCGCCTCCTCCATCCGCCCCATCCGAGCCAATACCTGGCCCACACTGAACACCGCTGCCATGTTCTGCGGATAAAGAGCTACTGCCTGCTGAAACGCCAGCAGCTGCGCCTCCAGTTGCTCCGGCTTCGGCTTTTCCCCATCCTTCGCCATCAGCGCGCGCCCGCGGTCGTACGCCGCCACCGACTTCACCAGCGGCGTCGTCCCCATCGCCTCCATCTCCATCGCCGTGCCGATCGCGTCCTTATAGCTCCCCGCCTTCATCTCCATCTTGTAGGCGCCCGCCACGCATTCGACGCATCCTCCACCCGCAATCTTGTTCGCCTTCTTGTAAGCAGAGGCAGCAAATCCCGGTTGCTTCTCCCGCTCCATCTCCTTCGCGTCCTTCACCGCCGCCAGAAACTTTGGATCGCTGTGATAGTCCTCAACCCCGGCAGCCTTACCATCAGCCCCCTGCGCACGCGCTATCGTTGCTGCAACTGCCACCAACAACACAGCCATCCCGACAGCTCCTGCCCTCTTACCCAAGGAAACCTCCCGCCAAACCATTTGTCCGCGTGGAATCCATCATCCGGCAGGATGCTCTTCAGATCAAGAAATTTCCCTCAGAATCGCGCCGCGCCCCCACCACCACGCCCACCACCGCGCCTAATCTCTGTTCTCTGTTCTCTAAGCTCTGCTCTCTCAGCCCGCCTTGCGCTCCAGGAGCACCTCGTCCAGCATCCCCATCAACGAACCCGCCCGCGCCCGCACCAGGCTCTGCGCCGCCGCCTGGCGGTGTGCCTCCGCGGACTTGATCATGGCCTCATACTTGCCCCGCAACGTCACCAGCTCATCAGCAAGATTCAACGCCGCCAGCACCGCCACGCGCAGCGAATCCACCGTCGATCCATGCCCCGATACCGCCCGCATCTTGGAGTCCACCACCTCAGCCAGCCGCTCGATGTGCTCCGGATTCACGCCCCGCAGCTGGTAAATCTGATCATAGATATCGACGACCACGGATTCCATGTCGCGCGCCACCAATGGTGGTCGCGCGATCTCCGCCGCCGCTCTTGGTTGTGTCTCTGCCATTGCAACTCCTGCTGTTCCGCCCACGTGCGCGCATCTTCGAATCCACGCACGCTACATCCTCCGGCTACACGATCTCCCAGTCCTACACAATCTCGTCGATACTCGCCAGCATCTTCTCCACCCGCAGCCGAACCGCCTCGCGCTCGCGCTGCATGGCCTTCACCTCGGCGTTGGCATCACCCGCGGCCGCCAGCTCCTGCCGCAACGCAACAATCTCCTGGCCCCGCGACTCAACCTCTTCCTTACGTGCCGCCAACTCCGTCTTCACCGCAGCCACTTCAGCCTCGGCAGCGGCTCTCGCCTCACGCTCTCTCTTAATCAGCTCGACGGTCTGAAGCACCTTCTGCTCCAGCGCCTGGAATTCATCGACACTGATACTTGCGGATCCCATATTCCACTCCTTTGAGGCAAAGCCTTGCCCATCACCTCGAAGTATAGGACGCCCACACAGGGAAAACCGTGTGTGTACCGCAGGGGTACCTTCCTGAATTCCCTTTTATTCCATGCACGCTTATCGATCACCCTGCCGCGCGTTCCAAGTATCCACACAATCACCAAAACCCTCGCCGTCCGCGCAGGACCCGGGTGCCCCATTCATGACGGTCTCATCGTCATGAATGGGTATCGCGCGTGGTAGCGCGCGACCGCTCCGCCCCTCTCCCGCCCTATCTGCGAGCAGTTACGCCCTCTGCGTCCCACCCAACCCCTTGAGCACCGCCACCACCCACTCCGTACCCCGCGTAATCTCTTCTTCCGTAAGCGTCCGCTCATTCGACTGAAACACCACCCGCAGCAACAGCGAATACGATCCCGCAGCAACGGCCTTGCCCTTCGCATCGCGGAAGATCTCCACCGGCCGCACACTGCGCAGCTCCTCCGCGTTCAACCCCGCACCCACACTGTGCAGCGCCGCATCAATCGTCGCCCACGTCACCGCATCCGGAAACACAAACGAAAAATCTCTCTCCACCGCCTGGAACCGCGACAACTCTCGCGACACCGGCTGCCGCAGCGCCGTCTCCCACAGCCTCTGCCCATCCATCGACGCAATCACGCAAGGCTGCCGCAACTTCCGCGCCTGCAACTCCGCCGCACTCAACTCCCCAAACACGCCAACCGCCTCACCACCCAGCAACACCCGAGCCCCACGCCCCTCTGCAATCCAAGCCGGCAGCCCGCTCCCATCAAAACTTACGTCCCCGACAAACTTCGCCAGCAGCGCCTCAACCGCGCCCTTCACCTCATAGAACAGCGCATCCTCAGCCTTATACAGCGGCGTAGCATTCGCCGAGCCGGTAGCACCCATAGCCAGCCCAACCCGCTCCTTCACCTCAGCCGTCGACCCACCGAACACCGTGCCCATCTCAAACAGCCGCACACTGCTCACATCGCGATGCAGATTCAGCGCCAGCATCGTCGCCATCCCCGGCGCCAGCGACGGCCGCAGCATCCCCGCCTCCGCACTCAGCGGATTCCCAATCGCCACCGCACCCCCGCCAAACTCCTCCGCCTCTTCCGCCGAAACAAACGTGCTCGACACCGCCTCCGTAAATCCCAGCGCGCGCAGCGTCTCGCGAATCGTCGCTTCCTGCTCCACGTGCGGCAACTCCACCACCGCCCCCGCAAAGCTCGGCAGCGTATCCGCAAACCGGTTGTACCCATACACGCGCGCAACCTCTTCGATCAAATCAATCTCGCGTTCCAGATCCAGCCGCCAACTCGGCAGCTTCACCGCATACTCACCCGCCGCCGTCCGCGTGAGCCCACATCCCAGCGCGCTCAAATATTGCGCAACAACATCCTCCCCCACGCCCAACCCATCAGCCGTCGTACCTAGATGCCGCCGCACCTCGCTCACCTTCAACGAAATCGCCGCACGCTCCGCGGTCCTCGCCGCAATCTCCGGAACCACCACATCCACCAGCGGCCCCACCACCTCGCCGCCACTCTGCTCTACCACCATCCGCGTCACCAGATGATTCGCAACCGGCGCCGCATTAAAATCCGCGCCCCGCTCAAACCGATGGCTAGCGTCCGTATGCAACCCATGCCGCCGCGAGCTCGCACGAATCGCCGCCTGGTCGAACCACGCCGCCTCCACCAAAATATTCTTCGTCTCTTCCGTAACCCGCGAATCCCATCCCCCCATCACGCCCGCCAGCCCCAGCGCCTTCTCCTCATCCGCGACCACCAGGTCGTCCGCGACCAGCGTCCTCTCCGTCCCATCCAGCAGCATCAGCTTCTCGCCCGCGCGAGCCCGCCGCACCACAATCCCGCCAACAATCTTGTCCAGATCGAACACATGCGTCGGCTGCCCCATCGCCATCCACCCAAAGTTCGTCACGTCCACCGGAGCCGAAATCTGCTTCTGCCCCAGCGCCGCAAAATACTCTGCGATGATTCCCGTACTTTGTGAAACCGTAACGCCGCGAATCACCCGCGCCGTAAACCGCCCACACAAATCCTGCGCCTCAATCCGAACCGGAAACCCCGCCGAACTCCACAATTCGGGCCACGAATCCGGGTGCCCCATGTCTCGCTTCTGAGACATGGGTTCCACCGCCGCCGCCTCCACAAGCGGCTTGAGCGCGACGTTATAAATCGCCGCAGCCTCCCGCGCCACTCCATAATGATTCATCGCATCCACGCGATTGGTCGTAATATCCATCTCAAACAAACGCCCACCGCACGCCGCGTCGAACTCCCCTTCGACAGCAATCCCGCGCAGCGTCAAATCTTCCGCAAGCTGCCGATCATCCACCGCAAGCTCAGGCAAATACGACCGCAACCACTTCGTCAAAATATTCATAGCCAGCAAGTCAGCTAGTCGGCGAGTCAGCTAGGCAGCGGACTTTCCTTCCAAGCTGGAATCCTCCAACTTCTTCAAAAGTCCATTGATGATTCGGGCGACCTCGTTACAGTCATCCATCAGTCCTTGCGCAGCATCCTTGGCGCAAAAATGAAAATCCGACGCAAGCTGTATCTGCGTTTCAAGCTCGAACACCGACCCCCGAGCCTGCGCCAAAAATACGCGGAACCCTCGATCCGTCAGCCGCCCATGCCCTTCGGCAATATGGCTAGGCACCGATACCGAACACCGCCTCATCTGCGACACCAAACCATATTGCTCGCTCTTCGGAAACTCTGCGGTAAGCGCATAAACATGTCGTGCAAGCACCATCGCCTTCTGCCATGCGATCAACTCACGAAAGTGCCTCGTTCGGACTCGACTCTCCACCTCGCCGCCTCGCTGACTCGCTGCTCTCACGCAAACTGCTCCAGAAACCTCATATCGCCCGAGTACAACAGCCCGATATCGCTGATCCCATACTTCATCATCGCGATCCGGTCCACGCCCATCCCAAACGCAAACCCGCTGATCTTCTTCGCGTCATACACCGGCTCGCGCCCCATCTCCACGCGCCTTTGGTTCACCGACGCGAACACCGCCGGGTCCACCATCCCGCATCCCAGCAGCTCAATCCATCCCGAGTGCTTGCACTTCCTGCACCCCTTCCCTCCGCAGAAGATGCAAGAGATCTGCACGTCCGCGCTAGGCTCCGTAAACGGAAAGAAGCTCGGAAAAAATCGCGTCTTCACCGCCGACCCGAAGAACGCCTTCATCGCAAAATCAAGCGTGCCCTTCAGATCGCTGAACGTAATATTCGTATCGACGCACAGCCCCTCCACCTGGTGGAACACCGGCGAGTGCGTCGCATCGGCCGCATCATTCCGGTGCACCTTGCCCGGAATCACCAGCCGCAGCGGTGGAGCCTGCTCCAGCATCGACCGTATCTGCACCGGAGACGTATGCGTCCGCATTAGCAACCTCTCCCGCAGCGGCTTCCCCTCCTGCCCCGCCACCACCAGCGTGTCCTGCGTATCCCGCGCCGGATGATTGGGCGGAAAGTTCAGCGCTTCGAAGTTATAAAAATCCGTCTCCACCTCCGGCCCCAACCCAACCGAATACCCCATCCGCTGAAACACGCTGACAATCTCCGCCATCGTCTTCACCAGCGGATGCTCCGCTCCCACCCTCTGCGCAGCTCCCGGCAGCGTCACATCCAGCGTCGCCGCCTTCATCTCCGTGACCGCACTCGCCGCCCGCGCCTCTTCAATCAACGCCTTCAGCTTGTTGAATCGCACGCCGAGCGACTTCTTCGTCTCCACCGGCGCACTCTTCAGCCACGCCGCGCTCAGCTGCCCCAGTCGTCCCTGCTTGCGCCCCAGCCACTCCAGCCGAAACGCCTCCATCGCCTCATCGCTGTTCAGCGCCTGCGTCTGCGCTCGCACTTCGGCCTCGAGCTCCGCAAACACGCGGTCAAGCTCTGCCTCGTCAAACTGCTTCAGTTCTGGAATCGCTGCACTCATGATGTCGAAGCTTCAGGATAAATGACCGCACGCGCTTTGCCCTAAGTCTGCTGCCTGCGCATGTCCTGCCGGACGAGCCCGCTACGCGCGGCGCGGCAACTCCGTTGCGGACAGGCGCCTTCGGCCGGGCGCTCCCATTGGTCGCGAACTATAGTTTCTTGCCGACCAACGGAAGGCCCACGCGAAGCCGTAAAAAGGCGTGCGAACGCCCGCCCCACGCGCAGTGGGAACTTGTAATTCATAGGTTCTCCCTACAGCGCCCACAAAATCACCGCCGCCATCAACACCCCCAGCAGCAAACTCCGCTTATCCGTGATCGCAAACACCACCGGATCATCATGCATCTCACCGCGGCTGGCCAACATCCACACCTGGCTCAACCACAGCAGCAGCACCGGCACCACCACCCACAGCCGCACCGGATGCGCATACAGAAAGTTCGTCTCGGG
>Ga0210387_10002756_pt1 | contig 13489 bp, 6 predicted proteins | sample IncBWC7OmetaG_FD_160108 | JGI IMG/M metagenome (GOLD analysis project Ga0210387, IMG submission 160108) | Forest soil microbial communities from Barre Woods Harvard Forest LTER site, Petersham, Massachusetts, United States - Inc-BW-C-7-O ...
ACGAACAGGAGGAAGGTTAGGCAAAGAATTCCTTGCCACGTACCGCCAGCAAGATTGCCAACACTCTCGTCGAAAGATCTCCCTCGATAAAGGCCACTGGCAGTTGCTTCCAGAAATTTGAACACGCTCACTAAAATAGAAAAAAGGGCCGACTTCACAAGAGTCGGGTAGATGAGTGGCGCGTCATTGACAAAATTGCCCAGATGGAGTTCCTTGGCTGCGAGCACAACTTTCCCAAGCACCAGAGCGTTGACGAGCGCAAAGCCCTCCTCCGCAGCGGACACATGATCCTCGGCCAAAATGACGGATCGATAGAGTGCGAACAAACCAAAAATCAACCAGAGGTATAGCGCTATCACGATAAATTCCTTTGTCGCTTTGTAGAACTTTTGCTTTAAAGCTGTTTGGCGTGATTTGTCCATATTTATTCTCCAATCGATTCGCCTTTCCGGCGACTTTGCGGGCCACTCCATCGAGGCTAGTCAGCGTTGTGAGTACCAGGCCAGAAGAATCGTTGAGCCGAGCACGGCCAAGACGATTCGGGTCAGCTTCTGGTTTTTGTGCGGGACCTGCGACTTCCCGCGCATTATCGGACCCGGTAGCAGTGACACCAGAATGAAGACGCAGCCGACAAATAATCCAATGTAGTTGCTCACGATTGTTTTCAACGTCAGGAGTGCAATTCTATCGTTTTCGCGTTGCTTTTCCAGAGTTGCGCCCGATGTCGCGTACTCGGAAACCCGAAATCCATGTGGTGTGTACGACGTTTCCCAGGACTTACTCCAAACTCGGAACACAATAAAGCCATGAGTGCCCGCATTGTTTCTTGTTTGCTATAGCATCGGAAGAGAGACGCTGGGCCAGCTTCCTGGAGTAACCGCGAAGCAAGAGGGGTTGAAGTGGGAACATGGGTTGAGTGGCCGCATGTCTTGATGAGGGGAATCTTCTTCGGAGCTTGGATGTTCATTGTCCCCAGATGGATTAGCTCCCGCACACCTTTGTTCGAGCCTTGGAAGGATTTGCGACGTGCTTTGCCGTTGGCCGTCGTTGGTGGAATCTTCTTCGGAGTGGTTGCACCATTCGGGTTTCGGTTATTCCATTGGCCACTTTCAATTGTGACTGTGACGTTGGTGCTTTGTCTCATTGCACTTCGCTTATTCTCGCGAAAGGTTAATTCCGGCGAGAAGCCGGACAATCTCGTACCATGACCCACATTTTACCGGTTAGCGCGGAAATGTCTTACCAATCGCTGTACGGTACTCCGTTGCTGTTGGATTGACCTGGACTCACGTGAACGTCATCGATAAACTCAAGTGATTTTTCGCCGCGTAAATCGACATTCACATAGTGAAGTACCCAATCGACCTTTCGCGTGATTGGGTTCGTCGGAATCATTCGCAGATATTGCTCGTCCACCAGGACCTGCAGCGATTGCGGAGGGTGCTGCCTGTCAATAGTGTATTTATCAATCGCCATCCGCATTGTTTGAAGGTCGTTTTTCAAGACGGATTCCTTCGCATGTTTAACATTTATGTTGTACCAATCCCAGCCGAAAACCAAGATGAGAGTGCCCATGCACAGGAGAACGAGTATCATTATATTGATTCTGGGTGACCACGCCTTCCTGTTCATCTGAATCCTCGCGAAATCAATTTCCTTTAGACCGCTAATTATATGACAGGCTAACTCCAGGCTAGTCTGGCGTTGCGGTCCCAACGTGGCTACTTTCCGGAAATGGGAGAACCAACGTCCGCTGAAGCTCGGTCCTCTTATGAAAAAGCTCTGACGCTGACCCAACAGGAACCAGAGCGGACATTCCTGCAAGAGCGGCTTCGGCAGTTGAACTGAAAAATGGAGCAGCTGTCGATTTTCGGTCTCTCGAACGACTATCTGATAACAGAACGATGAGCTACAGCTAGCTGCGTCACAGAAAATACGGAGGTTGTCATGAAATACGTCTGTTTGGGATATATCCAGCCGCGGAAATTCGAGAACATGAGCGAGAACGAGCTTCACGCCATGCTGGACGAATGCTTTGACTACGACGACGAGCTGCGGGCGAACGGGCATTTTGCCGCGGGCGAGGATCTTCAGCCTCCCGACACCGCGACGACCTTGTACTGGAAGAACGGCAAAGTCGCGGTGACCGACGGTCCTTACGCCGAGACCAAGGAACAACTAGAAGGAATTCTGGTACTTGAGGCGCGCGATCTGAATCACGCCATCCAGCTTATCTCGCAGCCTCCCGGAGTGAAAAATGGACCTTGGGAGATACGTCCTGCTGCGGATCTGAACGACATGATTCGGGAGAGCGAACGCCGCCGAGGAAGAGCCACAGGCCGATGAGCATTCTGGAAAGCATGAAAGTCAATGCTTGAGAATATGCCGCGTACCGGCGCGCAATCGGCCAAGGGATCATTTCGTCAGGTCAAAGTCCGCTCAAACCTGATGACGTCACCACGGGCGGGAGCTGGTCAGAATTTCGAAAGCGAGGAGCATACATGTCAAAGGTTCGTGTCGCGGGATTTGGTATTTCGTTGGACGGTTTTAGCGCAGGGATAGAGCAGAGCCTCGACGATCCGCTGGGCAAGCGCGGTCCAGAGCTCTTTCAGTGGTACTTTCATACCAGGACATTCTGCGCCATGCAAGGGAAGGAAGGCGGATCTATCGATGTGGACGACGCGTTCGCACGGCGGTCGATGGAAAACTTTGGCGCCTTCATTCTTGGCCGCAACATGTTTGGTCCGGTCCGTGGCCCATGGCCGGACGACTCGTGGAAGGGATGGTGGGGTCCCAATCCGCCGTACCATGCGCCGACCTTCGTTCTGACGTACCACGAGCGTGAACCCCTCGTAATGGAAGGCGGGACGACCTTCTACTTTGTCACCGGCGGAATCGAAGAGGCGCTGAGGCTCGCGAAACAAGCAGCGCGTGACAAGGACGTCAAGATTGGAGGCGGTGTCTCCACCGTACGGCAGTATCTGCAGGCTGGGTTGATCGACTCCCTCCAATTTGCACTTTCACCTGTTGCCCTCGGTCAAGGTGAGGCACTTCTTAGCGGCATTGACCTGCCCGCGTTGGGATTTTCTGTGACGGAGCACGAGGCCACGGAGCACGCGACGCATGTTGTACTCACGACAAGATAGAAGACGAATCCGGGCTTGCTGTACTGCCCGGCACCGAATGCCGGACGCTGATGTCCCGTTCGGAGTGCTCGTGCCAATGATCGATGATTTTCCGGATGCCTGATGACCAAATGTGTGATCGCCACGCTCTCAGTTAGCGATAGCAGGCCATTGCGCTCATCCAGCGTCAGTTTGGGGCTTCCGCATGGATTAGTAACGATACACGCGCTTGTGTTGCGTGATCTGACCAACTAGCGCGTGGGCGACAATCCGGAAGTTGGGTCGTCGGTACTCTTGATCGGAGTGGCCTGGATTCAATCGAATTTCGAGCCGATGAGGAAGCAGGTCGCCCTTTTTGAGTTAATAAGGTCAGGTGGCTGAGAGCTAGGGGCCCTTTGAAGTTCAATTTCTTAATGGTAGGGCTCCTCCTTTTACGAGACTAATTTTCGAGCGCCCGCCATTGTGGCTCTGTTTGTAGATTGGAAATGCGCTAAAACATTGCACTTTCCAGCTTTGCCACTGCATCTTGACGCTGCGTGGGCTGTACATTCCACGATGGACGGAACTGTGGTTTGGAGATCGTGCATGATAAATGCATCGGAGAAGTTGCTGTCTTGTACCAGAGCGGAGATTCCGCACAATTGCGAAACGTGCTAAGCTACCGTACAATGAGGTGGTTGTGAGCGGTTCCCCGCGATGTTGGGGCCTGTAGCTCAAGAGTCTGTTGTTGATTCTGCGTTACATAGGTCCAATTTCAGGCCCTTCAAACCCGCCTTCTTGTACACAACTTGTACACAAAATCGCCGAGACTAATCCGAACATTTCCGGGCCCAGGTTTGCGAGGCTGTAGCTCGGTTGGCCAGCTCGCCTGGCAAGCAGGAGGCCGCAATGAGAGGAGGAGCGCCTGCCTCGTGAGCAGGAGTGCCACAGCCAGAGAATTCTGTTGACACAGAGACTCGCCTCAGTTCGTTGAGAAGAATGAACCACGCTCCGCGGACTGTCCGGTCACTGGCGTCATTAGTGTTGACGTCCTCGTGGCTTCTGGTCAAAAATCAGCTTCCCAAGGTCGTGCAGCGGTGCCGACAAGAATGTCCTCAATCTCGGGGCCTTCGGGGTACGAGTTGGTGCCCCTCCGGGAAGAATTGGGCTTCACGCTATACCGCGGTCGACAGCAGGGCAATCCATCGCCGATCCTCGCAGTTGCACTCGCCGCAGAACAGCCGTCACCACATAGTATCCGGCGGCTCGAGCACGAATACTCGCTTGCAGCCGAGCTCGATCCCGCGTGGGCGGCCAAGCCTCTAGCGCTCACTCGTCACGAAGGGCGAAATATCCTTTTACTGAATGACCCTGGTGGTGAACCCTTGGATCGGATTCTTGAGCGGAACAACGGGCAACCACTGGAACTGACTCGCTTCCTGCGCATCGCCATTGGCTTGGCGACAGCACTCGGTCACGCCCATCGGCACGGCCTTCTACACAAGGACATCAAGCCTGCGAATGTGCTCGTCGACGACTCCGGCAACGTGTGGCTCGCCGGATTCGGGATAGCGTCCCAACTGCCGCGCGAGCGCCAGACGCCCGAACCTCCCGAGTTCATAGCCGGAACACTCGCCTACATGGCCCCCGAACAGACCGGGCGAATGAATCGCTCGATCGATTCGCGGAGCGACCTTTATGCTCTTGGCGTCACGCTCTACGAGATGGTGACCGGGAGTCTTCCCTTCACGGCCTCCGACCCGATGGAACTGGTTCATTGCCACATCGCGAGACAGCCGACACCACCGTGCCTGAAGTTGAATGGTATTCCAGACCCGGTTTCGGCAATCATCATGAAGTTGCTCGCCAAGACGGCCGAGGAGCGCTATCAAACGGCGGTTGGAGTCGAGAGTGATCTTCGGCGCTGCCTTGCTGAATGGGAAAGGCAGCATCGCATCGACGAGTTCTCGCTTGGCGAACAGGACACGCCAGACCGACTGTTGATTCCAGAGAAACTCTATGGGCGAGAAATCGAAATTGACACGTTGCTCGCCGCCTTCAACCGCATTGTAGCCGGGGGAAAGCCGGAGCTGGTTCTTGTTTCCGGATACTCCGGTATCGGCAAGTCCTCCGTGGTCAATGAACTCCATAAACGACTTGTTCCGCCGCGTGGGCTTTTCGCATCAGGCAAATTCGATCAGTACAAGCGCGACATACCATATGCCACTTTGGTGCAGGCCTTTCAGAGCCTTCTGCGTTCTCTGTTGACCAAGAGTGAGGCGGACCTGAGCAAATGGCGCGACGCCCTCCGTCAGGCGTTAGACGCGAACGGACAGCTGATGGTGGATCTGGTTCCCGAATTGCGGGTCATTATAGGAGACCAGCCACCCGTTCCTGAACTTCCGCCGCAAGATGCGCGACGTCGGTTTCACATGGTTTTCCGCCGATTTATAAGCGTTTTTGCTCGGCCGGAACATCCTCTGGCGCTGTTCCTCGACGACTTGCAGTGGCTCGATGCTGCGACATTGGATTTGATCGAGGATCTGTTAAACGGGCCCGACGTGAGGCATTTGATGTTGATCGGCGCCTACCGGAATAACGAAGTGGACCCCGCGCATCCGCTGATGCGTAAGCTGTGCGCTATTCGTCAAACAGGATCGATCCTCCACGATATCGTGCTTGCCCCCCTGGCTCGTAAAGATCTCGAGCAATTGATTGGGGATACGCTTCACTGCAAGCCCGATACTGCAACCCCACTGGCACACCTTGTCCAAGACAAAACCGGTGGCAATCCGTTTTTCGCCATTCGGTTTATCGCCTCGCTCGCTGACGAGGGATTGCTCGCGTTCGATCACGGCGAAGGTCGATGGTCTTGGGACCTGAATCGCATTCGCGCCATGGGTTACACGGATAATGTGGTGGACCTTATGGTGGGAAAGCTGCGTCGTCTGCGGCAGCAAACGCAGTCTGCCTTACAACAGCTGTCGTGCCTCGGCCACACCGCTGATATCGCGATGCTGCCGCAGCTCTTCGGGACATCCGAGGAACAGGTCCACGCCGATCTGCGGGAGGCGGTTCGCTTTGAATTGATTCGACGCGGGGCTGGCTCGTATCAGTTCGTGCACGACCGCGTTCAGGAGGCCGCGTATTCGCTCATCCCGGAACGATTACGCCCCGAGGCGCACCTCCGCATCGGGAGGCTGCTGTTAGCGCACACTCCTCCATCGGAGCGGGAAGAGGCGAGCTTCGAAATAGTCAATCAGCTGAACCGCGGGGCGGAGTTGATCAGCTCGCGAGAGGAACGCGAGCAATTGGCGGAACTGAACCTGATCGCTGGCCAGCGCGCGATGGCGTCTACCGCTTATGCCTCGGCGCCCACCTATCTCGCGGCTGGCGCGGCGCTGCTGGCGGAGGATTGCTGGGAGCGACGGCATGACCTCACCTTTGCGCTGGAGCTGAATCGGGCGGAATGCGAGTACGTGACGGCCCAACTCGGCGCAGCCGAGGAGCGTCTGAGCGCCTTAGCTACGCGCGCTGCGACTCGGGTTGAGCGAGCAGCTGTTGCCCGCTTGCGCATGGATCTGTACGTGACGCTCGACCAGACTGACCGCGCGATCGCTGTCGGTCTCGGCTATCTCCGGGATCTGGGCGCCGAATGGTCACCGCATCCGAGCGAAGAGGAAGCAATGCGCGAATACGATCGGATCTGGTCCCAACTCGGGACGCGCGCGATAGAGGATCTAATCGAGTTGCCTATCTTGAGGGATCCGGCATCCCTCGCCACTCTCGACATCCTTACGCAACTCCTGCCTTACGCAATGGTTACTGATAGCAATCTTCATGTCTTGGTCAGCTGCAGGGCAGCCAATCTCAGCCTGGAGCTTGGCAATTGCGACGCTTCGTGTGTCGCCTACCAATTTCTGGCGGTAATTGCCGGCGCGCGATTCGGCGACTACCAGGCCGGGTACCGCTTCGGCCGCCTAGGCTATGAACTGGCCGAGCAACGCGGATGGAAGCGTGTCCAGCCTCGAACCTATTCGTTTTTCGGAGGTCTGGTCCTGCCATGGACAAGACCTCTCAAGAGCAGCCGTGATTTGTTGCGTCGCGCTTTTGCCGCGGGAATGAACATCGGCGATGTGATGACCGCAGCCGCCAGCTGCCTCTACCTAAATGCGAACATGCTGCTGGCGGGCGATCCCCTCATCGAGGTGGAGCACGAAGCCGAGCGTAATTTGGAATTCGCACAGAAAGCGCGCTTTGGGATGTTTGTCGATCTGATTGCGGCGCCACTCGGCTTGGTGCGGACGCTCCGTGGATTAACCCGGAAATTTGGAAGTTTTGACGATGAGCAGTTCGAAGAGCTGCAGGCAGAGCGTCGATTCGCCAGCAATCCGAATCTGCAGATTGCCGAATGCTGGTATTGGATCCGCAAGCTGCAGGCGCGCTTCCTTGACGGCGACGGTACGGCGGCCGTCGATGCATCGCGGAATGCGGAACGCCTGCTGTGGACATCAAGATCGCAGCTAGAAGCGGCCGAGTATCACTTCTACAGTGCGCTGTCTCGCGCTGCATGCTGCGACTCCGTGTCAGCCGATGAGCGCCGGCAGCACTTGGAGACTCTGGCGGTTCACCAGCGACAACTCGATATCTGGGCGCAGAATTGCCCGGAAAATTTCGAGAATCGTGCTGCATTGGTGGGGGCGGAGGTGGCCCGTATTGAAGGCCGTTTGCTCGATGCTGAGCAGCTCTATGAAAAGGCCGTTGTCTCAGCGCGCGCCAATGGCTGCGTAAATAACGAAGCAATTGCTAACGAACTTGCCGCACAGTTCTACGCAGCACGCGGGTTTGAGAAGATTGCATGTGCATATCTGCGCGACGCTCGGTACTGCTATCAGCGGTGGGGAGCCGACGGCAAGGTGCGACAGCTCGACGAGTTGTTTCCGCAACTCAGCGAGGAGAAACAAACTGCCAGCGGTGCCGGTACGATCGGGGCGCCCGTTGAACATCTCGACCTACGCACCGTTATTAAAGTCTCGCAAGCCGTGTCAGCCGAGATGGATCTCGATAAGCTAATCGACACAGTCATGAGTGCTGCGATTGAGCACGCGGGAGCTACTCGAGGGCTGCTCATTCTGTCACGGCGGGATGGGCAGCAAATGGAAGCTGAAGCCAAGACAATCGGAGACAAGGTTCTGGTTCAGCGGAAGGGAGCGGCCCTGGGCGTCTTACCGCAATCGATTATCAATTATGTGGTACGGACACAGGAATTTGTGATCCTCGACGATGCCTCGACCCAGAACGGATTCGGAGCAGACACATACCTCTCTGAGCATCAGGCCCGTTCAGTTCTCTGCTTGCCATTGGCGACACAGGGTAAGTTCGTCGGGTTACTGTACCTCGAAAACAATCTCGCGCCGCGCGTCTTCACTCCCAGCCGGATCGCCATACTGAAAGTTTTGGCATCACAGGCCGCGATTTCGCTCGAGAACGCGTGCCTCTATTCCGATTTGCAACGCAGCGAAGCCTTCCTGTCTCAAGGGCAGAAGATAAGCCAAACCGGCAGTTTCGGCTGGCGTGTTGCCAGCGGAGAGCTCTACTGGTCGGAGGAAATCTACAACATCCTTGAATACAATCCAGTGGCCAGAGCCACGTTAGACCTGGCGTTTCAGCGAATTCATCCCGGCGATCAAGATTTCGTTCGGCAGACTCTTGACGATTCGACCAGGGAAAAGAAGGATTTCGATATTGAACATCGTTTGTTGATGCCGGATGGCAGAGTCAAGCACGTCCACATCATTGGCCGCACGGCGCAAGCCGGCAACCTCGACTTTGTGGGCGCGGTGACAGACATCACCGCGGCAAAGAAGGCGGAAGAGAAAATCCGCCAAAGCGAAAAGGAAGCCCGCCAACTTCTCGACCTTTCGCCTCTGCACATCACCGAATTGGGCCCCGAGGGGGCGCGCCTATACACGAATCGGGCGTCACTGGATTATTACGGCATTACTTTGGGCCAATGGCAAGACGCTGATTTGCAACAGGTGCTGCATCCGCAGGACGCCGGGCTCGTGACCAATGAACTTCCCGGAAAATTCCAACGCGGATCGCCGTTTGAATACGAAGTGCGGCTCAAGAGAAAGGACGGGCAGTATCGCTGGTTCCACTACCGCTTGAGTCCGATGTCAGACGAGCAAGGGCGCATCACGCGGTGGTATGCCGCGGGGACCGACATTGAGGATCGCAAGCAGGCTGAAGATGCTCTTCACCGCGAAAACGTCGCTCTGCGTGAAGAAATCGACAAAGCCTCGATGTTTGAAGAGATCGTTGGAACATCTCCCGCTTTGAAAAGTGTTCTCTCGCGCATCTCCAAAGTCGCACGGAGTGATTCTACCGTCCTCATCACGGGTGAAACAGGAACAGGCAAAGAGCTAGTTGCACGCGCCATACATCGAAGATCAGATCGTGCTTCGCGCGCGTTCGTTAGTGTGAACTGTGCGGCAATCCCCCGTGATCTTATCGCGTCTGAGTTGTTCGGCCATGAGAAGGGCGCCTTTACCGGCGCGACTCAGCAGCGCCAGGGTCGGTTTGAATTAGCAAATGGCGGTACGCTCTTCCTGGACGAAGTCGGGGAACTTCCAGCCGAGACCCAAATTGCCCTCCTGCGTGTTTTGCAAGAGCATGAATTTGAGCGTGTCGGCGGCACTCGTCGAATCCGCGCTGACGTCCGGGTGATCACTGCCACGAACCGCGACTTGCAGGCCGCCATCAGTGCTGGATCTTTCCGTAGCGATTTGTTTTACCGTCTTCATGTTTTCCCGATTGAGATTCCTCCTCTTAGAGAACGCGGTGAGGACATCCCCCTGCTGGTTGAATACTTTATCGATCGCTACGCGCGAAAAGCAGGCAAGCACTTCAGTAGTGTCAAGAAGAGAACACTTCAAGTACTTCAATCGTACCCTTGGCCCGGAAACATACGCGAATTACAGAACGTCATCGAACGATCTGTAATCGTGTGTGAAACTGCGAGTTTTTCGGTGGATGAAAGCTGGTTGTCCCAACGGCCCGTTAAGAAGAGCGCCGGGAGCCAGCTTTATCTCTCGGAGAAGGTGGCAACTCAAGAAAAGGAAATCATCGAAGCAGCTCTGCGAGAAAGCCAAGGACGGGTATTTGGACCTTCAGGCGCAGCCGCGAAGCTCGGGATCGCACGATCCACACTGGAATCGAAAATTCGGTCACTCAAGATTAGCAAGAATCGCTTCAGGGCTTAGCCGGAAAAAAACCTCTACAGCCATCACGAAAGCGCTCCGAAACTCCCGATTTAGTTCCTCCAGTACCCCATATGGACACTTTCCGCGTTTGACTCTCGCTATAGGCGCGAAAGTGGTCACAAATCTCCGGCTCTGCATGTCCCCTGTTTGCGAGTGCCGTCAACTGTTGAGAAATTGTTCTGTTGCGTGCACGTGGAACACTCTCGGCTTTGGCCAGATTGTTCCCGGCGGTATTTCGTTTATAAGCTCAGGTGGCCGAGAGCTAAGGGCCCTTTGAAGTTCAATTTCTTAATGGTAGGGCTCCTTGGTAGGGCTCCTCCCTTTACGAGACTAGTCTTCGAGCGCCCGCCATTGTGGTTCTGTTTGTAGATTGGAAATGCGCTAAAACATTGCACTTTCCCGCTTTGCCACTGCATCTTGACGCTGCGTGGCCTGTACATTCCACGATGGACGGAACTGTGGTTTGGAAATCGTGCATGATAAATGCATCGGATGTCAGGGTATTCCTCTGAGAGGCGAGGTTCTTTTCATTAAGGTTGATGCGAACGCGCTCAACCCGCTCAAGACCACAAGTATCCATAACGCAGCGCGAATGGTCGAAAGCTGCGCGACAAACCCGATCAGGGGCGGACCGGCAAGGAAGCCAAGGGAATCTCCCTGCTTCGCTCGAAGTCCGGTTCGCGGACATCACCACTGATCTCCTCGAGCCCCGTTTGTGGCCAATTTCCGTATAGCCGACCATCCACGCAAAACCCGTTTGTTGATTCAGTATCTGTCAGAACTGATCGCGATCAGCGAGGAGCTGGGCGAAGTGCTGACACAATGAACCGCCGCGAAGACGGATGGCGGTGGTGTTCGCGATTAATGCGCAGCTGGTGCACGCATCAGAAAAGAAATGTCGTCCACCTTATAGAGCACTTTTCCGGGCGAGTCGGGCGATGGCTGGACTTTCCCTGCACGCACGACATCAAATGCGGTGACTAGTCGTGGAAGTACAGTGGGTGATGCGACGGGAATATTGTGAGCGCCCATAATCACCTTAACCTGAGGCGCGAGCGCGGCCAAACGACGAATGGAAGCCGCGTAGGCATGGAGATCGGTTTCAGGCCTAAAGAGCCAAATGGGCCCGGGGTAGTAGGTGTCGCCGGTAAGAAGCAGGCCCTTGGCGCGATCGAGCAAAGAGATGGCATCAGGCGTGTGGCCGGGGGTTGCGATGACTTCCAGAATGCGGCCGCCGAGATCGAAGCGGTCGCCGTCATGAGTGTAAGCCGTGATCTTCCACGGCCGGGTGGCGTAGGCTTTCGAGTCAAATCCCTTCGGCAGCACGCCACAAATCTGGTCGGACGTGATTTCTGCTTGCGCGTCCAGCCGAGAACCCCGCGCATTCTGGCGCGTAAAGTCTGTATCCATTCCGTAGATCGTCGAGAATTCCCAATTGTCGCCGACATGATCGTTGTGAGTGTGCGAGTTCAACAGGATGATCGGCAGCCTGGTCAGCTGGGCGATAACTTTCTTAAGGTCGCTGATTCCCATGCCAGTGTCGAACAGCAAAGCCCGCTTCTCGCCGACGATCAGGTAGCTGATGGTCTCCTCCGCCTGGTGAGGCTCGTAGATGGCGAAAACGCCCTGGGCAGGCTTATAGACCTCGAACCATGGGTCGCTGATCGAGACGCGTTCGACAGTTTTGTATTCCGGCCGCGGCAACTTGCGGCACCAGTCCGGAATTGGAGTCTGAGCGAACAGGGCTGTCGACTGCAATATACAGAGTGTAGGAATGACCGCGTATCTATGCAGGGGCGATCTCCGGTCTGACATCAGATTGAGGCGGCCGCGAAGAAGGGCGGCTAATCGCAACAGACAGAGCCTGGGACGTGACAACTCAAATAGGCCTGCTGCAGCTGCATTGCACATTCCCATCAAATAGTGAGTATAGCCCTAACTTATGCGCCAGTTTGTTCTAGCTGCCGCATGACGGGCTATCCGGAAGTGATCCCGGGCCGTTCAAGTCCGGTTCGAGGACGTGCCAGCGGCTCGATGTCTCCGAAACCCGCTTTCTGGGACAGCCGCTGTATTACCGACCGGGCAAATATCGCTACGGGTCTTCCCGCTTCGTAGGACGGACGGCCCGCGAAGCCCCGCGCTACGAAGGTTCCGATAGAACCAACGCTCTTGCGAATGGAGTGTCACTACTGCGCTATCACATCTGAATCAACCCGTCGTCGCTTGTGTCAGAACTTCGCGGAGGCGGCGGGCGACAATCACATCCTCGCCAGGCTCCAACATCCAAACACCCACCACAATCTTGTTAGCGTCTTTGGGGATACCAGCGCTAGCCTCCGTGGAGCCGGTTGCGGGATTTAGTTCAATGCTCGGAGTGCCGGCCCGTAGTTGCTTCGCGACTTCTTTGGGAGAGATGCCTACACGCCGCGTGTCATAGCGAATGAGCAAGTGCGGCACGTTGTTGGCAATCGGCGGTATGAATATTTCTGAAGTCAGAGTTGGAATATCTTTGAGCGCCGTGGCAATGCGATCGGCGCGCCTGCGAAACTCAGCTTCGAACTCCGCGTCAGATTGACTTAGGAACCAATCCACCGCCGCCACCATTCCGACGATTTGTTCTTTTGCGACTTTCATTCCACGCCCCACTACATCATCGTTCGGGCTATTATTCTCGGTTGCAGCGGCAATAAGGCTTTTTCTCCCCAATAGCAGGCCGGCATTTTGTGGGCCTCTGATCCCTTTGCCGCCCGAGAAGGCAACCAGGTCGAAGCCCATTTGTGTGTAGTTCCATAAATTTGAGATCGGCGGAACGTCCGCGGCTGCGTCATTCAAGCACGGCACTCCATGCGCATGAGCGACGCGAATCCAGTCTTCTCTGCTGATTTGTCCGGCATCGGCGGCATTGTAAAAAAAGCACATAACGGTATTACGGGTGAACGCCGACTCATACTCCCGCAAAGTCTCCACATCGACGAAGCGAATGCCGCAGTTGCGCATCGCGTGATCGTAATCGTAGCGGTGCGCTTTTTGAACGATTACCTCATTCTTGAGGCCGTTCATGTCGGTAGGCATGGCATGGCTCGCTGAAGACCCGTTGGCCATGGTCATGCAGGCAGCAGT
>Ga0210387_10002757_pt1 | contig 13489 bp, 5 predicted proteins | sample IncBWC7OmetaG_FD_160108 | JGI IMG/M metagenome (GOLD analysis project Ga0210387, IMG submission 160108) | Forest soil microbial communities from Barre Woods Harvard Forest LTER site, Petersham, Massachusetts, United States - Inc-BW-C-7-O ...
GCAGTCTCGGCGGCGCGGTCGCCAACGTCAACGTGGTCGTGACGCCGTCGGGTGACACCGCGCTGAACGGCGCAACGACCAATAGCGGCGGCTCGGCGACGTTCCCCAACGTCGGCTCGGGTGGCGGCTCGATCGCGCTCTCGAACGTTCCGAGCGCTTGCGTGCAACCCAGCCCCGTGACGTACTCGGGCAAAGCTGCGGGCGGGACGATAACAGTGCCGATCACGCTGCAATGCTCGGCGACCGCCGGCGCCATCACCGCCACTATCCTGACCAGCCAGGGCAACGTGGCGATCGGCGCCGGAGTCGGCGTTATCGTGACGCCGCACGGCGCGAACGCGCTGCCGGCCGTGTCGACCAACGCCAGTGGCATGTTCGCGGTCACCGGCGTCCCGGTCTCCGACGGCACCGGCTCGATCACGTTCACGAACCTCCCGTCGAACTGTCCCACGCCGGCGACGGCCACTCCGTACTCGGGACTCACGAGCGGCAAGTTGCTGACCCTCACCAATATCACGATCACGTGCAGCCCGCCCTCGGGTGTCGTCACGGGTACGATTTCGAGTAGCCTGGGTGGTGGTCTCGCGGGCGTCGGCGTGACCGTGACACCCAACGGCGGAACCGCACTGGCCGCGGTAACGACCAACAGCTCGGGCGGATTCTCCGTCAACGCCGTGCCGGTCGGCAGCGGTACCGGCGGCGGCACGGGTACGGTCGCGATCAATCACCTCACGCCGAACTGCACGGCGCCGACCAGCCCCTCGAATTACACGGGTCTCACGAACGGCACGAGCGTCACCGTGAACGTCACGGTCACCTGCACGACGCCGTACGGCGTTATCCGCGGTACGATCGTGACCTCCTGGGGTGAGCCAATCGAAGGCGTCGTCGCGACGGCAACGCCGACTGGCGGCTCAGCGGTGGCCGCGCAAGCATCGGATTCGACCGGAGCGTTCGTGATCGGAAACATTCCGGTCGGGAACGGCACCGGACAGGTGACGTTCGCGGGTGCGCCGGTCGATTGCTCGGCCATCAGCGCGCAGAACTACACGGGGCTCACCAACGCGCACCAGGTCACCCTGTACGTCGTGCCCTCGTGCACGTTGACCGGCGCGATGTTGGTCAACATCAACGGTGAAAGCAATCTGGTGCCGATCAACACGGCCAACATCACGTTCGTGGGACCGGACACGGCCAGCGATTCGACGACGACCGCGGTCACCCAGCCGGGGCTCATCAACCCGCTCAAGCCCGGGATCTACCGGTTCCAGGCGGACACGTACGCGACGGCCGACGTGACGGTACCACAGATCTTCTATCCGGACTCGATCAACCAACACAGCACTGACCTGCAGATCGACACCACGCACACACCCGTGCTTGTCGGAGACGTGGACACCATAGGCGTGACCTACGCGTGGCGCTCGGGATCGGGCGAGCTGTGGGTCGCGGACTCCAGTACGATGATCATGGCCGGGTTCTCCGGACCGCAGTTGCGGCAAGGCGGCTCCGTCTCGGCGTCGAACATCATTGCGCAGTACACTCCTGTGTCTCCGACAGGTATGGCGCTGGACAAGGACGACAGGCTGTGGACCTCGATGGGTACCACCAACCAGGTCATCAAATGGCGCGACTCGGCCGAGTTCGGCGGGGCGTCGCCGGCGTACGTGATGCTGGACGTGACGGGCCTCAGCAATCCGCAGGGCCTGGCCTTCGACAAGAACGGCCTCCTGTGGGCGGCCAACGCCGGGAACAACAGCCTGACCGGCATCAATGAATCGGGAACCGTCACCGCGACGGTGACCAGCAGCGCGCTGAATCAGCCGACCGGAATGGCGTTCGACGCCAATGGCAACCTCTGGGTGTCGAACATGGGGAACAACACCATCGTCGAGTTCACGCCAGGCCAGCTGGCGACGGCGGGAGCAGAGACGCCGGGCATCGTGCTGAGCGCGACCGGCTCCTCACTCTCGTCGCCGAGCGCGCTGGCGTTCGACCCGAGCGGCAACCTGTGGGTGACGAACACCGCGGCGAGCACGGTCGTGTCCTTCGCGACGGCGTCACTGGCGGCGACGGGCAGCCCGGCGGCGGCCGCGACGATCAGCGCCAACTCGGGCTCGTTGCAGACGCCACGCGCGCTGGCGTTCGACTTCGGTGGCAACCTGTGGGTGGCGAACGAGGCCGCGAGCACCATTGTCGAATACAGCGCCGCGCAGTTGTCGAGCGGTGGGAGCGTCGCGCCGATTGGATCAGTGAACTCGCCGGGTGGAGTCATCGGCGCGCCGAGCGCCCTGGCGTTCAATCCGCAACCGACGAACCTGCCGATCTACGGCAGCCGCGTCGTGCGAGTCGTCAAGCCCGGCATCAAGATGGCGCCGCGCGGCAAGATTCGGGCGGTCGTCGTCAAAAGGAAGCGGTAGGGCTCAGGGACGGGGGCCGTTGCGTTGACGGCGGCCCCCGCCTCCACCGGTCAGCCACTCGGGTAGCTTCGCCCACTGCACGGCGGTCAACAGCTGCTGCAGGTCATCCAGCGCCTTGTGGTTTAGATCGCGCAGCACCGTGAACTGCTTGCGCAGGACGCCGGCCATGGTCTGCTGGTCGATGTTCGCGCCGAGGTTGCCCAGTTCTTTCTTTACAACACCACGTAGCGAGTCGGCGCGGGTTTGGAAGGCGTCGGCCAGCGTGTCGAGCCGCGATACTTGATCGGGCGTCAGAACGAGCGTCAGCGAATCGGCGAGACGCAACGTCTGCATGAACGGATTCGGTATGCGCTGCATCAGCCGATCCGCCATCTCGTCGGCGAAGCCCTCATGTGCATCCGACGGAGTCGCGGCTGGCGGCGGCCCGCCAGGGCCACCCGGGCCACCGCCGTTCCGCCGGAACCCGCCGCCGAACATCGACCGGATCTGCTGCTGCGAGTCCGTGACGCCCAGGTTGAATCGCATCGCGATCACGAACTGAAACGGAATGCCATACGCCTGAAACGCCGTCGCGCGGCCGAAGTGCGTGTTGACCGTGTAGTCGAACTCTCGAGTCCCAGGGTTGAATCCCGTCACCGTGAGCAGCACCGGATCGGGCGGCTTGGGCTGTCCCCAGCCCTGCAGGTGGTTCTCGCCATGCAACAAGAGATCGATGCCGGTGAGCGTGTTCAACGCCAGCAGTGAGATCGTGAGCCGGCGATCCAGGTTCAACCAATTCGGGCGAATGTTGAGCTGCCAGTTGAGCGACGTCGCCCACGGGCCGTCACACGTATTGCGTCCGGCAATCGTCCCGATCTGACTCTTGAGACAGTCGCGGATCGACGCCTCGCCGGTCGAGAGCAAGGTGCGCATGGCCGCCGCGACACCCGGCGCCGTGGCGGGATTCGACGGGTCGAACACGAACGCCCGGTCGTTCCGCCCCGAGCCATCGCCGTTCACGTCTCCATTGACGATCGGCGTGTACGGCGCGCCGGAGGAGAGCTGCGCCGTCGACGTGAGCTCGACGAGTTGCGAGAACGGGAAGATCAGCGTGCCGACGAATGAGTGCGTGCGTTGGAGGTCGCTCGTCGTCCACGGGAGCGAGTTCGGGTTTCCCGCGGTCGGCGCCGACACGAAGCCGCCGGCGGCCGATCCGCCGGAGAACGACGACTGGTCGCGCACGTTCGAGTACGTGTAGGCGAGCGTGTACGAGACTCCCCGGTCAGTAAACCCCGACACGTTGGCCGTGAGTTGTTTCGTCTCGGAGCCGAGGTTCGAGTTGAGCGAGAGCACCTCGCCAAACGCCGGATGGAGGCGCGAGGAGCCGAACGCTGCTCCTCCCGTGACCGGGTCGACCGATGTCGGCGTCACGAAGACCGGGCGATTGTCTTCGTTAGGGATCGTGAACTGCGGGTGGGTATTGAGATTGAGGTCCGTGACGCCGAAGAGCGCGACGCCTCTCGCATAACTCGCGTCGACCGCGAGGCTGATATGACTCGTGAGCCGCCGGGTCGCGCCCAGCGATCCGCGCCACGCGCGCGGCGCCTCGAAGTCCGGCGCGAACGTCGTCACGGTACTGCGCGCGCCCAAGCCCAGGCTGTCAGGTGGGAATGCACCGGCCACGCACGTCGTCGGTGGCGCGCCCGTGCCGTCCGCGTACCCCGGCCAGTCCGGCTCCGGCACCTGTGGCCCGACGCAGATGAGTTGCGACTCGGCGCCGGCAAGGCCTGTGGCCGATTGCAACGACGGATATAGGCTCTGTGGGACCGGCGCTCGAAATTCGCCGAATCCGCCGCGCAGGGTGAGTAAGGGCGCCGAGAACGTTCGCGCATTCGCGCCGCCTTCTTGTTGTCGATTGCCGCTCAGCGATCCAATGAGCCACTGAAAGCCGACGCGCGGGCTCGCGTGGACTTCGCCGGGCCAGTAGTTCGTGCGGCGATCGAACAACGAAGCAATCTGTGGATCGAGCGCGGGCGCGCCCGACTCGAGGTTCCCTTCGACACGAGCGCCGTACGTCAACTGCAGCGTGCCCGCACGCCAGGCGTCGCCCACGTAGACCGCGCCGGCATACGTGCGGGCCTCCGTGCTCTGGACGCCGAACTCGCGCGTGAACGTTGCCGGCGAGTCGGCCAGGAATTGGCCGAACGTCTGGTAGCCGTACGTGCCTTGCTGGTTGGGCGTCAGGTTCTGGCCGAATCGCGCCAGGTGCACGAGCCAACCGAGCTTGATCCGATGACCACCGCCCGTGGACAGGAGCGAGACCTCGTCGGTCGACTCGACGAAGTCGTTGTGCGTGTGCGTGGCGACACCGGGCGTGCCGCCGAACGACAGCGACGAGACGCCGAAATTGTTGACCGTCTGGACGTCGGTCGTATCGTCTTCGTTGGGCACGATCGTCACGCGACCCGCCGGAATCGGCAGGTACGGGTCGGAGCTCGTCTGCGCGTGCGTCACGTAGGCGCGAAACTCGTTGATCGCGATGTCGCTCACGTGCGAGGTGAGCGCGAGCATGACGCCGCCGCCCGCATTCGAGCCGGCCGTGCCGGTGGTCGGCAATGTCAGGGCGTTGATGCGCGCGCCGTCCTGTGACGTCGCTCGCCAATCGAACCGCAGCATGAGCGTCTCATCGTCGCTCGCCAGCCAGTCGAAACGTTGAAAGAAGATGCCGGCGTTCGTCCCGCGAATGCCCGGCACGTTCGACGCCGTGGTCGGCAATCCGAGGGATTTGACGCGCTTGATGAAGAGTTGCGCGGTATCCGGCGAGATGCCCAGCTGGGCCAGCGTCGCGGGGTCGACGTTGAGCAGCGAGATGAGATCATCGTAGCGGCGGCTGAACTGTCCTGCCGTGTATGAAAAAAGTCGATTGGGTACGATCGGGCCACCCAAGCCACCACTGAACTGCAGTTGGTTGCGCAGTTGGCCGAACGCCGTCGGACCTTGCTGCCCGAACGCGAAGTCGGGGCTCCGCACTTGCGAGCCGAAGGAGCCCTGAAAGTCGTTCGATCCGCCGCGGGTCGTCGTGGCGACCTGGCCGCCAGTGAATTGTCCGCGGGCGACGTCGTAGCTGTTGGTGATCACGCGCGTGCGGCGTGTCGCTTCCGTGGGCACGGCGGTCCCGCCGAAGCTGATGCCGTCGACCGTCGTGTTGTTGAGTGTCGGGCGCTGACCGGCGACCGAGAACGCCGCGTCCGTGGTGTCCGTCGAGGTAATCGCGACGACGCCGGGAGCGAGCGCCGCCAGCGTGGCGAGGTCGCTGCCGTCGATGGGCAGTTTCTCGATTTGCGCCGGTGTGAGTGTCAATCCGGTGGAGCCCGCGTTGGCCGCGTCACCGCGATTATTGCGCTGCGCGCGCGTCGTCACGGTGTTCAGGACGGGCACATTTGTCCTGAGCTGCACGTCGGCAACCAGTCGATCTTCGTCGGCCTGGCGCACGACGAGCACGGTCGCCGGCGCGAATCCGACTGAGCGGATCTCGACGCGATATTGTCCGCCGCCGTCCGGGAACAGCACCGAATAGTGGCCGTTCGCGGTCGTCTCCTTCTGCCGGACGATGTTGCCGTAGAGCGAGGTCACGGTTACGATCGCGCCGACGACCGGTTGGCCGTCGGGCGACGTCACCTTGCCCATGATAATGTCCGTGGTCGAGCCGACCTGCGCACTGAGCGGACCGACCAACGCGACGAACCAGAGGAGCCAAAGTGCCTTCACTCCAGCACGTACAAGTCGCGAGGCGCTATCGTTGGCGCGCGGCGACGAGAGGGATGGCATGCTCGGCAGCCCATCGTTCCCAATGGTCGGCGGTCTCCGCAGCGAACGTGGTCTCGAGATCGTCGCCGAGCGCGTCGGTGAGCGCGGACCAGAAGTGCGGCTCGAGCGCGGCAACGGCGATCCATCCGTCGCGTGCGCGATAAAAGCGATATCCGGGTAGGCCGCCGCCGAGTAGTGCACCGGGCGTTGTCAGACCATGTCGGAACGGTTCGGCGAATGCTCGCGCGGCAGCTTCGAGCGAGACCGTTGCGCAGCCGGGTCGACCGCTGAGCAACAAGGCGAGTCCCGCGCTCACGATCTGCTCACCGGCCGCGAGATCGGCAACAGTTGTCTTCGGGAGCTCAGGCGGTGATGTCAGGCCGGCCATAGCCTGAAGCATGAGATCATGCGATGGTCTCTCATCGTCCGGCGATTCCCAGCCGACGAGCGCGACGTGAGAGAGTCTCGGGTATTCGGCGTGCAATTGCTCCCAGCCGAGGCCGAGTCGGCGAAGCGATGCTGGACGCGAGGCTGTTAGCAGGAGGTCGGCATCGGCCAGCAGCGCGTTGAGTGCCGAGCGACCGTCGCTTGATTTCAGGTCGAGGCGAACCACGCGCTGGCCCGCGTGGAGTTGGGCGTAGTACGCTGGGAACCATTGTTCGAACGGATCGCCGCCCGGCGGTTCGACCGCCGTGACCTCGGCTCCGAGGGTCGTGAGGCGCTGGGCCGCGTACGGTACGGGCAAGTACACGGCCAGGCTCACGACTCGCATTATCGCGTGACCAGTGGGACTGGAGGGGGAATCGTCGCGGTGAGTGACCGCGCGCCGTCGGGCCCCACGGCGCGAACACCCGCCCAGAGATCGTCGAGTTGCTCGTTGAGCGCGAACGGTGGGCCTGCGCCGGCATCGAGCACGCGCTCGTACGTAGCGGCCGTCGTCGTGCGCAGCAGCACTTCATAGCGGACCGCGCCCGCCACCGGCTTCCACGTGATCTTCCAATTTTGGCCGCCGCCCGCCGCGTCGCGTGTGGCAACGACGCTATCCGGTGTCGCCGGCGCCGCGGCGAGCGAGCCGACCGTCGCACCGTTGAGTATGGCGACGTGGGCGGTGTAGCCGAAGTTCACGTGAGCAAAATCATCGGTCGGCAGGTGTTGGCGCGTGTAATTCTCCAAGCGCTCGGTGAAGCGCAGTCCCGCGTCGCCGGCGCCGACGAATGGCATGTGGTCGCCGCCGCGATGAATGCGGTCGACGCGGAATACCGGGAACGCGCCGAACGCGGGCTCATAGATCGCGTCCAGCGCCCACACATAGCGACCGAGCTCACGGCTCGGGCTATTGTCGGGGTCCGCGGCGAAAATCCGAACGGAGGTCGAGTCGACTTTGCCATCCTCGGCCACGACGTTGCCGTCGATGTCGTCGGTCATACCCGCGACGACATGATAGCCCGACTTGTGGAGACGTTCCGCCAGGTGTGTCGAGCCGAGGAGTCCTAGTTCTTCGCCAGAGTAGAGCGCGAAGATGATCGTGGCGTCCAGCCCGTGCGGGTAGCGGTGCGAGAACACGCGGGCGAGCTCGATGACGGCGGACGAGCCGGTGCCATCGTCATCGGCACCGGGGGCATCGTTGACCCCATCGAACGAGTCCATCGAGCATCGACACGAGTCGTAGTGCCCGCCCATGACGATCACGCGGTTGGTGTCGCGGCCCGGAAGCCAGGCGAGCACGTTGACGATGTTGACGCTCCGTTTTTGCGGGTCACGTTGGATGGTGACCATGGCCGGGTCGTACTCGATGCGCAGGCAGCCCGCGCAGTCGGACGAGTAGCTCGACAGCGTCGAGAAGATCCAGCGGCGGGCCGCGCCGACTCCGCGGGTCGACGACACCGTGTCGCTCATCGCGTGGCGGGTGCCGAAGGCGGCGAGCGTCGAGTCCGTGGCGCGGATCCTGGCGGCCGAGATGTCGCCGAGGGCGACCGCCAGTTTTGGGTCACGGACCAGACCCATCTGAACATCTGCTCGCGCGGGCGTGGCTTGCGTAGACGGGTGGCCACAGCCCAGAATGAGTGCAACGACCAGAACGATTCTCATGGGGTGTATTCTATGATTGCGACCGCTTTGCTGGCACTGGCACTGGTGCAAGCGCCCGACTCGACGTCCTTGATCGCGCAAGGCGCGGCGCTGGATCTGGACGGCCATTACGCCGAGGCACGGGCGAAGCTGTCACAGGCGATCGAGAAGGCGCCGACCGACACGGCCAAGACGCCGGCGCGGCGCAGCCTGGCGATCTCATACGCGTTCACCTGTGATACGCGGGAAGTCAGCCGGTACGAGCACCAGGTGATCGACCCGAGGGTGGCGAGCAAGGATTACAACGGCGCCGCCGACGTGTCCAATGAGCTCGGGCGCCTGTTGCTCGAGTGCGGCGACGTGAATGACGCGCTCACGACGTACCGGACGGGTCACGAGCTCGCGCTCAAGCAGGCGAATCTCAGCGACACGGCCAAGGATCTCTGGGATTTCCGCTGGGAGCATGCGCAGGCGCGCATCGCCGCCCGGCGTAGCAATGCCGCTGATGCACGGACCCATGTGGCCGCGGCCAAGGCCATCTTGGACAAGGGTACGAACCCGGATCAAAAGCGATTCTTCCCGTACCTCACCGGGTATGTCGCCTTGTACACGGGCGACTATAAGACCGCGATCACGGATCTTGGCCTGGCGGATCAGCGCGATCCGTTCATTCTGTGTTTGTTGGCGATGGCGTACGAGCGATCAGGGGATCCGACCGCGGCGACGCCCTACTATCGGAAGATTCTCGAGGGCAAGCAGCACAACCCGGCCATGGCGTTCGCCCGGCCAATGGCCAGGCGAAAGCTCGCGACGACCTAGCGCTTTGGCTCGCGGCGTTCGGGCTCATCGCCCGCGATCTCGAGAATCGCACGCGCCTGCGTCAGTCTACTCCCGTCCTGCTGGAGCGCCGTGATCACGAGCTCTCCGGGCGCGTGATGCTCGGGGAGGTCGACGGAAAAAGATCCATCGGCACGGACCGCGACGGTCGAGTCAACAGTGGCGCCGTCGAACAGGATGCGCACGGGCCGGCCGCCGCGCGCGGGTGGCGTGAACTGTGCGCCGACCACGCGTACCGGATCGTTGGCCGCGATCGACCGCGAGCCCGGTCGATTGGCGCTCGAGACGACGGCGGTGGGGGTGGTCGCCGGTGCGAATGGCAGATCAGCGGACGACACGACCAGCAGTTTAAGGATATTTCCCTCGAGGACGAGGGCACGCACCCGGCGAGTTCCTGAGAGCTCGGTGCGGGACGCGCGACCCGGTAGAACGAACGTGCCGGCGCGATACGTGTTGCCGACGCCGAGCGGCACTTCCCTCCCCGCCGGCGTCACGCGCGTGATCGTGCCGCCCGAGATCGCCACCCTTTTGACCGTGTCGCCGGCCATCGTGAGGCCAGTTACCCAGCCATTGCGGACGGTCACGACGCTGCACTTCGGGCACACAATGGTATCGCGGAGGCCACTGAATGTCGTGACGCCACCACTCGGGGACACACCAACCGTCGTAACGATGGGGAATCGCGAGGGCGGTGACGGGAAGCTGCATTTCTGACCGCTGCCCCCGTTCGGGCGATTCAGGCTCACCGTGAACAGTCCGCGCCCATCCGTCGACATCCACACCGAGCCTGACGGCGGGAAAAAGAATCCACTGACGTTGCTCGCCAACTCGGTGCCGGGGATCTTCGCCCACGTGTTGCCGCCGTCCGTCGACTGGATCACACCATTCTCGAGCGTGCCCACGAGGATCCGACAGGAGTCATACGGATCCCACTGGATGACGCTGGCCAACGAGAGCTCCGCAAGCGTGAACAGGAATTGGCCGCTGTCGGTGACGGCTTGCGTGAGTTGGGGCAGCGCGTACCAGTGGACCCCACTGTCCGCCGAAAACCTCATGTCCCCCGTTTCGACATCGGGCGCGATCAGGTGGGCCGGATTGTTCGGATCGACGCCGAACACAATGTACCGAGCGATCGGCGTGTGCAGCGATCCCACGCCGCCGATGCCGATGCTGTCGGCGCGCGTGACGATGGCCGCGCCCGTGATGTTGGTGACGCGATTGATGCCATAGAGCGTGCCGCCATTGGACAGGCTCCCGGGCCGCTGCACGCCTTCGTACATCGTCGGGTTGAGCACCGGGCCGGCGAATGTGGCGTTACCGACCGGCGCGCCGGAAAACGAGAAGCGCTTCACCCACAGCGCGCCGGCGGACATCGTGAAATAGAAGTCGAAGCTCGGAGGCGAGGTGGATTGGTTGACGACGTCCTGCACGTATACGTCGTTCAGGAGTTGGAACGGCGTGTCCGCCGGGTCCGACGGCTTGCCGTTCGGCGCGTTCGGAAACGGCGGCGGCCCCGACGGCCCCACGGAGTCGAACTGTGGGTCGATGAAGAAGTTCGAGCATGGCCCGCAGGCGGCGCCGACGACCTTCAGCTCCTGCTCGAACGAGCCGCGCGCACCGATTCGCATGTACTTGCCTTCGCAGCAGATGCTATGGGGCCAGGTCGCGCCACCATCGGCCGAAGCCCAGATGAGGTTGTCCTGCGTCCCGAAGTAGAGGTCGAGATGCGGCGACGGTCCCGACACATACTGCCCATCGATCTCGGCGATTTGCAACGCGTCGAAGCCGTTGTACGCCGCGCCCGTGAGCGTCCACGTCGAGCCCTGGTCGGTCGTCACGTGCACGCCACCGTCTGTGGCGAGCAGCACGGGATTGCGGAATTCCCGATCGAACCCAACGTCGTTCGGATCCGAGTGATCGACCGTGAGCTCGGTCCACGAGGTAGCAGTCGTGCCGGCAGCCACGAACGACTGGCGGCGCATCTGGGACCCGTCGCCGAAGTACACGTCGAACTTCGTGTCGTCGCCGGAGACCGAACGGGCGACGCGAACGAAAGACTCCCGATAGGGGCCGCTCGGGGCGGACACCTGGGTCCAGTCCGCGCCGCCGTCCGTGGACAGCCAGAGCTCATGGTCGATGCTGGCGTGGAAGAAGACATTGCTGGTCCCGGTGAACCAGGGCGACGCGAAGCCATGCGTGGGGGGCGTCTGGCCGCTATCGGGGTTCTGGGCGGAGGTGGTCCAGACGCCTTTCGGGGTCAGGTACCAGAGTCCGCGGTCGCCAACGGCGACGCCGGCTGTGGGGTTGATGACCAGCACCGAGTGCACGCGGTTCGACACCGAGTCGAACGCGATGCCGGGTACAGGGACGATCGAGGTCCAGGTCGCGCCGTCGTCGTTGGTGATGGCAAGGCCGCAGTCGGTCCCGACGTACCACGTGTTCGTGAGCGGCATGTGCGAGATGCCATAGGCGCTCGGATGGCTCGGACAGTTCGGCCCGGGTGGCGGTGCCCAGCCGGTCGGCTGATGCCAGCTCGCGCCGCCGTCCGTGCTGCGCCAGATGCCACCGTCGTTCACGACGCGGTACTGGGAGCGCGCCGTGGCGATAATGACGTCGGGCGAGGTCGTCGAGACCGCGACGTCGATCGGCTGGTAGCTCGGGAAGTTCTGCACGTGCAGCCAGCTCGTGCCGCCGTCGTATGTCTGGAACAAGCCACCGGTCTCGCTGGCGGCGATGATGTGCTGTGGGTTGGCGAGCGTCACGCCGATGGCGATCGTACGCCCATCGGCGGCAATACGTGGCGGCGCGATCGTGATTGCCGAAGGGGAGCAACCGGCGATTGCTAGGAAGAGTCCCAGCCACGCGCGCCGCATGCGCGCCAATAAACGCTTGACATGCCGTTCTGTCAAACTTGCCCGGCAAGGGACGGGGCGTCCCCCGTGAAGAGAGACGCCCCGTTTCCAGCCAAACGTGCTGCGGGGACGCGCCTCAGCCGCCGTTCCCGGTCTTTTCTCCGGCCAGGCCTTTGATGGTGCCGGTGAGCCAGTGCACCCGCTCGGCGTCCTTCGCGTTCTTTGCATCAGCCTCGGTCTGCTTGGCGAGTTTCTGCAAGGCAGACTTCTGCTGCGCGCCGTTTAATTGCTCGGCCTTGTCGAGGTCAGAGCGAATGGCCGCGATCTGATCGCCAGCGAGGCCGTTCATCCGTTCGAGCTGGTCGAGATAGGCGCGCGCGACAGGGAACGCCGCGGGCCAGACGATCTTGGGCTGGTCCGACGGATTCGACGTGCCGATCTTCACGAGCTTGGCCGCGTCGATTTCGTTCTTCGACAGATACTGGCTCGGCTGGAGCTCGAAGATGTCGAGCCCGCGCGCGATCTCGGATCCGTACACGTAGCCGTTGTACCAGTACGCCGCCCAGTCGCCGGCGAGGTAGAGCGTCTTGGTGTCGAGCGGGCCACGATCGAAGAATGCGATCTCCTGCGCGTGCGCCGGATCCGTGAAATCATAGATCGAGACGCCGCCCTGATACCATCCCTGGGCGAGGATGTCGCGACCCGGCACCGGGATCAGCGACCCATTGTGCGCGACGCAGTTTTCGGTCTCGGTCTGCGGCGCGGGCAGCTTGAAGTACCCGTCGAGCGTGAGCTTGTGATCGGCGCCGATCGAGAAGATCGCGTCCGCGCCCCAGTTCTTGGGATCGCTCGCGCGGCAACGCGGCAAGGTGCCACCGCCCCACTCGTCGGTGAAGATCACCTTCTTGCCGTCGTTGCTGAACGTCGCCGAGTGGAAGTAGGCGAAGTTCGGATCGGTCACTTCGCCGACGCGCTTCGGCTCGCCGGGGTTCGTGATGTCGAGGAGAATCCCGTTGCCGGAGCACGCGCCGGCCGCGAGGCCGATCGCCGGGTAAGCCGTGATGTCGTGGCACTGGTCGGTCTGGTTTGTTTCCTGCGTGCCCTCGCCGTGCTTGCCGCCTTTCCACAGGCCGTTGATCTGGCCGTTCAGGGCGAAGATGCGCGGGCCGGCGACGACCTTCGCATCCTGCGGGTGGTCGAGTGGCACCTTGATGATATCAATGCGGAACAGCGACGTGTTCGGATCCTGCTCCGGCGCCGCACGCGAGCATCCCGCCAGCTCGCCCGCCGGGCGGGGTGGCACGAGACCCTGCACGTAGACCCAGAGCACGTTCTTGTCCTTGGGGTCGGGGATCAGCGTGTGCGTGTGCGAGCCGCGACACGTTTGCACGGCGGCGATCTGCTTGGGGTGCGCGACGTCGGTGATATCGAAGATCCGAACGCCGCGGAACCGATCCGGGCTCACCGTGTCCTTCACGCCCTGGGTGCCGCAATCCACGCGGCCGTTCGGCATCTCGACGGACATGA
>Ga0210387_10002763_pt1 | contig 13479 bp, 9 predicted proteins | sample IncBWC7OmetaG_FD_160108 | JGI IMG/M metagenome (GOLD analysis project Ga0210387, IMG submission 160108) | Forest soil microbial communities from Barre Woods Harvard Forest LTER site, Petersham, Massachusetts, United States - Inc-BW-C-7-O ...
AAGGCAGTGGCCCGTGTTCCGGAGATAACGCTGACAGCCATTTTGCGCTAGGTGAGGCTCCTGGGCAGGCGAAAGGCGCGGAGCAATGCGATGACCCAGCCGATGGCAATCGCCATGAACACGAGCAGCCCGCCCATGACCATCTGATTGGACAGATGCGGCGGCACGTTGCGATGCGCTGCCAATACGAGCCAATGCATGTAACAAACCATGGCGACCATGAGGCAGCCAAACCAAACGGCGTGAGAAATCAGCAACGCCCGTGTCTGCGCGATGCGTTCGGGCGCCAGCCAGTGCTCTCGATTCGGCAATTTCATGTCGCTGGCTTTCGAATAAACCAGGCTCAACAGCGCCACCATCGCAACCGGGAAGCCAACTCCCATCCCAAACACGAACTTCGTGTAGAAGGTACGCGTCATGTGGGCGGTGGGAAGGCCGGCGCCGTCGAAATGAGAAGCGACCATGGGCGGCAGACTCGATACGGTACTGGAGATATAGAAAATCGCGAACAGCAGCGCCCCAGCAAAGACGATCCAGGGAATTTTATTCATGATGGTAAGCACCATAGCACGGGGAAAAGCGGGTGGTTCATCGGCGCCCCGGCGGGCAACTCGTCCGCCAGCCCAGGAAATTCCGGTGATGTTTTCCAGCGGCGCGGCGCGTGCCGGATGTCATCGCCCAGGAACCGCACCGAGAACACGCGGCGTCGCTGCGGGCCGGTTACGCCGCGCGCGCCGTGAAGCATCAGCATGTGAAAACAGACGGCATCGCCCGGCTGCAAATCCCAGCCGAGGATGCGGAATTTCTCGCGTGCCGCGTCGATATTCGGCAAGTCGGCTAGAGTGCCTTCGGGAAACCATCTGGCCTCTGCGTCCATGAACGTGCGCGGCATCAACCAGGGTCCAAGGTGTGAGCCGGCGATGAGTTCCAGCGTCGAATCGCGGCTCACTGGATCCACAGGAATCCAAAAGCTCACGTTCTGCCGGCCTTCGATGTTGTAGTAGGGCTGATCTTGATGCCACGGGGTGGCCTGCCGGGTTGCAGGCTCCTTGGTGAGCATATGGTCGTGATACAGCCGCGCGGAGGAGCTTCGCATCAGGCGGCCGGCCGTTTCCGCAAGCGCGGACTCGAATATGAAACGGCGATAGTGCGCGTTGTCCTGCCAGTTGCAGAAATCCTCAACGAAGCGGCCCGGGTCACTCGCGGCGCTGGCAACGATGGCGCGCGGACTCAAGGCCCGGAGATTCATGTCGATACCCGCCCGCAGCGTAGCGATCTCGTCCTGTGCAAAGAGTTGCCGAATGCACACCGCGCCGTCGCGCTGATACTGCTCAATGAGTCCCTCGTCAATCATGCCGGCAGCGTGCGCAGAATTTCCTCGATCAATGCCGCTCCTCGATAAGCGAAGCCCGTGTAAATTTGCAATAGATTCGCGCCGGCGCGCAAGCTCGCGCGCGCGTGTTCGGCGCTCACGATGCCGCCCACGCCGATAATCGGAAAGTCGTCGCCCAGCTCCGCCCGCAACTGGGAAATGATTTTGACCGAAGAGGGATGCAGCGGCTCCCCGCTCAAGCCCCCGCGCTGCGCCGCCGCGGGCGGCGGCTGAAGCAGGCTCATGTCCGTGGAGGTATTGGTGGCGATGACGCCGTCGAGTTGCACCGCGCGCACTTCGTGGACCAGCGCGGCGAGTTGCTCCGGGTCCAGGTCGGGTGCAACCTTGACGAGCAAGGGGACGCGCCTCGTAAAGCGCTGCTGCAACGTGAGGCGCTCCTCGAGCAACGTGCCCAGGATGCGCTGCAGCCCATCACGGGCTTGCAGTTCGCGCAAGCGCTCCGTGTTGGGAGAGGAGACGTTGATTGCCACATAATCCGCATGCGAGTAGACCTTTCGCAGGCAGGTGACGTAATCGTCTTGTGCATTCTCGATGGGTGTATCGAAGTTCTTGCCGATGCTGATGCCGCGAATTCCGCGATAGCGAGCGCGCCCGAGCCGCGAGACCAAGTGATCGACGCCCTTGTTATTGAACCCCATGCGGTTGATCAGCGCCTCACTGCCCGGAATTCTGAACATGCGAGGCTTCGGATTGCCTGGTTGCGGACGCGGCGTCACGGTGCCGAGTTCGATGTGGCTGAATCCCAGCGCGCCGAGCGCATCCAGATAGTCGCCATTCTTGTCGAAGCCGGCTGCCAGCCCTAAGGGATGAGAAAACTGCAACCCAAAGCAGCGTACCGCGAGCGCCGCCGGAATCGGCACTGCAGGCCACAGAGGCTGCACGCATTTCAAGGCCGCCAATCCCAAATCATGCGCAAGCTCCGGATCGAGCTGCCGAAGCAGCGGCAGCGCGGCGCGCGCCATGAGGTCTGCAGCACCGCTCAAACGAATCTCCACGTCGCCAGAGCGCCCAAATAAAAGCAGACCTCCGTAACCAACTGGGTCGCGTCAAGCCTCTCGCCCGAGGCGCTGATTTTTTTGTATTTGAAGAAGGCAATAAATCCCAGTCCAACGATGAGCGCGGCCGCCAATCCAATGAGGCCCGGAATGCCCAGGAACGCCGCCGGCGCAAATCCGACCAGCAGCGCAAAACTCAAAGGTCCCGGCCCCACTTTCGGCGCCGACTTGTCAGCGCGAGTTGCCATGACGGCAACCAGCAGCGCGAAGCTGGCGGCATAGCCTGCGACCATGATCATTGCCAGCGGCACGTTGGGCGGAGCCACAAAGGGCAGCTTCGCTGCGGACAAGGCCATCAGCGCGCTGTACTTGACGAGCAGGCACAGAACGCGGCCCAAGAGATCCAGCCGCGTAGCCGGCAGCCCATGAAACTCGGTAGTCAGCAATGCGGTGGCGGTCATCGACAAGATGACCGCCACGCTCGAAGGCCAAATTTGGACCGCAAGCCAATAAATTGCGCCGCCCAATGCCCCAATCAGTATGCCGATGAGCGGCGCGTATTGGCCGGTCACGCGCACTAGGAAGGGACCGTGGCGTTCACGCCCGCTTGCGCTCGAAACTGCTCGGCGCGGCCAGTGTGGCGCGCAAATAATGACCGGTATACGAAGCTTTGTTGGCCGCCACCTGTTCCGGCGTGCCGACCGCAATGATGCGTCCGCCGTTATCGCCGCCCTCGGGCCCCAAGTCCACCACCCAATCCGCGGTCTTGATGACATCCAAGTTGTGCTCGATCACGATGACCGTGTTCCCCTCGTCGCGCAGGCGCTGCAGTACTACGAGAAGCTGGGCGATATCCGCGAAATGCAGACCCGTGGTCGGCTCATCGAGTATATAGAGCGTGCGTCCGGTGGCGCGTTTCGAGAGCTCCTTCGCCAACTTGACGCGCTGCGCCTCGCCGCCCGACAAGGTTGTCGCGCTCTGACCCAGGCGCACGTATGAAAGGCCCACATCGAGGAGCGTCTTGAGCTTGGGCTGCACCGTGGGCACCGCCGAGAAGAACGGCAGGGCGTCCTCGACTGTCATCTCGAGCACTTCTTGAATGTTCTTGCCTTTGAAGCGGACCTCCAATGTCTCGCGGTTGTAGCGCTTTCCTTTGCACACATCGCAAGGCACATACACGTCCGCGAGAAAATGCATTTCGACCTTGATGACGCCGTCGCCCTGGCAGGCCTCGCAGCGCCCGCCCTTGACATTGAAGCTAAAACGCCCCGCTTCATAGCCGCGTGCACGCGATTCTGGCACGGCCGCGAATATCTCGCGGATCGGCGCGAACAAACCCGTGTACGTGGCGGGGTTGGAGCGCGGCGTGCGTCCAATCGGGCTCTGATCGATTTCAATCACCCGGTCGATGTGCTCCAGACCCTCGATGCGATCGAAGTGCGCGCTGCCGGCCGACGCGTGGTTCAATTGCGTGGCGACGGCTCGAAACAGCGTGTCATTGATCACGGTGGATTTGCCCGAACCCGATACACCGGTGACGCAGGTCATCAATCCCAAGGGAAATTCCGCCGTGACTTTCTTGAGGTTATTGGCGGTGGCGCCGATCACCCGCAGCATGCGCTTCGGATCTGGAACGTGCCGCAGACCCGGGATCTCAATTCGTCGGCGTCCGCTCAAGTATTGGCCGGTGATCGAGTCCGGGTGTGCGGCTACCTCGGCGGCGGTTCCTTGCGCCACGATGTTGCCGCCATGCACTCCCGCGCCCGGGCCCAAATCGACCACGTAGTCAGCTTGGCGAATGGCATCTTCGTCATGTTCCACGACGATGACCGTGTTGCCGAGGTCGCGTAAGTTGACCAATGTGTCGAGCAGGCGCTGATTGTCGCGCTGATGCAAGCCGATCGACGGCTCGTCCAGAATGTACATGACTCCGACCAATCCGGAGCCGATCTGGCTCGCGAGGCGAATCCGCTGCGCCTCACCGCCTGACAAGGTATCGGCACTGCGATTCAACGTGAGATATCCCAGTCCGACGTTGCCCAAGAATCCCAAACGATCGTTGATCTCCTTGACGATCTTCACGGCGATTTCACCGCGCCAGCCGGCGAGCTTGAGCTTGCCGAAGAATTCCAACGCGCGCTGCACCGACAGCGCCGAGATTTCAGGAACGCTCTTGCCGTCGACAAAGACATTTCTCGCGGCGCGGTTCAGCCGCGTACCCAGGCAGTCGGGGCAGGCCCTGGCCGAGCGGTATTTGGCGAGCTCCTCGCGAACCGCCACGGACTCAGTTTCGTTGTAGCGCCGCTCGAGATTGCGGACGATGCCTTCAAAGGTGTGCCGGCGCGAAACCGTGCCGCCCTTGCCATCCAAATACTTGAATTCGATCTGCTCATCGGCGCTGCCGAACAGCACGAGGTCTTGGATTTTTTGCGGCAGCGTCTCGAACGGCGCCTCGATGTCGAACTTCGAGTAGCGAGCGAGCGATTGGATCAGTTGAAAATAATAGGCGTTGCGCCGATCCCAGCCGCGCACCGCGCCGCCCGCCAGGGACAAATGCGGATTGGCGACAATTTTGGCAGGATCAAAGAACTCCTGCGTGCCGAGACCATCGCAGGTCGGGCAGGCCCCGATGGGGCTGTTGAATGAGAACAGCCTGGGTTCAAGCTCGCTCAAAGAATAATTGCAGATGGGGCAGGCGAATTTGTCGGAAAACACCAGCTCGGCCCGCTCCGGTTCGTCCATGTAGGCGATGCGTGCTACACCTTGTCCTAAGCGCAGCGCTGTTTCGAAGGATTCGGCGAGCCGTTGTCCCAATCCCTCCCGCACCTTGAAACGATCGACGATGGCCTCGACGGTGTGCTTGCGGCGCACGTCGAGTTTGGGCGCCTCATCGAGCTCGACCACCTTGCCGTCGATGCGTGCGCGCACGAATCCGCCGGCCTGCAGCTCCTCGATGAGTTCGGCGTGCTCGCCCTTGCGTTCCGCGATCGCGGGCGCGAGCAGCATCAAGGCGGTTCCTTCCGGATGCGCGAGAACCGTATCCACCATCTGGCTTACGGTTTGCGCGGCCAGGTCGATGTGGTGATCGGGGCAACGCGGAGTCCCGGCCCGCGCAAACAGCAAGCGCAAATAGTCGTGTATCTCCGTGACGGTGCCGACGGTGGAACGGGGATTGTGGGAGGTCGATTTCTGCTCGATGGAAATGGCCGGCGAGAGTCCTTCAATGCTGTCGATGTCCGGCTTTTCCATCATGGACAGGAATTGGCGGGCGTAGGTGGAGAGCGATTCCACATAACGGCGCTGGCCCTCGGCATATATGGTATCGAAGGCCAGGGAAGACTTACCGGACCCCGACAGGCCGGTGAATACAATCAATCGATCCCGGGGCAGGTCGAGATCGATATTCTTCAGGTTGTGGGTCCGGGCGCCCCGGATTCGGATATTTTGCATCTAACCGATTACTATACGCGCCGCGTCAAGCGCGGGTAAAACGGCCCTTCGGGGGTGTTTGGGGCGGTGCATATCTGCACTATTGCGCGCCCCTAAGGTCAATATTGGGACGGTGTTCGCCGTGTACAATACGCGGCACTGAATTGAGGCGGGGGAAGGACATGGCGCGCGGCGTAAACAAAGTGATTCTGGTCGGAAACCTAGGTGCCGACCCTGAAACCCGGTCCATGCCGAGCGGCATGACGGTAACCAATATCCGGATCGCTACCAGCGAGTCTTGGAAGGATAAGGCCTCGGGGGCTCAGCAAGAGCGCACCGAATGGCACAGCATTGCGCTATTCGGGCGGTTGGGCGAAATCGCCGCTGAGTACCTGCGCAAGGGCTCGCAGGTGTTCGTCGAGGGCAAGCTTAGAACCCGCAAGTGGCAGGACAAGCAGGGCAACGACCGATTTACCACCGAAATCATCGCCGATAATATGCAGATGCTGGGAGGCCGCGGGGGCGGGGCCGGCGTCGCGGGCAGCGCGGGCGGTGCGGAACGCGGCGCAGCCGCCGGGGCGCCACCGCGCGACGACTATGACCAATCACCGGCGCCCGCCGGCGGCAAAGAGGAATTTGACGACGACATTCCGTTCTAAGCTTTGGGGGGTTAATGGGGGGCGAGAGCAGTGCGGACACCGGCGGCTGATTCGGGTAGCGGCAAGACGACGCTCTGCTCCTGGGTCAAGGCGATTTGCCGTGCGTTGGATGCCGCTGGATGCGATAGCGCGGCATTGCTCGCGGAAGCCGGTTTGGATGTTAAGTCGCTCGACTGCCCGACCGCCCGTTGCCCCGTAACCTACAGCCTGCGGCTTTGGAAGATCGCCCTGGCAGCGACCGGCGATCCAGGCTTCGGACTCAAGGTCGCGAGCTATATCAGGCCCACCAGTTTCCATGCCATGAGCTACGGCATGTCCGCGAGCTCCACCTTGAAGGAAGCCTTCCAGCGGGCGCAGCGATACTGTCACATCGTCAGCGATGCAGTGGACTATCAATTTTTTCTGCGCGGTTCCGAATATCACTTCATCATCTCTCCAACCACCGACTTGGGCGATGCGCCGATCGATGCGGTGGTGGGACTCTATTTGCGGATGTGCCGCTCGCTGATTGGGCGGGAATATTCGCCGCTGCGCATCGAGTTTCGACGCTCGCCGCCCTCGAGGCTCGATGACTTCGTGAATTTGCTGCGTGCGCCCTTGGTGTTCGATGCGCCGCAGACCCGGCTGGTGTTCGACCGAGAGAGCGTTGAGCGACCACTTGATGGAGGCAACCCGGAACTGGCGCGGCACAATGACGCCATCGCTCTCCAATACCTGTCGCAACTCGAGCGCGACAATATCGAGGTGCGCGTGCGCGAGGTCTTGACGCAGCGATTGGCGCATGGCGAGCCCTCGCAAGAGGACATCGCGGAAATCCTGAATATGAGCGCCCGGACTCTGCAGCGCAAACTAGGCGAATGCGGCACAACCTACAAAGAGATACTCGACGACACGCGCTACGCATTGGCGCTGGCTTACTTGAGCGCGCCGAGACACAGCGTCAGCGACGTCACATATTTACTCGGATTCTCCGCGGGAAGCTGCTTTACGCGAGCATTTCGCCGCTGGACCGGGCAATCGCCGACCGATTGGCGGGCGGGCGCGCGAGTTTTGCCGCCGATCGAGCCCGTCGCCTAAACCTAATTCGCCGCTTGAACGAATCTGCGGCGTTGTGTTCCAAGCCATCTGACCTGAGTTCTGAAGAAGCCCTATGAGCGCAGACGCGCTGAATGTCGCCCCACGCCCGCGTAAGAATCGAGTACGGCTCATTGTAGGAATCGTCGGACTCGTACTGCTGGTCCTGGTTCTTTTCCATATCTTCGGCGGCAAGAAACAAAAAGCCGCCACGCCGCCGCAGGTCGTGAGCACCGGTACGGCGACCGTGGGAGACATGCCGGAAACCTTGAGCGAACTCGGCACGGTGACGCCAATCGCCACGGTGAATGTTTTGCCGCAACTCAGCGGCTACGTGACGGCGGTTGGATATAAAGAAGGCGAGGACGTGGTGAAAGGACAGTTCTTGGTCCAGATCGATCCGCGTCAGTTCGAGATCGACAAACAGCAGGCGCAAGCGCAACTGGCCAAGGACCAAGCAAGCTTGGCGCAAGCGCGTGCCGATCTCGTGCGCTTTACCCAGTTGAACCAACAGAAATCGATCGCCGAGCAGACCTTCGAGGACCAAAAGTTTCTGGTTCAACAGGGCGAGGCGGCGGTTGAGGCCGACCGCGCGAATATCGCGCAGTTCGATCTCGACCTCATTTATTGCCACATTACGGCGCCGGTGGCCGGGCGGGTGGGCCTCCGATTGGTGGACCCCGGCAACTATGTCACTCCGTCGATCTCGCCCGCGCTCGTCACGATCACCACCATGAAACCGACCACGGTGGAATTCACGGTGCCGCAAAACTCGCTCAGCAAGGTGCTACAGCGCTTCAATTCCGGCACGAAACTGGCGGTCACGGTTTTCAACAGCGACAACAGCAAACAGCTGGCCACCGGTTCGCTGTACGCGATCAGCAATCAGATGGCCACCAGCACCGGCACGGTGACCCTGCGTGCCCAATTCGCCAACGATGACGAGGCGCTGTTTCCGAACGAATTCGTCAACGTCAGTTTATTGGTCGACACGTTGCAAAAAGCGGTGCTGGTGCCGACGCCGGCGGTGCTGAGCGGTGCACCGGGAGACTATGTGTACCTGGTCAACGCCGACCAGACGGTTTCCGTTCACAAGGTGACTCCGGGACCAAGCGACGGAACGAATACCGTCATCCTCTCGGGACTCGCGGCCGGGCAAATCGTGGTCACCGACGGCATGGACCGTTTGAGCGACGGCGCCAAGATCAAGGTCGGCGGGGCGAAGCCGGGCGCAGGCGGCGCGTCCGCGCCCAAAGCTCCTGCGCCCGGCGCAACTGCGCCCGGCGCGAAGCGCTCGCGCGCCGGAGCCTCCGGCTCACAGGCGCCCTAAGCGCCCGGCACCATCCGATGAACATCTCCCGCCTGTTCGTCCTCAGGCCGGTGGCGACCTCGCTGCTGATGGTCGCGCTGGTGTTGGTGGGGCTGGTGGCGGTGCGCTTCCTGCCGATTTCATCTCTGCCGGACGTCGACTATCCGACGATTCAAGTGCAGACCTTCTATCCCGGCGCAAGTCCCACGGTGATGGCGACCACTGTGACCGCACCGTTGGAAGTGCAGCTGGGCGAGATCCCGGGCTTGCAGCAAATGACGTCGAACAGCTCTGCCGGCGCCTCCATCATCACATTGCAATTCAATCTGACGCTCAATCTCGACGTCGCCCAGCAGAACGTGCAGGAAGCCATCAACGCGGCCAACAGCTTGTTGCCCGCGGGATTACCGGCGCCGCCGACCTACGCCAAAATCAATCCGGCTGATCAGCCCATCCTTACCTTGGCGGTCACGTCCAATTCGATGTCGCTGACGCAATTGCAGGATGTCGCCAACAATCGGCTCGGAGCGAAGATCTCCGAGGTACCCGGGGTGGGCTTGGTGACGCCCGCGGGCGGCAACGTGCCGGCGGTCAGGGTCGAGGCCGATCCGCAGAAGCTGGCCGGATACGGGCTCAACATCGACGATTTGCGCTCGTTGATCGCCAACGTCAACGTCAGCCAGCCGAAAGGCAACATCGACGGACCAAAACTCGATTACACCATCAATGGCAACGATCAGATTGAGGATCCGCAGGACTATCTCAACACGGTCATTTCCTACCAAAACGGCGCGCCGGTTTACCTGCGCGATGTCGCCCGCGTCAGCCAAGCCGCGCAGAATACCGAGCAGGGTGCCTGGTACAACGATCGACAGGCCATCGTGCTCAATGTGCAGCGCCAGCCCGGCGCCAATGTGATCGCCACCGTCGATCAGATCAAGAAGCAGCTGCCGCAGCTCGAGTCCACGCTGCCGGCCGGCATGAACGTCGAAATCGTCGCCGACAGCACCGCCGTAATCCGCTCCTCGGTGTCGGATGCCGCGTTCGAATTGGGCCTTGCCATCGTGCTCGTGGTGCTGGTGATTTTCGTGTTCCTGCGCAATGTGCCGGCCACGATCATTCCGAGCATTTCGGTGCCGGTGTCGTTGGTCGGCACCTTGGCGGTCATGTACCAGCTGCACTACTCGATCGACAATTTGTCGCTGATGGCGCTGATCATCGCCACTGGTTTCGTGGTCGACGACTCGATCGTCATGATCGAGAACATCGTGCGCTATCTGGAGGAGGGTAAGGCACCTCTGCAAGCTGCCCTCGAGGGTGCCGGCCAGATCGGTTTTACCATCGTCTCGCTGACGGTCTCGTTGATCGCGGTGTTGATCCCGCTGCTGTTCATGGGCGGCGTCATCGGTCGGTTGTTCAGTGAATTCGCAGTCACTCTCGCGGTCACCATCGTGATCTCCGGCGTGGTCTCCCTAACGTTGGTGCCCATGCTGTGTGCTCGCATTCTGCGCTCGACCGCGGAGCGCAAACCGAGCCGCTTCGAGCAGCTCAGCGAACGGTTGTTCAACAAGCTGCTGGGCGCGTACGAGCGCGGGCTCAACTTCGTCATGGCGCGCCAGACGCTTACCCTGGTGATTTTCCTCGGCACGTTGGCGCTGACCTTCATTTTGTACATCGTCATCCCGAAGGGGCTGTTCCCGGTCCAGGACGTGGGCGTCATCCAGGCCATCAGCGTCGCCGACAACTCGGTGTCGTACAGCGCCATGGTCGAGCGGCAGATGGCCCTGGCGAAGGCCATCCTGAAAGACTCGGATGTCACCGGGCTGACCTCCTATGTGGGAATCGACGGTACCAATACGACGCTCAACAACGGCCGCTTCCTGATCAATCTGAAGGCGCGCGACGATCGTTCCTCGACCGCCGCCGTGATCGCCCGGCGTTTGCAGGGCGAAGTCGCAGACGTTTCCGGCATCCAGCTGTATCTGCAGCCCGAGCAGGACTTGACCCTCGACACCACGGTGTCGCCGAATCAGTACCAATTCGTATTGCGCGGGCCGAGTCAGCAGGCGTTCCAGCAATACGTACCGGCACTGATCGCACGCATGAAGAGCATTTCCTCGCTCACTGACGTGACCAGCGACCTCAACAACGACGGATTGAGCGTCAACGTCGAGCTCAACCGGCAACTGGCGGCGCGCTATGGCATCACCGCGGCCACGGTCGACAACGCGCTGTACGACACGCTGGGACAGCGCATCGTGTCGACTATTTTCGATCAGTCCAGCCAGTACCGTGTGATCTTGGTGGCGAAGCCGGAAACCCTGCCGACCATCGAGTCGCTCGGCAACTTGTACCTGCCGAGCCAGACCAGCAACTCCGGCCAGGTTCCGCTGAAAGCCATCGCGAGCATCAAGATCACCAAGTCGCCGCTGGTCATCAGCCATCTGGCGCAGTTTCCCGCGGTGACCATCTCGTTCAATTTGGCGACGGATGCCTCGCTCAGCAAGGCGGTGGACGAGATCAATCAGGCCGAGCACGCCGTGCACCTGCCCCCGTCGATCACATCATCGTTCCAGGGCGCCGCGCAGGCCTTTCAAGATTCGTTGTCGAGCGAGGTGTTCTTGCTCATCGCGGCGCTGGTCGCCGTGTACATCGTACTCGGCGTGCTTTATGAAAGTTTCATCCATCCGGTGACCATTCTTTCGACGCTGCCCTCGGCCGGCATCGGTGCCTTGCTGGCATTGATGATTGACGGCCACGAACTGGACGTGATCGGCATCATCGGCATCGTGTTGTTGATCGGCATCGTCAAGAAAAACGCCATCATGATCGTCGATTTTGCGCTCGAGGCGGAGCGCAAAGAGGGTAAGCCGCCGCACGAGGCGATCTTTCAGGCCTCGCTGCTGCGCTTTCGCCCCATTCTGATGACCACGCTGGCGGCGATGCTCGGTGCGTTGCCCATGCTGCTCGGCACCGGCACGGGTTCCGAGCTGCGCCGGCCGCTTGGACTTGCCATCATCGGCGGACTGGCGGTCAGTCAGCTGTTGACGCTGTTCACCACGCCGGTGATTTATCTGTTCTTCGACCGCCTCGCCTTGCGCTTCGGGCGCAAGAGCGCTGAAACCGCCTCGGAGCCGGCGCCGTGAGCATTCCGGCGCTGTTCATAAAACGCCCGGTGGCCACCACCTTGTTGGCAGTCGCCATCCTGCTCTCGGGAACGCTGGCGTATTTCCACTTGCCGGTGGCGCCGTTGCCCAACATCACCTTTCCCGTCATCGTCGTACAGGCAAACCTGGCGGGCGCCAGTCCTTCGATCATGGCCTCGACGGTGGCAGAGCCCTTGGAGCGGCGTCTGGCAACGATCGCGGACGTCAATGAACTCACGTCCACCAGCACGGTCGGCGCGGCGAGTATTGTCATTCAGTTCGGCTTGAGCCGCGAAATCAACGGCGCGGCCCGCGATGTGCAGGCGGCCATCCAGGCGGCGCGTGCGGACTTGCCGACCACGCTGCGCAACAATCCCACCTATCGCGAGTTCAACCCGGCCGATACGCCCATCATGGTGCTGGCCCTGACCTCGGAAACGCTCACCCGTGCGCAACTCTACGATTCGGCCGATTCGGTGCTGCAGCAGCAGTTGTCGCAGGTAGACGGCGTCGGCCAGATTACGCTCGGCGGCAGCGCCCTGCCGTCGGTGCGCGTGGAATTGCAGCCCGACAAGCTCAACAGCTACGGCATCGGCCTAGAAGATGTGCGCGCGTCGATCGCGGCCGCCAATGCCGACAGCGCGAAGGGACACATCGACCAGGGCGATCAGCGCTTCGAGGTCCTATCCAACGATCAAATCAACACAGCTGCGCCTTACCGCGATCTGGTCATCGCCTATCGCAGCGGCGCGCCGGTGTTTTTGCGGGATGTAGCCGACGTCGAAGATGCGGCGGAGAACATCCGCAATGCCGGACTCTACAACGGCAAGGATGCGGTGCTGGTGATCGTCTATCCGCTGCCGGGCAGCAACATCGTCAAGACGGTGGCGCAGATCCGCAAAGTGCTGCCCTCCGTCGAGGCCACCTTGCCGCACAACATTCACCTCGACATCGCCGTGGACCGCTCGCAATCGGTGAACAACGCCGTGCGCGATACTGAGCGCACCCTGTTCATCGCGGTGCTGCTGGTGATCGGCGTCGTGTTCGTGTTCCTGCAATCGCCGCGCGCCATTCTGGTGCCGGCGGTGGCGCTGCCGCTGTCCATCATCGGCACCTTCGGCCCGATGTACCTGCTCGGCTACAGTCTCGATAATCTCTCGTTGATGGCGCTTACCATCGGCACCGGCTTCGTGGTCGACGACGCGGTGGTGGTCCTCGAGAACATCGTGCGCCATGTCGAATCGGGCATGGACGTTGAGGAGGCCGCCCTGCGCGGCAGCGCCGAAGTCAGCTTCACGGTCATCTCGATGAGCCTGTCGTTGATCGCGGTGTTCACGCCGATCCTGTTGATGCCCGGCATCGTCGGCTTGCTGTTCCACGAATTTGCCGTGGTGCTGTCGATCGCAATTTTGATTTCGCTGGTGATTTCGCTCACCGTCACGCCGACCATGGCCGCCTATCTCTTGAAGCGCGA
>Ga0210387_10002764_pt1 | contig 13476 bp, 10 predicted proteins | sample IncBWC7OmetaG_FD_160108 | JGI IMG/M metagenome (GOLD analysis project Ga0210387, IMG submission 160108) | Forest soil microbial communities from Barre Woods Harvard Forest LTER site, Petersham, Massachusetts, United States - Inc-BW-C-7-O ...
GGACATGTTGCCGCGCACGGTCGTCGCGGCGAGCCTCGCGGGAAGGGTGCGGTTCGCGCGCTTGATCGGCGGCCTGATTCTGGCGCCGCGGGAGATCGCTTCGTTGATACGGCTCGGGCAGCGCTACCGTATCGCAATGCGCTCGTTGCACGCCATCGGAGTGCATCTCGAATGAAGGCGCTGGTGACGGGCGCGACCGGATTCGTCGGGGCGGCAGTCGCCCGGGCACTGCTGCGCGAGCAATGGCAGGTTCGGGTGCTGGCGCGGCGCGGCTCGGATCGGCGCAATTTGAGGAGTCTCGATGTTGAAGTATCCGAAGGCGATCTCACCGATATGGATTCGCTTCAGCGTGCGGCGCAGGGCTGCGACGGTTTGTTCCATGTTGCCGCAGATTACCGCCTGGGCGCGCGCGATCCTGCGGAATTGTATCGAGCCAATGTCGAAGGCACGCGCAATGTCCTGAGTGCGGCGCACCGCGCGGGCGTGCGGCGAATCGTCTACACCAGCAGCGTCGCGACCATCGGCATCCCCGCCGACGGCACTCCGGGCGATGAACAGAGTGCGAATTCGCTCGACAACATGATCGGGCACTACAAGCGCTCGAAGTACCTGGCCGAAGAAGTGGTCCGTGAAGCGGCGCAGGGCGGCATATCCGTGGTCATCGTCAGTCCTTCTACGCCGGTGGGACCCGGCGATGTGAAGCCCACGCCCACGGGCTTGCTCGTGCTCGATGCGGCCGCCGGCCGAATGCCCGCCTATGTGGATACGGGATTGAATATCGTACACGTCGATGATGTTGCCGCCGGACACCTGCTGGCCTATGAACGCGGCCGGCCCGGCGAGCGCTACATTTTGGGCGGGCAGGACATGAGCTTGCGGGAGATCCTCGAGGTGATCGCCCGTCTTGAAGGGCGAACTCCGCCGCGCGTACGGCTGCCCTACGGCGTAGTTCTCCCCATCGCCTACCTGGCGGAAGGGTTCGCCAGGCTCTCCGGCCGCAGTGGACGCATCACGTTGGAGGGCGTGCGCATGTCGCGCAAGAAGATGTTTTTCTCGAGCGCCAAAGCGGTGCGGGAATTGGGGTATCGATGGCGCCCGCCGGTGCAGGCATTCGAGGATGCGATTCGTTGGTTTCGCGACAACGGATTGCTGAAGTAGACAAGGCACTGGTGTCCGTTTCGGGAGCCGCTATCATTCTCATATGAACAATGTTGTCGCAGATTCCGAAGCACTGATTTTGGTCGATGAGTCCGACCGCAGCCTAGGGGTCATGAGCAAAGCCTTATGTCACGAGGGCCGCGGCGTTCTGCATCGCGCCTTCTCATTGCTGATCTTTAATGAGCGCGGGGAGCTGCTCATACAGCGGCGCGCCCCCTCCAAGCGGCTGTGGCCGATGTACTGGTCCAACAGCTGCTGCAGTCATCCGCGCCGCGATGAGTCGCTGGAGACGGCCACGCAGCGGCGCCTGTACGAGGAACTCGGGATTCGCTGCCCGCTGCAATTCTTGTTCAAGTTCCAGTACCAGGCGCAATTCGACGCCACGGGCGCCGAAAACGAATTGTGCTCAGTGTATATAGGACGATGCCGCGAACCGATTAGGGTGAATTCCGACGAAATTGTCGATTGGCGTTGGATCAGCCCGGAGGGGCTCCAAAGGGAAATTGCCGAACAGGGCCGGACCTTTACCCCCTGGTTCATGCTGGAGTGGGCCCGAATCTGGCGCGACCACCGGCAGGCGGTGCTGGTAATATAGGCATATGGCTATCCCACTCCTGCAGATGTACAAGGTTGCCCGCTATATCGCTGGGCGTAAGTTAAGCGGCGACAAGCGCTATCCGCTGGTTCTCATGCTGGAACCCCTGTTCCAGTGCAATTTGGCCTGCTCCGGCTGCGGCAAGATCGACTATCCCAAGGAGATTCTGCAGAAGCGGGTCGGACTGGAAGATGCGCTGCGCGCCGTCGATGAATGCGGCGCCCCGATCGTCTCGATACCGGGCGGCGAGCCGCTCATTCATAAGGAAATGCCGCAGATCGTCGCCGGCATCGTGGCGCGGCGGAAGTTTGTCTACCTGTGCACCAACGCCATCCTGCTCTCGAAGCACATCGACGAATATCAACCTTCGACTTATTTAACCTTTTCGATCCATCTGGACGGCAACAAAGAACGTCACGACGAATCGGTTTGCCAGGAGGGCGTGTTCGAGAAGGCCGTTGCCGCCATCAAGTTGGCGCGCGGCAAAGGCTTTCGCGTTACGGTGAATTGCACCCTGTTCAATGGCGAAGATCCGGACGATGTGGCCGAATTCTTCGATACCGCAATGGAACTGGGTGTCGAAGGCATCACCGTCTCGCCGGGATACAGCTATCACCACGCCCCTCGACAGGACGTGTTTCTGGGCCGCAATGCCAGCAAGCAGCTGTTCCGCAACATTTTCAGCCGCAGCCGTCGCCCGTCGGGTAAGCCCGCTTGGTCGTTCAATCACTCGGCGCTGTTCCTGGATTTTCTCGCGGGCAACCAAACTTATCAGTGCACGCCCTGGAGCAATCCGACCTACAACATTTTTGGTTGGCAGAAACCCTGCTACCTATTGTCCGACGAAGGCTATGCTCCGACCTACAAGGCTCTCATCGAGGACACCGAGTGGGAGAAATATGGCGTCGGCAAAAACCCGCGCTGCGACAACTGCATGGCGCACTGTGGATTTGAGGGTACCGCGGTCAATGACGCCTTCAGCAATCCGATCAAGGCGCTCTTGACCTCGTTGCGCGGTCCGCGCGTGGTCGGACCCATGGCTCCCGAGCTGCCGTTCGAATACACCGATGGTGGGGCACGCTATGCCGCCGTGACCGCGATTCCGGTCAGCGACATCAAGCGTGTGAGCCGAGGGCCGTGAACGACTCGGCTGATCGGCGCATTCTCAAAGAGGATGTAGACGATTTCGGCAACCAGCTGGAAACGTGGCGTCTGCGCATGGAAGACGCCCTGGCGGCTCGCCTTCCTGAGGCCGACGTCGTGCCTGCCCGCTTGCACGAGGCCATGCGCTACAGCGTTCTCGGCGGCGGCAAGCGCATACGGCCGGCTTTGGTATTTGCGACCGCACGGGCAGTCGGACTCACGGAGGACGACGTCGAGGCTGCGGCCTGCGCAATAGAATTAGTGCATGTGTATTCGCTGGTGCACGATGATTTGCCCGCCATGGACAACGACGATCTGCGCCGCGGCCGGCCGACCTGCCACAAGGCCTACGATGAGGCGACGGCGCTGCTGGTCGGCGATGCTCTGCAGCCGCTGGCGTTTCAGCTGTTGGCGCGCGATCCCAAGCTGCCGGCATCCCCCGCAATCCGCCTTCGCCTGATCGATATGTTGGCGCAGGCAATTGGTACTTTGGGAATGGCCGGCGGACAGGCAATCGATTTGGCCGTGCAGGGCAGGCGGCTCGACATCAGCCAGGTTGAGGACATGCACGCGCGCAAGACCGGCGCGGTCATTCGGGCGAGCGTATTGATGGCGGCGGAATGCGCGCCGCCGCTGGATTCAAACCTGTACGGCGCACTGTCGCGGTTTGCGAATTCCGTCGGCCTCGCATTTCAGATTCAAGATGATCTACTGGATGTTACGGGCGATGCGTCGATGCTGGGCAAGGCCACGGGCGCCGACAGCGAGCGCGCGAAACCGACCCATCCTGCCATCATCGGCATCTCCGCATCACAGCAGCGTGTGAGGCTGTTGCACAATCAAGCGATCCAGGCACTCGCGCCATTTGGCGAACGCGCACAAGATCTGCGCTCCTTGGCCCACTGGCTCCTGTCGCGACAGTACTGACTGCTCCAACGCGTGCGTGCTCTGCTTGCGGCCGGCTTTTTCTTCTGGCTTGGAGCCTTAAGTCCGGGCCAAACCTTTGCCGCCGACACCGCGATCCGAGTTCGGGCACTTGCGCCGTCGGATGCGCAGCCATCGCCGGAGGCCGTCGCCAGCGGTTCGCTGGATGCGCAGCTGCAGCCGTTCTCCAAGGCGCCGGGGCACAATAACTGGCGCGACTACTGGCTGAAGCTCATTCCGCACGAGCCCGCGAGCATCGACGGTGCGCCGGTGCTGATCATGAACGCTACGCGCGGCTTGCAAGCACAGCTTATGGCCTACCGAGACGGCAAAGTCGTCCCGCTGATCCACGCAGCAAATCTGCCCGCATTCTTGGGCGCGCGCGACATGGTATTCGTCGTGCCGGAGGGCGTGCCGCCAACTCAGCCGCTGTATGCGCACCTCACCTCCAGCAGCAACGAGCCGCAATATCTCAGCGTTTCAGAAGGAGCGTTGGAAAGCACCCTGACACTCGGCGCCGAACGAGCCCGCATGATTGCGCTTACCTTCGGCGCCCTCATGTCCGTATCGCTCGCCGCGCTCTTGATCTGGTTCGTTCTCAAGGATCCGCTCTTCATTCTCTACGCAACGATGTTTAGTCTTCAGGCGTTGTACGTTGCGTATCTTTCGGGCCAGGGCTTCGACTGGCCGTTGCTTTCCTCCGCCACGCCGCTCGAGTCCTTCGCATGGAATGTGCCCGTGGGTTTGAGCGGCGCCGTCGCCTGTCTCTTTACGCGGGAGATTGCGGACCTGCGGCATTTCTCGCCGCGCGTCTACACGATTTTCGGCTGGCTAGCCGTGGCCTTTGTCATCATCACCGCTGCCAATGTCGCCAAGTTCGTGGGACTGCTGGGCGCGGTCAACATGATCGGCAACGTCATGTTCGTCATCGCGGCCGCGTTCACCGTGATCGTGTGCGTGCTGGCGTGGCGGCGCGGCAATCGCGCGGCGGGCTGGTTCTTGATCGCGTGGGCTTTGCTCGAAGGATTTACCATTGCGGCCGCGCTGCGCTTCTTGATCACATCGTCGCTGGGTTCGGACTCGCTGGATTATTACGGGCTCCCCTTGTCGATGGTCGCGGCATCCATCCTGATTGCCCTCGGTGTCGCGGATCGTTTGCGCGCGCAGCGCGTGGCGCTGTCCGACGCGGAGCGCCGCGCGCAGACCGATCCTTTGACCGGTGTATTGAATCGTCGATCCCTCATCGAGCGGCTCGACGCTGCCTGCGCTCGAGCCAAGGCGCGCGGCTTGCCGATCGCGCTGCTGTTCATCGACCTTGATCACTTCAAACAGATCAACGACACCTTCGGACACCAAGCGGGCGATGCGTGCTTGTGCGCCATCATCGAACCGATTCACGCAGAACTGCGCCAATCCGACGTCATCGGCCGTTATGGCGGCGAAGAGTTTGTCGTGATTTTGAGCAGCGCGGATGCCGCTGCGGCGACGCCCATTGCGCAGCGCATCGTTGAGCGCGTCGCGGCCGTGCGCGTGACTGGATTCGGCGAACCGATCAGCTTGACCTGCAGCATCGGCATTGCTTCGAGCGATACGCTGGGCATCTGGGGCCAGCCCCTGTTGGCGCAGGCCGACGCCGCGGTCTACGTGGCGAAACGATCGGGGCGCAATCAGATTCATCTCGCTCCGCCCGTGCTCGTCTGAAATTTGTCCTACAAACCGATCGTCGCGCATTGGCGACGCTTATCATAGAGTCCGATTGAGCCTAAGCTTGTCGTTCGACATATTCACTGCGATCCGGCCGGCATCGCAAGGGGAAGTTACTGGTGCAACGCAGCGCGTTCAGTCACGCAAGACTCATGCGCGAATCCACCCATCGCATCGAAAGCGCGTTGCGCAGCGAAGATGCCAAGGAACACCTGATCGCTCAGCGGATCCTCGCAACGCCGGGATCTTGGAGTGCCTGGGAGCTCGAGCACTCGGGGTTGATGCGGCAAGTGGCAGACTTCGTCGTGTTGCGCAATCAAGCGGTGGCATTGAGACACGCCGCGCTGCGGCTGATTCACGGCAAGGCTCTGTTCGAATACCTGAGGAAGCACAATGTGCGCGGTAAGACGCGTGCCAGGATACTGGCGCACTTTCATCGCACGCTGCATTACGAGCACGCCGTCGTCGCCGAACACTCCGTCTATGTGCGCAAGTCAGCGAGCTTCTTGTGCGCCAGCCATGTCGGCACCGATCTGGTGCGCGATCCTGCATTTTTGGATCCGATGACGCAGTACGAGACGCTGTTCACGGAATATTTCGAGTTGTATTGCTCGACCCTGATACCAAGCGAAGAACCGGATTCTGAATCGGAGCCGGCATTGCTACCCCTGCTCAAGCATCAGCTCAATGAATGGCGTTGGGTAATCGTGAACCCAAAACAGGCCATGCCGTATTTGCAGCGCGAGACGGAACTGCGCCGCCCCGCAGGCGACACGCAGAAGCTGCGGCTGCTCAAGTTTCCAAAGTCAGGCAAGTAAGCGCCGAGATCGGATCCTCAGGGTGCCGGCACACGCCTGCCGTGCCCCAGAGGCGATTTACCATTATCATGCACGTAATGCCGCACAAATTATGCTGCGCGCAACAACTGAACTGCATCCGACCGTGGCTCTAATACGAATAAAGTCAGCAGGCAACCAATGAGTCCGTCCGTGCTACAACGCATTGCTAGCGGCGATTCCGCCGCCGTGCGGGAATGCATAGACCAATACGGTCCACTCGTGTGGAGCATCGCACGGCGGCTTTCACGCACGCCCTCCGATGCCGAGGACGCCACACAGGAAATCTTTCTGGACATCTGGCGCAGTGCGAGCCGCTTTGATGCATCGCAGGGATCCGACAAAGTTTTCATCGCGATGATTGCGCGCCGCCGGCTGATCGATCGGCTGCGCAAGACAAGCGCCGAGCCGCCGATGGATCCTGTCGAGGTCTTGGAGACGGTCGCATGGGCAGATCCCGGCACGGCTTCTGAGACTTCTCTCGAGGCGGAGCAAGCCACCCGCGCGCTGGCGGAATTGCGGCCGGAGCAGAGGCAGGTCCTGGAGTTGGGGTTATTGCATGGCTTGAGCCAGTCGGAAATCGCGGCTCGGCTCAGCATGCCGCTGGGCACGGTGAAGTCTTTTATGCGCAGGGGCTTGATCAAGGTGCGTGAATTCATGAACGTAGATGCCGAACGCGTCTTAAGCGAGGGTTGATGTCGGACACGCGTCCTCAAGGTCAGCCCGATGAAGCCATGGTGGACTTGCTCGTCAAGCAGGTCACCGAGGGTTTGTCGCCGGCCGAGCAACGAGCGCTCGACGTCATGGACAGCGAGCTCGCAAGTGCCTACTTGCGGGATCTGGAGCGCGCGGCAGCGGCGGTCACATTGGCCGGCAGCAAGGGCGATGAGCCGTTGCCCGCCGCTCTCTCGGCACGGGTCGCGCAGCAGGCGGCGGAACACTTTGCATCGGCAAGCAACGTGGCCGATTTAGGGGCGGCACGCACCTCGGCCGCGGAGAAGGCGCGCGATCAATCACTCGCGCCACCCTCCGCCCCCGCACGCGTCGGCCGCTTCGGCGGCTATGGTTGGTTGGCAGCCGCGGCGTGCTTGGTGCTGGCAATTTTCGGCTGGGAGCGCTCGCCGCCGCCGGTTCCACCGGTGGCCGTGGTAGCGCCTGGCCCGGTGACTGTGCCGCCCCCTGCGCAGCCGGTGCCGCCGACGCCCGCGGAGGAACGCGCGGCGCTGCTTGCGAAAAGCGATTCGCTGAAAATTCCGCTGGGAGCCACCAAAGATCCCGCTGCCGCAGGCGTGACCGGCGATGTGGTATGGGATCCGGTCACGCAACGCGGCTTCTTGCATTTCGCCGGCTTGAGCGCCAACGATCCCGCCGTGCATCAATATCAAATATGGATATTCGACGCCGGGCGCGACAAACGTTATCCGGTGGATGGCGGCGTATTCGATGTGCCGGCGAATGCAGGCGAGGTCGTCATTCCGATTCGCGCCGCACTCATGGTGCGCAAGCCCGCGGCTTTTGCGGTAACACTCGAGAAGCCGGGCGGCGTCGTGGTATCGGGCCGGGAGCATGTGGTGGCATTGGGTTCGACGAGCTAGCGCTCGCGAGGGACGGTAAAAAGAGTCAAGGCACGAAAGGCAGCAGTGCCTTGACTCTTTTTACCGTCCCTCGCGAGAGCTCCGGCCCATCGAAGTCACATGCCGGCCACCCGATCGATGGTGGCCATTCGAAACGAGTCCTCCGGCACTGTTAAAGTTGAGCGTCCCGCATGCAAGGCATAGGGGTAGGGGAAGCTGCGAGGCACTGCGCTTTCGTGCCTCGCAGCTTCCCCTACCCCTATGATGCGCGCGGCCGCTCAAATTAACAGCTTGCGATCCTTCACCGCCGGCGGAGTCCACTGATAGGTCCACGTTTCGGACAGCGGCCTGCCATCGATGCGCAGGTACATGCGCAAGTCGATGGGGTCGTTGCTATCCTCGGCCGGCCGCAGATCGAACAATACGCGATAGCCTTTGATCTCCTCGACATAGTGCGCGGTCACGTGTTCCGTGGTGCTGCCGTGCGTGGTGCTGATCATGGCTTCGACGTTGGCATCTTTGGCCAGCGCGCCGAGTTCGCCGCCCGCGAAGTCGACCGCGAAATGCCACGAGTAGTACTGGCGTTTCTGTCCTATGGTGCCGCCGATGCCGGTGCGCGTGGCAAGGGTTTGCGCCAGCGGCGATGAGTAGGGCATGTGCGTGCCCCAGTACAGGCGGTAACTGAACAGCATCTCCTGGCCCGCCTTGGTTTTTTCGGCCGGGTTCCAAAATGCCACGATGTTGTCCGAAGTCTCATCGATGGTCGGAATTTCGAACAGCTGCACGGCACCCTTGCCCCAGCCAACCGCTTTTGGCTCGACCCACAAGCTCGGCCGCCGGTCGTAGTACACGCCATCATCCTGGTAGTGATCCCAATTGCGGTCCCGCTGCAGCAAACCGAAACCGCGGGGATTTTCATCCAAATAAGAATTCAAATGACTCTGCGCCGGATTGGTCAAGGGCCGCCAAATCCACTCCCCGGCGCCGGTCCAGATCTGCAGACCGTCGGAGTCATGAATCTCAGGCCGCCAATCGTTCGCGCCACGCCGATCGTTTTCAGCGTAGAAAAACATACTGGTCAGCGGCGCGACACCGAGCCTGTCGATGGCCTTGCGCGGATACAAGGCCGAATCGATGTCCATGATCATTGTGGCGCCGGGATCGATGAGAAAGCGCACTGCGCTCGCAATGCTGGGAGAGTCCATCAGCGCATACATGGTCAAAGTTCCGGATCCTTTCGCCGGCCGCTCGAACCAAAATGCGGTGAACCGTGGGAATTCCTCAGGGCGCGGGTAGGCGGTGTCTACGGCGAGTGCGCGCGCCGACAGCCCATATTGCCGCGTGTCTCCGCCGACGGCGCGAAAATATGCGGCTCCCAGGAATGCGGCGACGTCGTCCTTCCAGTCCGTCACGAACTGAACGCGAAATCCGGCAAAGCCGGCGTGATCGCGCATCAGCGCAGGATCGATGCCCGCCTTGTCGAACTCAAACATTGAGGGCTCGTAAAGGATTTCGCGCGCCTGGCCATCCTTCACTTCATAGAGTTGCACTGCCTGGTTGAAGCCGCGCCCGACATGGAAAAATTGCACGCGAAAGTACAGGCCCGCATCGCCCCACAGGGCGTGATCGCTGCGAAATCGCAGCGACTGATATTGATCGTAGTTCAAGTTCGCTATGGCGGCAGGCAGCACGTCCTTGGCGGCCTGATAGGGGTTGCCGGCGAGAAATCGCGCATGGCCCTTGAGCCACGCATAATCAAAGCGCTCTGCCGGCCCCGAGCCTGCTGCGGCCGTGGATCGGGGAGTCGCGGGTGGCGGCGCGGGGGTCTGCGCCGGTGCGGCTGCCTCGACCAGATCGGCGCCGGCCAGTTGCCCGGCGGCCAAAACCATCGCGGTTTTCAAGATTTCGCGTCGACGAACCATGAGTTTGGAATCCTAGATCGAGAACGTGGGTTGAACGGAATCCGGGAGCAGGGCCAGTTGGTTGAGGAAGCGCGCGTCGGCTGCAACCTCGACGCGTTCGATCGGCGTGAGCCATTGCAGGGCTTCATCCAACGATCGGGCGTCCATCAATTTCTGTTCCGCAGTGAAGGCGTGCGGATCCGGTTGACCGCGTGGATCGGCGGGACGCGGCAGATTGCCGTTGATGTGCGAGAGGCGCGCCTCGCGGTGCCGCGCCAGGAATCGCAGACCTTCCGTGGGCAACGCGCCGCCGGCTCGCACCAATTCTTCACGCCGCGCGACCAGGGCGGGGGTTTCAACTTCTTCCGGAGTGCGCAGCAGCGCGAGTCTCGATAGGACTCTGCCCAATGTCTCGCTGCCGCTGATCTGCGACAGCGGCACCGAGAGAAACAGACCGAGAAGCGCCGGCGAAACCCACGCGAGCAATGGCGGCGAGATGAAGTACACGATCACGGCAGTGACGCAGCTCAAGAGCATGTGCCGCCGGTGAAAACGCCAAGCGTCGCCCCACGTGGTGTGGCCGGCGTTGCGGCGCTGCGGTTTCCAGCCCGAATCGCGTCCCATGAATACTTCAAAAACATGACGGCACTGCACGATCATCAGGATCGGTGCGTACAGCGCCGAAAGAATGGTTTCGAACAGGAAACTCGCCGTTATGCCGATGACCCCGCCGGCGCCGCGCCGAATGCGGCGCGACAACAGGGCTCGAATCAAGCCGAGCATCTTCGGAATCAACAGCACCACCATGCTGAACCAAAAGAGCGCCATCATGAGTGCAACATCGAACCGCGGCCAGGTCGGGAACAGCTGAAAATCGTGGCTGAAATATTCTGGACGGATAAAGCGCGACTGAATCGCGAGAGCGAAGCCGATGCCGATCATCACCAGCCACATCGGCGAGGACAAATAACTCATGATGCCGACGCCCAAGTGCATGCGGCTGATGAATCTCAAGCCCGCACTGCCGATGATTTTCATGTGCTGCAAGTTGCCTTGCGCCCAGCGGCGATCGCGAATCGCAATATCGATCAGCGTGGGCGGCGATTCCTCCCAGGAGCCGCCGCAATCGGTGGCCATGCGCACCTTCCAGCCGCCGCGGCGCATGAGGGCGGCCTCGACAAAATCATGGGACAGCACGAAACCGCCAAAGGGCTTGCGGCCCTTGAGTTTGGGCAGGCCGCAATATTGGGCGAAGGCCGGCACGCGAATGATGGCGTTGTGACCCCAGTAATTGCCGCTGTCGCCGGACCAGGCGGACAGCCCGCGCGTGATGACCGGGCCGTAGACGCAGGCGGCGAATTGCTGCAGGCGGGCAAATAAGGTGCGCGCGCCGATCAGTTGCGGCGCGGTTTGCAGAATGCCCAGCTTGGGATCCGCCTGCATCATCTGCACCAACTGTGTGAGCGTCGGCGCATCGATGAGGCTGTCGGCATCGAGCACGATCATATGTTCGTAACGTCCGCCCCAGCGGGTCACGAAGTCTTCGAGATTGCCCGACTTGCGCGCGATATTGAGCCAGCGGCGCCGATACCAAACCGGCATGATCGATTGCAGCGCGCTGCGCAGCTCGGCGACCTTCAGGGTCTCGCGAATCCAAGCATCGGCTTCGGTGGAGTCGGAGAGCATTACGATCTCGAAGCCGCGATGCGCATCGATGCGCTGCAGTGCCTCCGCCATCGCCTGCAGCGCAGCGGCGGTGCGCGTGGGATCCTCGTTGTAGATGGGCATTACCAGCGCCGTCAGCGAGGCGCCAATAGGTGCCCGCTGAACGGGAGTCGGATCGCGCCGTTTCGACGCGCCCGCCAATACCGAACCGGCTGAGAATGCAATCCAACCCAACGAGACCGCGAAGAAAAATATCATCGTGCCCTGCAACAGCGTCATGCTGGCGAAGCGCACGACCTGCAGCATCTGATAGATGCCATAGGTGGTCACTCCCACGGTCACCACGATCAGAATGAAGCGGGCGTACAGCACGTCGGCGGAAATGAGATGCCGCTCGGTCCGCCAAGACTTGTAGTGCAAATCCTGCGGCGGCATGCTCATGGGAGCCTCCGGCGGCATGCCGCCCGGCGAGTCGCTCTCGAATGCGGCGCTGGGGTTTAGCTGGAGGTCCATCGGTACAACCACGTTTCGGAAACAGGCGTGTCGCCGCGCATGACTCGCAGGCGCATCTCAATGACTTCAGCATCCTTTGGATCGATTTCAAAGCTGGCACGCAGGCCGTGCAACTCTCCGTTCGAGACCAGCGTCGAATTGGAGATCGCGCCGGCGGAAGCACCCAGATCCAGACGCAAGCCATCGAGCTTTTCGCCGGCGCCCACGATATCCAGCAGGAACACGCGCCGTTTGCGGTCGAGACTGGCGCCCGAGCGCGTCGCGATCACCTTGCCCAGGCCTTTGGGCAAGGGCGGCTCGGCACACCAGCTGATGGCATAGGCATATTTCGCCGGGTGCCCCGGCAGCAACCGCTCCGCCGGACGCCAGAAAGCGACAATGTTGTCATTGGTTTCGCGGCCGGATGGAATCTCCACCAGTTCAACCGCTCCCGAACCCCAATCGCCCTTGGGTGTGATCCAAGCGCTGGGACGGCGCTCGTACTGGGCGTCGAAATCTTCAAAATCACTTTGCTGCCGCGATCTTTGCACCAGCCCGAAGCCCTGCGGCACTTGCGTCGTGAAGCTCGAGACCTGCAGCTTGAGCGGGTTCGCGAGCGGCCGAAATAATTGCTCCCCGGACTTGGTGGCGATCTGCAGTCCGTCCGAATCGTGCACTTCCGGTCGATAGTCATCGAGACGGCCGCGATTGGTCTCGTCGAATAGAAACATCGACGTCAGCGGCGCGATGCCGAGCACACGCATTTCGGCGCGCGGAAACAGCGTGAGTTCCACCTCGGTCAGGGTTTCCACACCTGGCTGCGCTATGATTTTGTAGGCACCCGTGACGGACTTGCTCTCCAACAATGCATAGATGACGATGGCGTTCGCTTTCGGCCCCGGCCGCTCGATCCAAAAATGCGTGAACACCGGAAACTCTTCGCCGGCCGGTTCGCCGGTGTCGATGGCAAGGCCGCGCGCCGACAGTCCATACAGAAGGTTTTTGGCGACGGCTCGGAAGTAACTGGCGCCCTGGAACACCAGAAACTCGTCCCAGACCTTGTTCGAATTGATGAGGCTGCGAACCCGGAAACCTGACAGCGGCACCGATACTCGGGCGAGCTGTGCGGCCGCGGTCCCTGTCGCCTGGAACATCGCCGGTGAGGCCACCACATCCTTGGCGAGGCCGTCCTCCACAGTCGAGACCATGACCGTCGGCAGATTCGGCGCCGCACGCAGCAACTCGAGCCGAAAGGGCAATTTTTCCGCGCGCCAGATACCCGCGTCGGTATTGAAATGCATGCTGCGATACTGTTCCGGGCTCAATTTATCCAGTGCGGAAGGCTCGCTGTTGCGTAGCGGCGCGTAAGGCCCTGCGGCCCTGCGCTTGGCATCCTCCAGCAATGTTTCGAAGCTGAAAGGGTAGGTCGCCACGGGCTTGGCGGGAGGCTTGGGTGGTGGTTTCGCCGGTGCGGGAGCACCGGC
>Ga0210387_10002765_pt1 | contig 13473 bp, 18 predicted proteins | sample IncBWC7OmetaG_FD_160108 | JGI IMG/M metagenome (GOLD analysis project Ga0210387, IMG submission 160108) | Forest soil microbial communities from Barre Woods Harvard Forest LTER site, Petersham, Massachusetts, United States - Inc-BW-C-7-O ...
CGTTCTGCGACTGCTTGGCTGAGCTTTGCAGGCGCCATTTAGCTTGAGATTGATCCTTAATATCGAGCTACAACTTGAATTTGAAGACGCGAATCAGCATCACAAACGCGTGACCACGCGTGACCAGCCTGAAACGGAAGCTGTTGAATGGCCACAAAATATATATTGGCCGCAAATGCGCGCCCACCAACGTTGACACTGTACACGACTACTCCAAAGAATCAAGACGATATGGTAATACACAAACAGATTCAAGAGATGACGTGGACATATGGTAGCGGCCATTTGGACGGGATTTAATGTCTGAGAATCTGATGTAAGGTTGGAGTGGAGACGGTAACGGATTGGGGTCAGGCTCGGGAAATAAGGTGGTCGGATGGAAGAGTAGGTGAACCACGATTCGTAGATTACGGTGTGATTTATGCATACATGAAAAGATGATGAAAGCAGAGGCAACAGGCAATTTGGCAAGCTCCAAGGTCGGTTACTTCGTGCGAATTAATTGGTGTCGACTGGGACATGGTCATTGTTCCCTAGTACTACCTTATTCATGGGACTTGTCGGGTTGGTGGGTGAAATGGAGAGGCTTTGGTGGCCATTTGAGGTCGATGATGCATGTGGGATACTGATAGACAGAGTCAGTAACCTTGACTGTGCAGCAAGAATGAAGAGACAGTGACTTTTGGGGATTGGGGATCGCAGTGCCGACAGCATTCTGGGGTGCCACGCCTGCTTTGGAGAGTGCATAATCGCCCGAGTCAAAATATTTGCGATCCTATTATGGTCATATGAGTCAGACGGGAAAACAATGGGCGGTGTGGACCGACCTTTTGCATCTTGGTGAGGACATTCTTGTGTGAAGGGAGCTTGCCATACAGACGGAAGAGCTTCTGCTCCTCCTCCGACAACTTCTGTAGAGCGGATCACGATATCAGTATCAGTGTCGAATCGATGAAGAGCGGCGTAATGACTGGTGGCCATTGTGCGTAGCTAGGAGGTGGACATATGCACTCACGCTGATGTCGATCTTGTTACGCTTGGCCGGGAGCATGACGGCTGATAGCTATAAAGAGGCTGACGAGATGGGAGGAGGAGCGGAAGGTAGGCTTTGCGGGCAATGACAAGACTACGGATGCTGAGAAGTTGTAACTAGCAACTCCAATTTCAATCTATTTTGACCTAGACAGTCTGCCGGAGTTGAATCTGAGTTCAAAACTTTCCATAAAGGCGGAGACTGTTAGGCCATGATCCGGTCAGGATGGATGTGTTATTGAATGGACAAGGTATGACTCTTTTGTTGGCCGTAATCAGAATTTCTAGGCAACAAGTGTGCATTTTATAGGCAAACCGTTCCTCTTTGCCCTAAGAATCTCCATCTGCTTCTTCGAAATCCACCAAAAGTAACCCATCGTCCTCCTCCCATTCCTCGTTCCCTCCAATGATACGCGTGTATGCCTCTTGCTTCGTATCGATCCAATGTAGAGTACCTTCCACATCAACATCTAATCTCAGGCTTGGTTTTCCACGTACATCCTCGTCCGGTTGATGCTGATGATCGACTCGCACATTGAGAGGACATGTGTCCGGCAGGGCATGGGTCTGGTGAGAATTGTTTCGTCTCGAGCAGATAACTGCTTCAGGGATCACACCTGCTTCGAAGTCCAGTAAGTCCGAGTCTGAGTCTGTGTCTGAGTTGTCGACGCTGCGGTCCGAGTCCATGTCACATGATATCTTGAAACCGTATTGTGAAGCTTCCCAGAGGTTTGGTACGTGTTGGTTTGCATTTTGATATGGTGACGGATATTCGTCGGCATTCATCTGAACATCCAAGGATGCCGGTCGGAATAGGTGATGCGAATAGCCTGAATTTCTTTCCCGTTCTTGAAGTATCGGTCCTTGAGCAATCGTCGTATCATTGGCGGCACCTAGTATTGCCGGCGAACGCGAAGCACGATGATGACTAGCTATCACCTGAGATCCCGATTCAAGCCCTGGTGTTCGTCCTTCCCCATACGAGTGTCGATCCTGGGCCTGTGAATTTTCGGTGTCGGGTGACTGCCCAACATCTGCGTGATCGTGGTATTCATTTTGTAACTTTTGATCGGTGCCTTGTTCCATGTCTATATCTGTGTGTAAACCCTGCAGGCGTTGGTAGTCAGGTCGAAAAGGTGTGTTGAGCTTGAGTTTGTTGGGGAAAGGCGTTGGTGTGGGGTTTTTGAGGCATGCCTGAGGGGATAGAGATATAGGATTGAAATAGTGATCATCAACACATATTGGATTAGGATTCAGATCGGTCGAGACCAGGTGGACCAAATTTTCTTCTTGATACTCGTGGTCTGGTTCTTCAGCGGAGTCCAAGTCGTCGAAGTCGAGCTCCATAGACAAAGAAGGTTTCAAGAACGGGAACGAGGATGGCAGGAGCGGCAAGATAGAATGGAAGTTGGCAGGAATCACGGGTATGGGGTCGTTCCACACGAAGGACTCGTCGAATTGTTGGGAGGAGTCGGGGATCGAGGGCAGATCTTGAGAAAGGCCCTCGTCGTCGGCTAAGTTGGATGAGGAGCTTTTGTGTCCGATTGAGCCCTGTATAACGTGGGGTGTCACGAGGGTATCAGTATTGATGTCGGCTTGGTTCCGATACTAGGAGCGTGTCGATCACAACGATGGATGGACATGAAGTGGGAGGGAAATGAAGAGAGAGGGGGCCACACAGACCTTGAATGCAGGCCGCCGAACACCGTTTCGATAAATGAATTCCATAGATAGACACAGAGCTTCTCCATCGGTTAATTTGGGTCCCTTAGCTTCGCACTGTGAAGAGGAGGCATCGTGAATCGATTCGAGGTAGGTTGAGATAGATGATGAGGATGCGGAGAAGGCAGAGGTGTGATAGCATTGGATTATCTAACCAGGATCGCGACGATCCGCATTCAGTTGGAGGAAACGGTAATCCATGAGAAGGGAAGAGTACCTTGATGAGGCGCTTACATTTGGCGCGGAAGAAAGGATTTTGAGAACGTTCTATCATGTTGAAGATTGACCGTCCAATTATGGGGAAGAAGGGGGTCTCGGTGTCGAGTTTCTGGAAGAACATGTCACCACCGGGACATTCGGTCAGCCACCATCGCCGCAGTTTAGACGGTAGAAAACAGGGGATCTGTGTACCTTGCACCAAGGGCCGAATATTAGAGGATAGCGTCTATAAGGTTTTGGAAATAAATTTCGATGGCGAAATGAAAAAGGAGTATATATATATGCGTACCTGACTAGTTGCCAGGTTACGAAGCGTTCGACGACGTTGTTGAGGAGTGTTTTGGATGGGAGGTGGAGGTGGACAGAGAAGGGGTGAGACAGAATGCTGGTGGGTGTCTGAAACAGAGTCTTGGGAGTAGACTTGGATTTGGTGGGGTGACGTCTGGTCTGCCAGGTGTAGTTCAGGTCAATTGAGAGGAGGATCACGTGCGGAGGTAATATCCTGAGACTGGCAGGAAGACAGTGGGAGTGAGATAGGGTTACTGTGGAGGTGGGTTAAATAAAATTGAGAGGGAGTAAGGTAGAAGAACTTTTTGGGAGACCGTCATCGTCACCTAGGTAGATGTCCGAAACGGTATTCAGCCCTAGCTCAGTCGCATTCTGGGATATGCTCGACGCGTTTTCATCAAGATTGTTGAAAGTATTGAGTAATTCTTACCGTTCGAAGATAATGTACGAGATGATGAGCGACTGCAGATTTTACGATATCCTCAAAGGATACTTTAACGCCATCAAGGACTCCAGAGATAGTCAATATGAGGTTTGAGGTTAGCAAAACATCGACGTCGTCTGGAATGCGCGTTTGTTTTAGATTGTACAGTTTGTCCGATGAATCCCCAGCGACGAAGCGGTGTCTGGCATTGAGAACGAGGCTGCAGTCGTCGGAGACGGCTCGCACTTTGGACGAATAAGTAAAGGTGGGCATTGGCGGCGGACGAGGAAGGGTTGGCAAGCCCGCATTTGGAAAATAAATAAAGAACTCGAAACAATCACAGCCCCCCGCTGACGCTGTCCAAACGCTGCCACATTCCAGTCTGATTCTGTCTGTTACTCCTCACTCCCGACGACGTCCCCCCAATCAAACCCCGTCTTTCAGCGGGTACTCCAATCACCAATAGACGGTCATGGTACCCCTTTTTCTCCTCAGGTTGCCCTGTCAACCTTGGACTAATTACTCGCTGTAATCTAGGGTCACGAGCTTGACCAGAAGATCCAAGATGTTTACAAGCATATCCAGACCGAACGCAAAATCCTGGAAGCATCCCAGCGTTTGCGTAGGACCACGGACAATCAAGATGTTCTGAAACGCAACGAGGCCAAAATCAGGGAGACTGAACGCTCCTTATCCTACTTTGAAGATACCCTTCGCGAACTCCAGGCTCGAAAACTGCAGCAATCGCAGCATGACGACCCACGATCGGCCAGTTCTGCATTGCCTCAGGTTGGTTTAACTTCCAATCCCAGAGTTTACAGTAATCCGATAGTGATCTCACGTAGGTCCCCCAAAAGGAATATGACCCTTCTGGTCGTGGCGGTCGCCCTCAGCCTCCAGAGATGGGTCCCGGCCGCAAGTCTTTTGGGGATTTTGGAGGCGTGCCTAAATCCAAGGCATATACCAATCTGGACTTGATCAAGGCTGACATGCCTCACACACCGACCAAGATCTCGAAAATGCTTCATCAGCTCGAATTCAAGCTGCAGGTCGAAATGCAGTACAAGAAAGGCATTGACAAGATGGCCAAACTCTATCAGGCCGATGGCGATAAGAAATCACGAGCGGATGCCGAAAGCAAAAAGGTGGAAAGCGAGAAGAAAATTCAACTTCTTCAAACTGCTCTCAAGCGATACAGGAACTTGCATATATTAGATGATGTTGCTGGGGAGGAGGAAGATGGTGGGTTGCATTTCCAAACAAATCTTAATTTGTATCTAAAATTTTTCAAGATGGACCGGGCACCGATGGCGAACGCAAGGATAACTTGCGCTCCAAGCCGTTAACGGGAACACTGCAAGTCACTGTCAAAGGTGCGCGTGAGCTAGACCACGCTCCTATCGTCACGTCGGGAAGATCGCGCTCCGCATCTAAGCAAATCAGTGAGACCCACGTTTCCATCAAAGTAGAAGGGACACAACTTGCAAGATCCCACCCTTCACGTACCGATCGCTGGAACGAAGACTTTGAAATCACAGTTGACAAAGCCAACGAAGTCGAAATCGTGGTGTACGACAAGCAGGTTGGGGAACCATACCCTATTCCGATAGGACTACTGTGGATTCGAATTAGTGACCTAGTCGAGGCGCTGCGGCGGCAGAAGGTGGTTATGGAGAGCGGACAGTGGATCACTGCTGATGCCATGCCCGGCCACAGTCCGACGGGTATAGCCATGCAATTGAATTCTGGTGATATGATTGCTCCACTCGGTTTTGGTGGAGGTGCCACTCCTGGTTCTGCGATGGGCCTTGGAGGTCAGCCAGTGGAGGGCATCGACGCCTGGTTCGCCGTCGAGCCTGCAGGTGCGATTGCACTTCATCTCAACTTCAGTAAGAATTCCAAATTACCTTGTACATTGCGGGCCACATAAGGGCTTACCTCTCATAGTCAAGGAGAACGTACGCAAGCGGCCTATGGATGCCCCACTTGGCGGTCTTGGTCGTCAGGGTGCCGTCCGGAAGCGCAAGGGCGAAGTACACGAAATGAACGGGCACAAATTTCTGCAACGGCAATTCTATCAACTCATGTTATGCGCATTCTGCAACGACTTTTTGCTCAATGCCCTCGGATATCAATGTGAGGACTGCCGATATACCTGCCACAAGAAATGTTACGAGAAGGTTGTCACCAAATGTATCTCGAAATCTAATACGGGAGTGAGTGTCTTTTGTGTTCTTCATTCACATCTTGTTTACTTACCCCAACAGGAGGGCGACGAAGAGAAAATTAATCATCGTATTCCTCATCGATTCGAACCTCTCACCAATATCGGTGCCAATTGGTGTTGCCATTGTGGTTACATGCTTCCTCTTGGCCGCAAGAATGCGCGAAAATGCTCAGAGTGTGACATCACCTGTCACGCGAATTGTGCACATCTCGTTCCGGATTTCTGCGGTATGTCGATGGAGACTGCGAACCAACTACTCCGGGACTGGCGCGATATCAATAAGGCGCGTGGGGGCAAGGCTGGTGTGCTTTCTCGTCCCCCCGGCCCTTCTCATCCGGCGGGTCGGTACACACATAGCCCCAGCCCCTCTCTCGATGGCCAACTCGGTGGTGCTATGGGGCGTCTAGCTGTCACAGGCGGACCTGAACCTGCTCTCCCTGTCGTTGATGCATATGGCCGTCGACAACAAACGCAAAGTCCGACGCAAGACAAATTAGCGCCCGATCCTCGCTACCAGCAGCAAGCACCTTACGTTCCACAGCAACCTCCTCTAGGTGCTCGGCCTCCCCCAGGAGCCCGGATTCCGATACCCCCGGGATATCCACAGGAACATGTAAAGCCAGGGCGTCCGCCGCCAGGTGCATATGATCCAGCGGCTCAAGATGGATATACACCTGTTGGCTATCCGGTAACTGACTTATTCACTGCATCAGAATTGAACCATTGACCTGGTTCCTTCGACAACAGGGACCCAGAACATCCCAACCCTCGCCCGGCCCTATCAAACAACACGGGTCACCTTATTCTCCATTTTAACAAAGACCGCCTGAGCGGGCAGGCTCAGTTCCGACCCCTCAGCCACAACTACCATTGCAGCAACGTCCGCAGCAGCCCGTCCGGCAACAGACACGCAAGAGGAAGGTCGGCCTTGACGACTTCAACTTTTTGGCGGTTCTTGGCAAAGGCAACTTTGGTAAGGTCATGTTGGCTGAGGAGAAGAAGACAAACGGTCTGTACGCCATCAAAGTGTTAAAGAAAGAATTTATCATTGACAATGATGAGGTTGAGAGGTATGTCCCATATGGTCGTGGACTGTAGACTACAGTTTCCTGACACTTATTCTAGCACTCGCTCAGAAAAGCGAGTCTTCTTGGCGGCTGCAAGGGAGCGACATCCTTTCCTACTCGGGCTGCATTCGTGTTTCCAAACCGAAACCCGCGTTTATTTCGTCATGGAGTATGTGAGCGGAGGAGATCTCATGTTGCACATTCAGCGGAAACAGTTCTCACTCCGACAAGCCAAGTTTTATGCATCGGAGGTACTGCTTGCCCTGGAATACTTCCACGCCAACGGGATTATATACCGGTGAGTTGAATTGAGAACATTAGCTGTACGTTTCTAATTTCCGGCGTGAACAGTGACCTGAAGCTTGACAACATTTTGTTGACGTTGGATGGTCATGTCAAAGTTGCTGACTACGGTTTGTGCAAAGAAGAAATGTGGTACGGTCAGACCACTAGTACATTCTGCGGTACTCCCGAGTTCATGGCTCCCGAGGTAATATTAAATGTTATGCTTCTTGTGGCGTCCCCAAATGACCTTTATTTCAGATCTTGCTGGAGCAGCGTTACGGCCGTGCTGTTGATTGGTGGGCATTTGGCGTCCTGACTTACGAAATGCTACTGGGACAGTCCCCATTTCGCGGTGACGATGAAGACGAAATTTTCGACGCTATTCTTGAGGATGAGCCTCTGTATCCCATTACCATGCCCAGGGATGCTGTCTCCATTCTGCAGAAGGTAATGCATCCCTCATATATCCGAGAGCTTCTTACCCATGTTTCCAATTGTAGCTTTTGACGCGTGATCCTACTCGTCGTCTGGGTTCAGGGAAAGAAGACGCCGAGGAAATCAAACGACAACCGTTTTTCAAAGATGTGAGCTTTGATGACGTGTTAAATAAACGTATTCCCCCTCCCTACTTCCCGACGATTGTGCGTATCAATATTGTTATTCATGTATGTCTACTAAAAGTATCTGCAGAACGGCAGTGCCGATACGAGCAATTTCGACGAAGAGTTCACCCGAGAGCAGCCAACTTTGACTCCTGTACACGGTCAACTGTCGTCTCGTGATCAAGCTGAATTCAATGGATTCTCCTGGGTAAGTCATTCATTGATTTGAGTATCAGATATGTCTTGACTAGTTTTGCTACAGGTGGCCCACTGGGCAGATGTATGAAAGAAGTCATCCTGTTGTGTTTCTACACCAATTCGTACTTTAGTTGTTGTTGACTGGCCTGTACTTGGATACCTGTGTTCCTAAATGAGAATGACATATTCCACACGTTTTTCACATCTCTCTGTTCTGCTGCTTCACCGATACAACATGTCCACCTGTTCCAGGTAACCCTGGTGCTTGCTCCTCAGTTGTCGTATCACCTGGCTCCGGCCCGCTCATTAACTGATAAAACCGGTGCCACAGAGCAGCAATCGTATCATATTCTTTGGTCATTCCTAAGACCTCTTCAAGCTTTCGGTTCAACACGTTTGTAGATGAAAGAAGTTCTTCAAAACCCTGCAGTGAAGAAATTGTTAGGGCCACAAGGAATCGAGGCACTTAAATAGAAATTCACAGATGTAACCTCCCGGGAGAGCTTGTCGCGTTCTCTTTCGAAGAACGATAGATCCTCGTCGACTTGGGACATGTTGAACGTTCGAGGAAGAGTGAAAATTTAAATACTGTACATCTACCACAACCACAACAAACAAATAGTGCACACGCTCAAGGCCTAAGTAAAACCGACGTCCTAATCGTACACCGTAAGACCGGGACTTGAAAAAAAAAATACAGTCCAATCTGAAGAACTGTCTCAAGTTGCCAACTACAAGAACCCGCTCTCTTGTAGCAACCGGGCCATCTTCTCATCCTCTCGCTCCCTAGGCTCTCGTTCGAGACTGAGTGTCCAGAAGTGTTCACTGGACGCTCGTGTGTCACTAAATTGGTTCAGAGATTCCTCGATGTAGGAAAGCACCAAAGGGATTGGTTGAAAGTTAAAAGGTTGTGCCTGCCAACGCTTGATGTCGTTGATAACTTCCGAAGCTTTTTGACGTTTCCGAAAGTTCACGAGATTACCAGATAGGTTATCGGGGTTGCCATCCTGGATGAATTGCAGCGTTGAGAGGAAAACACCTGGGGGAGCGAAGTGTCAGTGAAGCTGAAACAGCAAAGAACATCCAATTACCAATGAACGGCACACAGGGTGGGGTTACAGATGCCATCATCGACCGGTACTTGTTGAAGTTTTTGTTGCTATCGATGGTCATCTCGCATTCCGCAAACTGCGCCATGAATCTTTGATTGACCTGTTCCCACGTTCGCTTTAACCGGCGAATAGGAGGAGTGTTCAATCCTGAGGTGATGGCAATCATAGAGGAGAAGTTGTTCAATATTCGACAACGCTAGAAAGAATTTTAGCGGAGATATGCGATGATGTAAGAGAATAAGACTCACGTCAGCTACACTGATAAAGTGCTTCACGGCAGCTGCCCGCCTGCGAGAGTCTTCCCTACTGAGAACAGATTCTGCAACCCAATCCGCAATCTAATGGAAATGAGTGTGAGCGAAAGGTGGGATTTGAACGGCAACAAGAAGCCATACCCGATTGCTCGTCTGGATGACGATGGTAATATTATCAATATTTTCCATTTTCTGCTCCCGCGCTCGTTGAAGACACTCCATGGGTCTAATCCTTTGGTACAGCTGGCTTTCCATTATTGTGAGCTGTCTTGCCATTTCAAGAGGCTCAATGTCAAGAAGCTTGAGCTTCTTCGATGTCTTTGGTATAATTGGTTGGGGAGGGGGGCCTTGACCGGTATTTGTTATCATCTTGATCATGGCATCGCCTCCTTTTTGCTGTATCGGCGAGGAGCGTGAGGTGGGGCTTTGGAGAGTAAACAACGAAAAGAACTGACGGCGCGTTCAATCAAGATCATTAATTGTTTCGCAGCTGGAAAGCGAGACACGTCCTCGGTGGTAATGAAGTCCTTCATACGATCAAGAATGTAGAGATCTTCTTTTTCCAGTACATCCTCATCCCAAACCATGGATTTAAATGTATTAAGGACTCTGTGAAGGTAAAGGAAACTTAATTAATTAAAAAAACCATAAGATGTGGCAATGGATTGCGGACCGTATTTGAATAACATGTTGTTTGAGCTTCACCCATTCATCATGCTCAGTAGAGCTCAATTTAGGAGGAGGTTGAATCCAGAAGCGTTGCACGAGAAGATCGAACAATTCGTCCAGTGTGGTGAATGATTTAAAAGTCATCAAGAAAGCTTTAATAAACGTTTGATCTAATTTAAGAGATGATCAGAACCAAAGATTCCAGAGCTGAAGCTGGAAGGTTTATTACCTCCATGCTCATGCGCTGTGAGCCGCTCTACCAAGGCTGGTACAGTTCCTCCTCGCACAGAGCCATCTGGATCCATCAAGATTTCCGTCTGACTGTAGTTTGGACGCAGATACCATGGTTGCAAGTCGGCATTGATAGCGTTACGATAATGCAGAGGAGCTTCATCGCCTAGGATCTTCCTTAGTTTATCGGCTCCCGCTGCTCGAGGAGGTGACCTCGATGATGTTGCTGGTGATATTCAGAGTCAGTGAGGAGACTACGTGAAGGTAATAAACTCACGGTCATCATCAAACAGCGGGCTCGACTGGGCTTCTGGTATATCAGGTTGCATGTCCGGTGATTCCGGTGCAACCATGGTCTCGTCCGTTGTTGATTCAAAATCGCTCGCACCTGAAGGGCCTGCACCATTGAAGGTAGGTTCTGAGCCGTTTGCCAGGGTTCGGTGTAAGGTGGCATCGTAGGCTGGATCTCCCACACCTTGTCCCTTGCTGCCCTGTCTGCTGAAGGCGACTTCCATATCAACCAGATCCTCACCTTGGACGTCATAAGTTCCCAAGAAACTTGACATTGGACGCATGACACCACCAAATTGAGTGTCGATTACGCTGAGGCGAGACATTCGCCACTCGATGGAACCATTGTAATCACCTTGCGCCATGTCTGCTTGGTCGTGTCCAACCGACAGCACCGCCTCCATGGTTTTCTGCACAACCACGAGGTTTGATTTCAATGAAGTCGAAATGACATCAATGTAGTCATACGCGGTGTCCCTGTCTTGTCGAGATTGTCCAGGTTCCAACTCACGCACTGACTGAATTGTGAGGAGGAGCGCAATGCTGTCATCGAATAGTGATTGCAATACAGCCTCGAGAGTCCGCACGAGCACCCTAGCTTTGTCGACAGTTTGAGAATAAAGGTCATTTGGTACATGATCCGATTCTTGGCGGATCCCGTCGATATCGACATGCCGCGCAACATGAATATTCGCAATAAACGTAAGGAGCGAGGACATCTGAGTGATTAGGTCTCGACCCTGCGCGCGAACTTGGTCGACTGCTTGTACGAGAGAAAATTATAGTGTTAAGGCAGGTGTGTACAGAGAGTGGTCGTCACAGTGATCTCTCACCTGAGTTATCATCCGAATTTCTGATAGCGAGACCCAAGGAGATGAATCTGTCTTCCAGTTGAGACAAATATGATCCCAACTCAGTAACGACCTCGGTCCCTAATGTCCCTCTGGGCGCCTCATCTTCATCATCAAGGGATACCCATCCGAAGCCCTTCCAGCCCCCTGCAGCACCCGCCCCGACTAGTCCCAACCCGACGTTTGCGGTCATGAAAACGCCACGTAAACGTTTAGGTGGTTTTGTCTCCGGGCCTTCTGGCAGTGAATGCTGAGATCGCTGCACCTCCAGCACAAAAGCAGCCACTGCTCGCTCGAGCTCTTCAGCGTCCACTTCAATGCGATTCAGCGTATCTGAAATGGACGAGCCCGAATCATACTGCATCGCCCGCGCGGAGAGGACGAGCCTGGAAAGTGTCGCAGTGACCTTTCGCTGTGCAGGCTTGAGCGGCGACTGTGATAGAACATTCGTTTTGGTATCTCGCGCATCTCGGGGAATGAAGTTGTTGGGAATTTGACCCGTAGGGGAAGCAGAGACATATAAAAGGTTACGGACAGCGAGAACAACGCCATAGATCAACTCATCCATTTTCTGATCTTCTTCAGGTCGGCGTGTCAAACCATTTACCTGTATATTCTCCACCACGGCCCTAATTGCGCCCCGAACAATTGCTGATAAATCCGTCACAGGTTCAGGTAGAGGAGGTGATAGTGCTTGCTGTAACGACTGAGCTATTCGTTCAGCAGATGTCAGTTCCATGACAATCTTTTCATCATACACGGGCTTGGGAGGGGATTCTCGCCTAGAGCGAGCACGATCATCGGGCTGGCGGCGCATGGAACGCCCCGGATCGAGTGGCTGAATGTCCGAGTCATCAGAATAGACGCTAAGGCGAGCTGTATCATTGGGTTGTCGGGATTGTGGTCCAGAACGCAGCCGTGATGAGGTGTCCTGATTACCTGGGGTTAGATTTTTCGTCGGGATACTACGCTCTCGAGCTTGAGTGCCTTCGGGTCGTGTCCATTGGACCTGCCCATCGAGTTTGTTGAAATAATAGTACGACATTCCATCGTCTGCGAGTTTTCTGATCCAAGGCTCAGGGGTGTTGGAGCGACGGCGTACGCCAAAGCCGGCAGGAGTGCCCATATCCTGGCTGCTCCTAGAGCCTTCAACAACGTCATTTAGCCCAAGCCCAAGGCCCGCACTGGTGCCCGAACGCGAGCTTGACTGAGAAGTCAATCCCGCGAGATCAGTGTCGGAGGTTTCGTCGTCAGCTTCCTGCGGCATGTCTCGAGAATGCTGGCCAGTTTGTGTGTTAACATAGTATATCTGTAAAGATGGTATTAGAATGACGGGAAAAAGTACGCCACAGACCCTGACCTGTCCGTCCGACGTCACTTGTGGCATCCAAAAGTCGCTCGATTGAGTGGGACCGTCAAGTGTAGCATTGGCAAGCTTAACTAGACCGTTTCGAGAGTCCACCTCATTCTCAAGCCACTCCTCATTCTCCGCTTGCGACCCCCTCATCATCGCATGTGACATATCGACGATGGTGTCGTTTGGGCCTTCTGTGTTGGACATTTCCGAGCCTGAGAAGGCCAATTCCGCCTCCTCATCTGAGATGACAATGACATAGTTGGAAGGAAACCATCCGCGCTCGTCCCCTAGTAACCCATCCCACCAGCCCGATGGCTGTTGGGTTAGGACCTCTATAATATCGTTCCGTCGAAATGATAGCGCAGAGGCATCCTGAGCCTCGTAATCGTAGAGTGCGCGGCAGAATAGTGTGGTAAATTGGTCATTGAGTACATCCTGCTGAACTGACTGAGGCTGGGGCTGAGCGGCAGTAATAACGGAAGCGTTTGTACTAGTGCTGGTTGTGGGAATGAAAGCATGATGATGCACCCCAAACATGGGCGGCGCCACGGTAGCCATGGGGGCTAGAAGCTAGAGAAGAAAGAGAGCACAGTAGAACCGCAAAGAAAAGACAGGAGAGGAGATGAGAGCGCCAACACCGTGAC
>Ga0210387_10002766_pt1 | contig 13473 bp, 10 predicted proteins | sample IncBWC7OmetaG_FD_160108 | JGI IMG/M metagenome (GOLD analysis project Ga0210387, IMG submission 160108) | Forest soil microbial communities from Barre Woods Harvard Forest LTER site, Petersham, Massachusetts, United States - Inc-BW-C-7-O ...
TCTAGCGACCGCGGCCAAGTCCTGGGAGCGTCCCGAGTGGTAAAGCGTCGGAGATATGGCGTCTGTGCCACCGCAGTTGCGCTGGTTCATCCGCACCACGTTCATGCCGGCAGCCATGCCCTTGGCGGCAATGCCCAACATGTATTGCGAATCGCTCGAACCCTCCAGCCCATGAATGATCAAAATGGTAAGCGCGTTCTCGCGGTCAGGCTGCCAATGGCAGTGGCACAGAACTTTGACTCCGGGTTCCACTTCAATCAGGCGCTCTTCCGCGGGCGAGACGGAAATGCTTCGGGAAAGAAAGAAGCTGGCCAGAGTTTGCAGATGTCCGCCGCGCAGACCACGCCGCGGCACGAAAACCTCGGTTTGCCAAGTCCCCACTGTCTGATTTTAAATGGAATGCAGTTGGAAGACGCATCACGGAGCCTGTCATGCCGATTTTTGAATACGTTTGCAAGTCTTGTAATCATCCGTTCGAAGCTTTGGTTTATGGCGACCAGAAGGCGGAATGCCCGAAATGTCACGGCGCCAAGTTGACCCAGCAATTGTCCGTCTTTGCGGTGTCCGCGAAGGGCGCATCGACCTCGTCCGCCCCTGCGGGATGCGGCTCCTGTGGCGATCCCCGCGGTCCCGGTGCCTGCTCCCTGCCTGATATGGACTAGCCGCCGCAGGTCCCGCAACATCCTGTGCTGCAATAGCTTGACAGCGGTTACGAAGGTACATGCCGGTGATGACGGGGGTAAATTTCTTTATTTCTGCGCTCCCCGTACCATCGCCTCAACCTACTTCGAGGCTGTCAGCAATGGATCGTCGTCAAAAACCGCGCGTCGCCGCCCAGCTACCGGTGCGGGTTTGGGGCATGGACGCGAAAGCGCAACCTTTCACGCAATTGGTGAGGGTCCGGAACATCAGCCGCAACGGCGCCCTGGTCGAGGGCATGATGTGCATGGTCAAGCCCGGCGAGGTCATCCACATTCAGATCGGTGAGGAACAGGCACCATTCCGCGTGGTGTGGGCTGGGAAGCCGGGTGGCCAAAGGGCAGGTGAACTCGGCCTTCAGGGTCTATCTTCCGAACCCAAGATTTGGGACTTGGACTTGGTCCAGTGCGGCGCAGTTGCGGGCAAGGCGTAACGAGCTTCTCACCTCTATAATTCAATTCCCAGCTCTCAGAACTTCCTCCACCGCCCGATGCGCCTGATCAATCGCCGCGTCGGTGTAGGCGCTGGCGCCGGCATCGGAGTTGGCAATCGCGATCCGCCCGAACGGCTGCCTCCCGATCACCCACGGCTCCTCGCCTTTGCGCCAGTGCGGATCGAACAACGGATTGGGACTGTAAGCATAGCCGTGTGCCCATCGATTCACCGTGATGCCCTCGATGTCCCGCGCGGGATCAAAACCAGCCTGGCCCAGCATTCGCGCCAGCTGATCGCGAATGTTTCGCTCAAACGTGGAGAAGGTCGTCTGCATGAGTTCAGCGCGCCCGGCGCGATTCTGATCGCGTTGCGGCAGCCCCGGACTGCACGGGGTGCGCAACATGAACAGCACCATTGGCTCTTCCGGCTTGGTCGGAAACTGATATCCACCCAGGCTCACGGGAAAATCCAGAGCCGCGTAAGTGTGGTAGCTGCCGGGTGCAATAATCTGCTGAATTCCGAGCTGCTGAAACGTACTCCAATTTCGGATCGCGACGTGCGTGTAGACCAACGGCGATTTCACTAACTGATGCAGGGCCGCCTTCTGTTTTTCCGGCAGTTCCGGGCAGAGGAACGGAATCATCATGTTGTAGCAGGCAAGCACGCATGACTTTCCCCGGACCGTTTGCAGCTTGCCGCCTCGCATGTAGGCAACAGTGACTCCCTTCGCCGATTTCGCGGGGCCGTTGTTACCAACCTTGACGACCGCGCTGTTCAAGCGAATGCGTATGGCGGACCGTGCATCGTCAAGCTGCGCGTAGTCAGCACGGGCGGTCACGATGTCGTCCATGGTGTGGCCCGGAATCGCAGCCGGAATCAGGGAGCGCACCAGCAATCGTGCGACTGACGCGTTGCCATCGGGAAAATGGAAGATGTAGGGCTCTCCCTCGCGTTCCCTTCCCAAATCAAGACCGTCGAATCCAGCATAGGTGAAGGATCCATAATCGTCGCCGACTTCATAGCATGTGAGCGCTGAGACGGCATCAATTCCCACGCAGAATTCGTCATGAGTATAGGTCTGGAAGAAGGGCAAAGCGCCGGGGTCCAGTTTGCAGGCCTTGGTGAGATAGTCTGCATAACTGATCTCCATCAGTCGTGCGCGTTTTTGCTCGCGGGACAAGCCTGGCAGATAGTCGACTTTCTCGGTATAGACGCGCTCGATATCGCGCCGGGCGTTCATCGAGAGTGGAGTGCTCTTGAGAAACTCGGCCCACGGCCGGGATCCCATTCCGGTCACAAGCCGGTCCTCGCCAAACGTTTCTTTATCAAAGAAGCAGCCGGTTCTCAGATTCTCGTACAGTTTCCGGTCGTAAGCTTTGTAGAAGCGTTGAGTGTCGATGCCGAGTTCCGTGATCAGCCCCTTCGCCACTTTGCTGTACTGCGACGGGGTATCGATCGATTGCGTGCCTCCATAGCTCAGTAACAACCGCCCGCCTGCGCTAAACTCATTGCGCTTGGCGTGGCCGCCAAAATCGTCGTGGTTGTCGAGAATGAGGATGCGCGCGTTTGCTCCCGCGTGTTTGCGGAAAAAGTAAGCTGCCGCCAGCCCGCTGATGCCTCCTCCCACAACGACTAGGTCATAGGTCTCGCCGGTGTTTTCAGGCTTGCCCGCGGAATCCCAAAATGTGTGATCTCGCAGACTGTGCGCGACCGGATAGCTGCCTTCGTGATTGCCCCGCAGGCCGGTCAACGCAGGAGGATAGTAAGCCGGATTCTTCTCCGGAGCTGAAGCAAAGTCCGAGAGGCCGAACACGCGGGGAACCGCGGACGCCACCACCACTCCGCCGACCGCGAGTGCCGCTCCATCCAGAAAATCGCGGCGGGTGATCTTCCGATTCATCCCCAGCTCGCGGTCTCGGGATTTCTCGCTCATGAGTTCATTCGACGCATTGGCGCGTAAGACCGAAGCTTGCAGGGCGGTTCAACTGTCAGGCTATTTCAGCCAGAAGGAGCTCCATATCAAAACCAGGACCTCGACAACGGCAAACGAAACCCACAACCGCTGGCGGAAAATCGAACGCCGCAGGTCTCGCTTCAAATCCGCTTCGAGCACGTGGACGGCCTCCACCTCCACCGGATCCGGCTTTGGCTTCGCAGGAGCGGCCAGGGGTTGAGAGAGCCTCGCTTCAGTCTTCGGTTTGTCAGGCAGAAATACCTTGGGTGTGCTGATTACCGAGGACCAGCGCGCAAGCAACATGGAGCGAGATCCCAGCCCCAGATCCATTGGCTTTGACGTCAGCTCCAGCGGAGCCATGCGTTCCGGCGCCACTCGGTCCGCCAGGTTGCGCAGCAGAGACGTCCACCACCCATGTCCCATCATGTCGGAAATCAGTTCATCTACGTCTACCGGGCGAGACTCTAACTCCAACGGCGGTAAAACTTCCGGAGAAATCACGTCGCCCAAATTGCTGAAGACGGTACGAAACCAGGGCACACTCACGCGGTCGCTCTGCAACATGCCAACATCGACCGGTCGCGAAGTGAGTTGTAACGGTGGCAATTTCTCCGGCGCGAACTTGTCCCGCACTTCGCCCAGCAGATGTTTCCAAAGCGGCTGGTTCCATGTGTCAGCGAGCAAGAGCTCGATTTGGTGCTCGGCCGGATGCTCCTGCAACGGCGCGGGATGAGAGGGATCCGTAAACATTGAGCTTTGACTCAGAACTCAATTCTAGTGTAACCCAAGCTAGCCAACGACTGCGTCGCGGGTTGCCCCAAATCACAATCTCACAAAATGAAGCGTCCCTACCGCAGCCAGAGTCTAATTACAACGTGACGCCACCCAGCAAACCGCCCCGGGATGCACGCCCTGCCAGCCAGAGATTGCGCACCGTTCTGCCCATTCTTGGGGAGCTGATCCGTCCCCGCCGAGGCCTGTTGGCGCTTGGTTTTCTGCTGATGCTGATCAACCGGGTCTCCGGCTTGGTGCTTCCCTACTCCACCAAGTACCTGATCGATACGGTCATGGTCAAGCACCATCTGCAACTCCTCAAACCGCTGGTTGGAGCGGTATTGCTGGCAACGTTGATCCAAGGGGTGACTTCCTTTGCGCTAACGCAACTGCTGTCTAAAGCGGCGCAGCGGCTTATCGCCGAGCTTCGCTCCAAAGTACAAACGCATATCGGGCGCTTGTCGGTGACTTTCCACGATTCCAACAAGAGCGGCGCGCTGGTCTCCCGCATCATGAGCGACGTTGAGGGAGTGCGGAACCTGGTCGGCACGGGGCTGGTGGATTTGGTTGGTGGTTTGATCACAGCGCTGATTGCACTGGTTGTCTTGTTCCGCATTAGCACGCTAATGACCGCGTTGGCATTCGGATTTCTCTCGGTATTCGCTTTTGCCTTGAGGAAGGCGTTCGGTACCATCCGTCCCATCTTCCGCGAGCGTGGCAAGATCAATGCCGAAGTCACTGGACGGCTGGCGGAATCGCTCGGGGGCATTCGAGTGGTAAAGGGCTACCACGCGGAAGAACGCGAGGATAGCGTTTTCTCCCGCGGAGTGCAGCGTCTGCTGGACAACGTGCTTCGCACGCTGACGGCCACGTCGGTGATGACGCTGTCCGCCAGCGTGCTGCTCGGAGTGGTCGGAGCGGTGATCATGTATGTGGGCGCACACCAGGTGGCCGCCGGCTCACTGACCATTGGTGGCTTTTTCACCTACACCCTGTTCATGGGCTTTCTAATTGCGCCGATCATGCAAATCGTGCAAGTGGGCACTCAACTCACCGAAGCCCTGGCTGGACTTGAACGCACCCAGGAGATTCTCGATGAGAGCCGGGAGGATCGCGATCCCCGGCGCACGCAGGCCCTCCGCAACATTCGCGGCGATATCGATTTCGAGAAAGTCGGCTTCAGCTACGACGGGACCCGGCTGGTTCTGCGGGATGTATCTTTCCATGCCTCACCCGGCACGGTGACTGCGCTTGTGGGCTCGTCCGGCTCCGGCAAGTCAACCACTATCGGCCTGATCGCAGCGTTTCATACTCCGACCGAGGGACGAATTCTCGTGGATGGCGTCGATTTGAGCACGGTGCGGTTGGATTCTTACCGCACCCAGCTAGGCGTTGTTCTCCAAGAATCGTTCTTGTTTGACGGCACCATTCGAGACAATGTGGTGTTTTCGAGACCGGACGCGACTGAGGAAGAAGTCATGTCAGCTTGCCGGATCGCGCGAGTGGACGAGTTTGCCGAGGGCTTCCCGGAAAAGTACAACACCGTGGTTGGGGAGCGCGGGGTGAAATTATCCGGAGGACAACGTCAGCGCATTTCCATCGCGCGCGCCATCCTGGCCGCGCCGCGCATTCTCATTCTCGACGAAGCCACTTCCAGCCTCGATTCGGAATCCGAAGCTTTGATTCAGCAGGGTCTCTCTTATTTGATGCAGGGGCGAACAACATTCGTCATTGCACACCGCCTTTCGACCATCCGCCGCGCAGATCAGATCCTGGTGATGGAACAAGGGCAAATCCTCGAGCACGGACGCCATGAGGAACTCTATGCGCTGCGCGGCCGCTACTACGATCTCTACACCCGGCAGCACGGAGTCGAAAGCAACTTGTTCCTGGCGCCAGGCGAGGGCGATGCTGCCACGGTTCCGGCTGAGGACGACAAGTCCAAACCGGAGGCGAACGGCGACGTCAATCTCGCCGGCGCTCTGCGTCTGGTGCGCGGGCAGTAACCTTCAGCTCTCCTGCCACTATTTCTTTTCTGCCGGCTTCTCGTCCTTTTCTGCATCCTCGATTGCGCCGGGCATCACGCGCATCAGCGGTTTTGAACGCTGCTCATCTAGTTCAGGATGCGGCAACGGCTTCCGTGGCAGCATCTGATCACGCATTGCAGTGTTGTAAACGAAAATAGCCTCCACAGTCGCGGCCTGCGACAGATCTCCACTCTGCAACCGCTCGTAGGTGTCCTGGTTGGAGTGGTGCGTGCGGGAACCGTAATCCAGGGGATCCTGTATGAACTGGAAGCCCGGAATACCAACCGCATCGAAAGACTCGTGATCAGTGCCACCGGTGTGACGCAAGGTGATGGTCGAAACACCGAGGTCCTTCAACGGTTCTATCCATTGCGTGAAGATGGGCGCTACGGCGGCGTTTTCCTCAAGGTAGACACCGCGGATCTTACCGCTGCCATTGTCCACATTGAAATAACCGGAAATCTTCGGCTGATCAGGTTTCAGTTCAACCGGGCCAGCGGGCTTCCGCAGCCACTCCGGCTTCTTCATCTCTTCGGGTGTGGTGGAGAGCGGGACGAACCCGAAGTGCTGCTTCACATAGCCCTGCGATCCGTATAAGCCTTGCTCCTCCCCAGTCCACAATCCCACACGGATAGTGCGGCGCGGCTTCACATGCAGCGCGTTCAGGATACGCATCACTTCCATGGCGACTACGGTACCGGCCCCGTTGTCGGTCGCGCCGGTGGCGGCGGCCCAGGAGTCCAGGTGGCCGCCTACCATTACCAGCTCGTCTTTCAGATTGGGGTCGGTGCCGGGAATCTCCGCGATGGTATCGAAGCCGTGCTCGTGATCGCCGAAGAACTTCGTGTCCACATTCATTTCAATGTTCACCGGAACATGTGCTTTCAGCAGGCGATACACGCGGCCATAACTCTCGATGGCCATCACTACCACCGGAAACGGGATGGCATGGTCGCGCTGGTAGCTGAACCCACCCAGACTGCCATCGTCGAAAATCGTGCCGCCGGAACCACCGCCATCTCGACCATCACGGCTGGGAAGAACCATCGCCAAGGCGTGCTCGGAAACTAGAAATGCCTTGGTCTTCTCGCGCAGTTCCATTCTTTCCGTGTAGGTTTTCATGTACTCTTCGTAGTCCCGCTCGGGAGCCATCGGGTGGTCGATCAGTTTGGCCAGATCTTTGTCGTCGTAGCGCTCAAACAGTGGCTTGTCCACGGGTTTGACTTCGCGCATCTCGCCGAACAAAACGATCTTACCGGCCACCTTGCCCTTATATTTGTCCAGGTCCTCTGCTTTTTTCGCTTCTATCGTCACCGCGGGACCCTGAATCGCCCCATTGCTGGACGGCGACCATGGAGCCGCCTGCGCAATAAAAACAGCCGTATCTGGAGAGCTCATACGCACCCAGGTGTTGAGCTGCTGCCAACCCATACCGAATTCTCCCCAATCTTCCAAGTGAGCGTTGGCGCAGCCCATAGCGGTGAACTGGTCGCGCGTCCAGTCGTTGGCGTGCTTCAGGTTGGGCGATCCGGTGAGACGCGGGCCAATCCCATCCATAAGCGCCGATGCGTACTCCATGACGTGCGAGTGCTTCAGCCCCTCCTCACGAATCTGCTGATACATGGAGTAATCAGGATCTTCTTTCGCCGGTTGCGGCATTTCATAGGAAGGCCGGCTCTTCTCCGCCGAGCTGGAGTTGTTCTTTTTCTTGTCGGCTGCAGTGGTAGAGAGGGGCAGGGCACAGACCATCAGGGCAGCAATGATGACGCTGAAAACGTTCTTGTTAAGCATACTTTGTCGGCCTCTTTAGGAAACCAAGCAGACTATCAGATACGGATTCCGCTTTCCAAGGGGAAACCGAGACCATTTGATTTGGCGAACGCGTCAGCGATCCGCAGGTTCAGTAGTTGTCAGGCCCCCAGCCTCAGCAACATCTTTCGCAGCCTGGGATGCTTCTTTGTCAGATGCAGGTAGCGCGTCTCATTCGGCGCCGGCTTGGCACGGATGATCTCCAGCAATGCCTGCTTCTCTGGCTGGCTCCATGATGCCAAGTCTGGGACCAACGCCAAAACCATGGCGAAGTTCTCGAAACTGGCACGCTCCAACCGCCCAAAGGAATCTCGCTGTACGGCGAGAACGCGCGCCAGCCAGTTCGACGATGCCCCTCGGATACGCTCACTGCTCCCGCCAAACTTCCGCGCCATGCGCTGGTTCACTTTCATTCCGATCTTGCGAGTCGAGAAGCTATCCCAGGCGCCCACCTCGCTTCCCGGCAATTCGTAGAAAACGTGCCCCGCAGCCAGGCGGCGGAGCGTCCGCGGAGAAGTTCTGTACTTGGGATCACGCGCGATTCTCTGCTCTTCGCGCTCCACCAGCTTCAGTAAATCCTTTCGGCCCGGACGAAAGCCCAACTTGCGATAAAACCAGAAGGCGCCGGATTCAATGGCTTCCTCGTTGCCATCCCCGAGCTGATAGGGGTACATCGAGATGCACGTCGCCCTCGTCAGTGCAACCAGGCAACGCAACGCCTGTGCGTAAATCCAGGCAGCTTCTCCGCCACGGAATGTGTAGAACGTGTTGAAGCCCACCTCCATCCATTCGCATAAACCGATGGCCTCGACGTAATTGATGGGAACGCCGTTCTTGAGCGAGAAGCCGGCCACGTAGGCTCGGAGAGGCAAACGCCGCGCTCGACAAAGGCTCCAGAGGTAAATGGAGACCCCGCGCCCCACATCCGCGCGCACCACCGACCGTGGATCTCCCAACGTAGTGCCCCAGAGTTCGCGGTAGCGCACCAGCATGACCTCGCGAATCATGTTCATTACGGCCTCGCCCTGTCTTGCGGAAAGGCGACGAAGAACCGGTGGCGCTTGCGCGAGTTCCCGCGCCAGCGGGACTTCTGCGCGGGTAATCAGCGGCTCTCGATGAAAGAATACCCGCCGCACCGGCCGCCAGTTGAGGGTGCGGGAGAAGCGCTGGTTGTCCAGGCACCAGCGCAGAGGAAGGCGGAGAGAATCGTAAAGTAGCGACTTCTCCGTGTCGGTCACCGGTAGTTGCGCGAACTGCCGAACCATCCACTGCAGATTCCGCTTCTTACTCCCGGCGGCGGTTCGCAGCCAACGCTGCCAGGGGATATTGGCCTCGACGTTGCCGTCTTCTTCCAGTAAAGGGATCAGCTGCGGCCAGACGGCGGCCATTGCCCGCTCCTCCGAATAGTCGTCCCAGACGATATCCACATCTGCGACACGGTCCACCAGCCAGCGCACCACGTCAAAACTGAGTGTGTCCTGCATGACGGTGCCAGCGATGCCCGAGACTTCCAGCGGATCGAAATCATCCATATCCGCTCCCGCCTTTTCGAGCTGCTCCACCCTTTTGGAAAAACCTCGCAGAAGCCGTTCGCTCTGGCGGGCTACTTCTGGTCCTTGGGGAAACGCGCGCAGAAACAGAAGCGCCTCATGAAAGCGAATCAGAGAAGCGGTATCGGAGAATTTCCGTTTACCCAGCGCCGACAACAATTCCACGACGCGGGCAGCTTCCCCGCGTCCAAAGCGGATGCGAGATTCTTCGACTTGGTGCAGCAGGCGGTCCAGCGAGCTAGAGGCCATGAGATCCCGATAAGGCTACTCTATATCCCGCTTGACCGAAACTCAGTACCAACAAAATTCTAACGTCGAGAAACCTCTAACTCTTTGCGATCCCAATTGCCCAGGTTTGCCGCGGCATCGTAGGTCGTTTGGCAAAACTCGAGCAGTGCAGCGGTGGGCGATTCAGCCTTGCGAACGTCCTCATAGATCAAGATGAACTCACTGAGCTGCTTGTCATAAGAGGCCTCAGCCGGACTGACACGCGCCTCATTGAATCCCTGCGGCTCGGGAGCTGCGTAGGAATAAAACGCTGCATCTTTGACTCCCACACTGCCCGGCCAAAAGCCTACGCTGCTCACTTCGTGGGAATACGCTTCCCGTGTAATCATATCGGCTCCGGGGCGTTCCGGAGCCCGGCGGCCGGAAAACCGGGTCACCGCCAGGTCGAAGCTTCCCCAGAAGAAGTGCACCGGGCTGCTCTTGCCGATGAATCCCGACCTGAACTGGCTGAAAACAGCGTCCACCGACAACAAAATACGCCAGAACTTCTCAACCGCGGCAGGATCGTACGACGCATGCACACGATCCTGATCGAAGGCGATCGGATTGGGGATTTCGACCGGCATCCTCCATATTTTGACGTCAATCCCGGCGGATCGTAGCATCCCCATGAATTCCTGGTAGAAATCGGCGACCGAACGCGGCCCTAGCGGGATTGTCTTTACGATTCCGTCATTGGTCTCGAGCACAAGCCGATGCTGTATGAAGTCAAACCAGATTTCGAATGCCCTTCGACCATACGGAATGCGAGACGTGGTCAGGCCGCGCGCAGTCACATACAGCGGGACATTCCACCAGTGATTTACCAACGGCGTCAGTCGCAGGCGGACCTTGCCAACTATCTGCGTCCACATGTGGAGTGTGGCGTAGGTGTCTTTCCATGAGTCCAGCGGCAAGGCAGGCCAGCATTCCGGTTGATCGGCAAGGGTAGGCGGCATGGTGCACTCGATGGTTGAATGATTGGGGTGGGAGACGGGAATCGAACCCGCAACCGTCGGAGCCACAGTCCGATGCTCTACCAAGTTGAGCTACTCCCACCGCGTGGAGCGTTAATTATAGCAATTTGCGGAGGAAGCCGGGCGGCAGCGGAGGGCGAATACTGTCGTGATCTTTGACCTGGGTTTCTTCGCGGATCTTTGCGAAACACTTTGCGTTCTTTGCGGTAAAAGCTTCTAACCGCAAAGGGCGCGAAGGGATCGCTAAGCGCGCTAAGGTACGCTAAATGCAGCTTAGCCGCGACCGACGCCGACGTACTCGAAGCCCATGGCGCGGAGACGGACGGAGTCGAGCAGGTTCTTGGTATCGACGATTAACGGACGCCGCAGCGTGTGCTTGATTCTGCCAAAGTCGAGGCCGCGGAACTCGGGCCAGCCCGTACCTACCACCAATGCATCCACCCCTTCGGCCGCGGCATAGGGCGACTCGCAATACTGTACGGTGCCGTTCAGTTCCATGCGGGCATCGGGAATCGCAACCGGGTCATAAGCTCTCACCCGCGCCCCGTTCGCAATCAAACTCTTCACCAGACGCATCGACGAGGATCCGGCGACGGAATTAGTGTGGGGCTTAAAGGCCAGGCCAAGAATTCCTACGTCCTTATTCTGCACCGACTGCACGCAGTGGGCGATCTTGTCGAGCACCTGGTCGGTGAGACAGTGGTTCACTTCGCGGGCCGCGCTCAGCACTTTCAGTGAAACTCCGTTTTGCCGCGCCAGTTCGGCCAGCGCATCCATATCCGATTCCGCGAACAATCCGCCCATGCCGGCGCCCGGTTGCAAGCAACGGGGCGCGATCCGCTTGTCCAAACCGAGGGCCAGCGACAGGCTGACCGCGTCTGCCTTCACTAGCTCACATAGGCTGGCGACTTCATTGATGAACGAGATCTTGGTGGCAACAAATGCCGTCGCCGCTTCCCGCACCAGTTCCGCAGTCTCGTGATTGGTCACAATCACCGGAACCCCGCGCATCACCAGAGAATGAAAAATCTGCTTGAGGACAAGGACTGCTTCATTGGACGACGTGCCCAGGATGATGCGGTCCGGCCAATTGAAGTCTTCCACCGCACAACCCGGGGTGAAAAACATGGGCTGCGAGACGATGGTGGCCCGGCAGCCAGCCTCTTTGATGCGGCGCTCGATGGCGGAAGCAGCGCCCACTCCAACCGGCGTGATCACGGATAAAATCGATGGTCTGGACGCTGCGCGTGCGATGCGCAAGGCCAGATCACTGAGATTGTGCGGCGCATCCTCAGCCAGAAAGATCACCTGGGCCTTACGAGCAAAGGATTCCACGTCAGTCGAATAGGCCAGCCGCCCGCAGCGTACATTGCGCTTGATCACTTCGGCCAGGTTCTTCTCGTGAAAAGGCACTGTGCCTTGGGCCATCTCCACCATGCGCGAGCTGTCGGGATGGCAGCACAAAACGGGGGTGCCAAAGTCGGCCAGACAGGCGGAAACCACTGTTCCCAGATAGCCGGCACCATACACCCCGATTTGCATAGTTTCTCCAGCGGCCTGACTTGTAGGGGGAGGGGCCTGCCGCCGCGCGAAAGCCCTGCATCCTTATTACGCTCGCGTTCCCACCTTGGCAAAGTACGGAGGGGAACTGTTCTTTGAGACCAAAGGCGTGTCGGGCACGGGAATTGGGACAATGCAGGACGGTGACTGATGGTACTTTAGCGCTTGACGAGACTCCGGCCCAGCGGGACTCCGGCCAGATCTTTCCAGCGATTCTGCTCCTGTTCGCACACGAACGTGAGTTCGCGGATGGCGATGCGGCGACTGCCTTGGTACTCTGCCCAGCGGTCGCGGGCAGTCAAGTACGCCTGCGCCGCCAGGGCTTCGGTGCTCAGCTTGGCGATGGTGAGATGCGGCATGTAGGGCCACTCCTCGACCGCGCTCAGAGCTTCCGCGTTTAGCCGATCGTGAAGATCATGCATGCGTGGCGCCCCCTGCTCTACCCGAATGAACACGGTGGGAGTGACAGGGACGAAGGTTTCCGCTTCCCCAAGGATGACTTCAAAAGGTTCCACATCACCGCAGACTTCTTCCAGGATCTCCAGCGCGGCGATTTCGCTGCCCCGCAGATGACGAGGCGGAAGCAGGGTGAGATGGGCCGGCAGATGGGGCAAGTCCGGATGCAGTTCCTGACGGAGGGTAGCGACAAATTCTCCGACTGTATCCCTCACGTACGCCACAAGCGCATAACGGGGCTGGTGCATGGCCAAAGGAAATTATACCCCGGGAGACTGGCGGCGCCGCCAAAGCGCTCGGCTATAATCGAAGTGATCCTCCACGGAGTCGGGGCGTAGCGCAGCCTGGTAGCGCACCTGCCTTGGGCGCAGGGGGTCCGCGGTTCAAATCCGCGCGCCCCGACCAAATCTTTTAGGTTTCATGGACCTCTTTGAAAAGGCACCGGCGTCCCAGGACGCCTGCCTACACACCACTAGACTTCTGCTGGAGACCCAATCACTGGTCCCATTCGTACTCGCTCATCCCACTTCGAAATGTTTATGCCTTTCACGATGAGCCACACGCACGTGGCCAACTCGCCAATGAAGGCAGGAACCAGAATAGTTGGGGACATCTTGTTCGCGAGTGAGGGAGAAAGTAGCTGAGCGAAGCTGTTAATCAGGTAGCATAAGCCGGCAATCGCCTGCAAAATGCCCAGAGTCCGGGGGAAGTATGCCGACCGAAACATCAGATACCCAGTGACCATGCAACTCACCCCAAAAAAAATCAGGCCGATCCCAAAGCCGTATTCATGCAGCGCCAGCGAAAGCGACGCGAGAGCCTGAAGCTGATTTGGATCGAACGCCTTTAGATAGCTCGAGCCTCCCAGAAGAAGCAGAACCGTAACAAGATTGAGCTTGTTGGCAACCAAAACAGCGGTCTGAAGCATACCGAACAAGGCAGCGAGCAAAGAAAGGTCTTTGCTG
>Ga0210387_10002767_pt1 | contig 13470 bp, 9 predicted proteins | sample IncBWC7OmetaG_FD_160108 | JGI IMG/M metagenome (GOLD analysis project Ga0210387, IMG submission 160108) | Forest soil microbial communities from Barre Woods Harvard Forest LTER site, Petersham, Massachusetts, United States - Inc-BW-C-7-O ...
GCTTCTCCGAGACGCGCATGCCGCGGCTCAGATCCTTGGTGTAGAGGTAGGCGACGAGACCATATTCAGTGTCGTTGGCGCGCGCGATCACTTCGTCGTCCGACTTGAACGTTTGCAGCGAGGCTACGGGTCCGAAAATTTCCTCGCTGAGCATTTTCGAATCGTTGGCCACGTTGGCAAGCACGGTCGCCGGATAAAAGAAGCCAGGTCCGCCCGGTGTCTTGCCGCCGGTGAGCACTTTGGCGCCTTTGGCCACCGCGTCGTCGACAAGCTCGATCACCTTGTCGCGGCCCTCTTTATTGACCAGCGGGCCGAGCGCCACGCCGTCGTCGAGGCCGTTGCCCATTTTCAGGCCGGCCATTTTGGCCGTGAGCTTTTTGGCGAATTCGTCATGCACCTTTTCGTGCACATAGAAGCGGTTCGCGGCGGTGCAGGCTTCGCCCATATTGCGCATCTTGGCGATCATCGCGCCGTCGATGGCGGCGTCGATATCGGCGTCCTCGAACACGATGAAGGGCGCATTGCCGCCGAGCTCCATGGCCGGCTTGATGATATTGTCCGCGGCCTCGTGCAGAAGTTTCCGGCCCACTTCGGTCGATCCGGTGAACGACACCACGCGCACGCGCGGATCGTGCAGCATCGCGCTCACGACCTTGCCCGACGAGCGCGAGGGAATGACATTGACGACGCCCGCCGGCACGCCGGCTTCTTCAAGAATCGGCATCAGCGCCAGCATGGTGAGCGGCGTATCGGAGGCGGGCTTGAGCACCACCGGGCAGCCGGCGGCAAGCGCCGGGCCGATCTTGCGCGTCGCCATGGCGGCCGGGAAATTCCACGGCGTGACGAGAACGGCGATGCCGGCCGGCTTGTGATGGACGAAAATGCGCGCGCCGGTCGACGGCCCCACCGAATTCTGGCCGACATTGCGCACCGCCTCTTCGGCATACCAGCGGAAGAATTCCGCCGCATAAGCGACCTCGCCGCGCGAGTCCGACAGCGCCTTGCCGTTCTCGATGGTGATGAGCTTGGCGAGCCTTTCGGCGTCGCGCATGATCAGTTCGTAGGATCTGCGCAAAATCTCGCCCCGTTCCCGGGGTTTTTTGGCGGCCCAGGCCGGAAAGGCGGAGCTCGCGGCGTCGATGGCGGCCTTGGCGTCATCGACCGTGGCGCTGGCGACCGAGGCGACTTTGTTTTCGGTCGCCGGATCGATCACGTCGAAACGCGCGCCGTCGGACGCTTTGCGCCATTGGCCGCCGATCCACAGATCGGTCGGCACATTGGCGAGAAGATTGTCGTACATCGCCATGGTGTCATCCATCCCTTGCCGTTTTCATTCGCTCATTCCGGCGCCAGCGGGAATCCAGCAATTCCGCGTAAAAAGACTGGGTCCCCGCTTTCGCGAAGATGAGTGGAAATACCTAACTCTCCAGCGAACGGCGCACCCGCTCGGCGATCCGATCAACGCTCGGCAGCGCCAGATCTTCCAGAACATCCGCCGCCGGCAGCGGAATGTGCGGCGTGGTGATGCGCACTGGCGGGCCGTCGAGATCGTAGAACGCTTCGTCGGCGGCGATGGAGACGATCTCCGCGCCCCAGCCGCACAGCCGCGGGTTCTCTTCCACGGTGAACAGCCGGTGGGTGCGCGCCACCGAACCAAGAATGGTCTGGGTGTCGAGCGGCACTAGCGAGCGCACGTCGATCACTTCGCAATCGATGCCGTGCTCGTTCTTGAGCTTTTCGGCGGCCGCAAGCGCGCGCGGCACCATCAGCGCCAGCGCGAGAATTGTGGCGTCCTTGCCCGGCCGCACGATGCTTGCGGTGCCGAGCCGGTCGACGATCTCGCCATCGGGCACTTCGCCTTTGGTGGCATAGAGCGACTTATGTTCAAGAAAGATCACCGGATCGGGATCGCGCACTGATGCTGCGAGAAGCCCGATGACATCGCGCGGCGATGATGGCGCGACAACCTTCAAGCCCGGAATCATCATGCACCAGTTCTCGACGCTTTGCGAATGCTGCGCGCCGAAGCGGGAACCCGCGCCATTGCCGGTGCGTATGACCAACGGGCATTTGACTTGACCATTCGACATGTAGCGGCTTTTCGGAAATTCGTTGGCGATATAGTCGAAGCACACCGCGAAAAAGTCCGAGAACATGATTTCGGCGATCGGCTTCAGGCCGGTCATCGCTGCGCCCATGGCGGCGCCCATGATCGCCTGTTCCGAAATCGGCGTGTCGCGCACGCGCAGCGGTCCGAACTGCTCGTAAAGGCCCACCGTCGCCTTGAACACGCCACCGGCTTTGGCAACGTCCTCGCCGAGGAAGACGACATCGGGGTCGCGCGTCATTTCCTGCGCGATGCCGCGGATGACGGCGTCGCGATAGGTCAGTTCCGCCATGCGAAGCCTCCGTCGGCGTAAACGTCGGTGGTGAGGATATCGGCCGGCGGCATCGGCGCCGCCTTGCATTTCTCCGTCGCATCGTCGACCTGCTGCTTCACTTCGGCGTCGATGCGAGCGATGACCTCGTCCTTGATGCCGAACTGCTTGAGCCGTTCGCGATAGATTTTGATCGGATCGCGCTGTTTCCATTTCTCGAGCTCGCCCTCCGGCCGGTATTTGGCGGGGTCGGCGCGCGAATGGCCGCTGTAGCGATAGGTGAGGCACTCGATCAAAGACGGCCCGCCACCGGCGCGCGCTTTTTCGTAGGCCGCGCTCGCGGTGCGATAGACGGCATCGGCGTCGTTGCCGTCGATGATGATGCTCGGCAGCCCGTAAGCCGAGGCGCGGTCGGCGGCCGGATTTTTTACCGCCGTCACGTCGCTGATCGGCGTATATTCCATGTAGAGATTGTTCTCGCAGATGAAGATCACCGGCAGCTTCCACACCGCCGCGAAATTCAGCGCTTCATGAAACGCGCCGATATTGGTGGTGCCGTCGCCGAAGAAGCACACCGACACATCTTTCTGTCCCTTGTATTGTGCGCGCCAAGCCGCGCCGCAGGCGATCGGCAAATGCGCGCCGATAATGGCATAGGACCCCATCACGCCGTGATCGACCGAGGTCAGATGCATCGAGCCGCCTTTGCCGCGCATCAATCCGTTGTCGCGCTGCATCAGCTCGCCGAGTACCTGTTCGATCGGCACGCCGCGAGCGAGCGTGTGGGCATGGCCGCGATAGGTGCAGAACGACAGATCGCCGGGCTTCATGGCGGCGGCGCAGCCGGCGGCGACGGCCTCCTGGCCAAGCGATAGATGACTGGTGCCCTTCACCAGATTCTGCAGGAACAGATCGAAAGCGCGCTGCTCGGCCTCTCTGATTTCGACCTGGATGCGATACATCCGCAGCCGCGTCTCCTCGCCGATATCGTCATTGAGGCTTGCGTTCGGGGCGAGCGCGCGGTCTTCGAGCTTGGCCATGGAATGAGTATCCGGAATATCCTTGGGACGGCCCCCTTATTTCCAGGGGAAGGCCGCAACTTAGCGCCAGTTGCGAAGCCGAGGCAATGTCATTCCCGGCAACCCCAAAGACCTGGCGGCGCATGGTGAAGAGCCGCCTTCCGACGGTTGGAAAGTGGGCAAGGATTATCGCGATTTCACCCGCCCGGCTGCTTGCGCGCCGGAGCCCAAGTTCCTAGGTGACTGCTGGCTTGAATGGGTGGCTATTATAGGCGCTGTAGACGGCGTCTGACACGATACCCGACGCGACCATAGCTGACACGAGCGCCTCATACGGGCGGGAGATTTCGATGAGCCAACAACCGGCCCAGCCGAGACTGGAATCGCGCAATCCGCGGGATTACGTCCATCGCTTCTTCGGCGGCCCGCCGCTCCAGGTGATCGGTCGGCTTATTCTGTTGTCGATCCTGGTCGGCGTCATTCTCGCCGCCATCGGGCTCGATCCGTGGAACATCATCGAGTCCGTCCAGCGGCTGCTGCAGCACGTCTGGGATCTGGGCTTCGACACCGTGCGCTGGCTGTGGCGCTATTTCCTGCTTGGCGCAGTGATCGTCGTACCGATCTGGCTGTTGACGCGGGTCGCTAAGACGCCGCACGGGCTCTGAATAGGTGGCCTTAAACAAAAAGCGCGGGTTTTGGCCCGCGCTGCTTGTTTGTCGGCTGACGGGTCGACTGAGCTGTCGGCTTATTCTTCGCTCGGACCACCCTGCGGTCCGCCGTCGCCGGGCACCGAGTGATCCATGGCGTGGTCGCGTGGGCCGTTGCCGCGATGTCGCCGGCGCCGCCGGTGCAGCGGAAAGCGGTCGGGCGCGCCGCCGTCATATCCATTCCCATTCTGGCCATTTTGACCGTTCTGGCCGTTGCCGCCTTGGCTGTGTTGCGCGGCAGGCTGCGGCTGGCCGCCGGTAATGAACGACGGCAAACGCTCGACGTCGCCATCGTTGTCCGGCTGAACGTGCTGCGGACGTTGCTGATAGTGTTGCTGCGGCGGCTGCTGTTGTTGCGGCTGAAACTGCTGCGGCTGGTGCTGCTGCTCGCGCGGATAAAACGGCTGCGGCTGCGGCGCGAAGGGCTCACCGCCCATGCCCGGCTGATCGCCCTCGCCGTCATCGTAGTCGTCATCCGACGCATTGCCGCGCGCGTCGCCCTGTTGCTGGTAATAGGGCTGCGTCTGGCGCAGCTGTTCCTGCGCGGCGGCGATCAGGCGAAAATAATGTTCGGCATGCTGATAATAATTTTCGGAGGCGATGGGATCGCCGGAACTTTGCGCGTCGCGTGCGAGCTGAAGATATTTCTCGGCGATGTGAGAGGCGGTCCCGCGAATTTTCACGTCCTGCCCGTTGGACTCGTACATTCGCGACAGTGGATTCTGATGATGCCCACCCTTACGGTTACGACCGCGCATGCGCTTATTTTGACCGTTTCTCATGGTTTGCTGTTCCGCAATCCCCTTGACCTGCAACGGCACTGACGCCGCTGCTTCTCTTCACCAGATTTCAAATCGCGGCCTATTCCCAAAGCGGAATGACCCAAACTCGGCATGCCGTCTGGCCCGGCGCTGCACGAAGATAAATCGCCGTAACTTGCGCCTAACCTGCCGCCCTAATTCGCGCCCCGCGTGAACCTTCCCGAACCATCAGCAAACTGTGCCGCAATAAAGTCCCGCTGGCCGCGGCCTCGCTAGCGATATGGCAAACCTCTACGCCATGCGCGCGACCATGAAAGTAATCCGCGCCAACCGGTAGGTAGTTTACTGTCTGAACTTTCGAGGTCTGAATCTCGCGATCTCGTATGCCGACCGATGCGGCTTTCGATATCCAGCTTTCGCTTGCTCTTAGCGTTCGCTTGCCAGCATCCGCTTTGTATATCTGCTCTGCGCTGCGAACCTCTAGGGGCCAACCTTTTAGGAGCCTTGCTCCTTAAGATTTGCGCTCGGGCTTCCGGGGCAACGCGGCACCCTCATTGGGCCGACTCCGTGAAGCGCAAGCTAGTAGGTTCCGGCCGACATTCCAAGTGTTTTTTGCCGGGCCACCCGCGCTTTTTTGCCGGGGCTCAACACCCTCGATCTGCTACAGGTTTGCCCCAAATTCCGGGCCCTTTTTTGCTGCGACTTTTGCGGCAATGAGGGCGCGCGGGACCCCATGGAGATCGGGACGGGGCGGCGACGGTACAAGGCCTGCGGCGGCAAATATTGTGGCGACGGGTTCCGCCTGGCCGGCCCCAATTTCCACGACCACGGCGCCATCGGGCGTCAGCAGTTCCGCCGCCGCCGCGGCGATCGCCCGATAGAAATTCAGTCCGTCCGCGCCGCCGTCGAGCGCCAGCCGCGGATCAAATAGGCGCACTTCCGGCGCCAGCGTCGCGATGTCGCTTGAGGCAATATAGGGCGGATTGGCGACGATCAGATCGAACGGTCCGCGCAGCGCCGCCGCCAGATCGCAAGCGACGAATGCCACGTTGCTTTGCCCAAGCCGAACCGCATTGTCGCGCGCTACGGCAAGCGCGCGCGGATTGATATCGCTGCCGATTCCATGCGCGTTTTTCAGTTCGCTCAAGAGTGCGAGCAGAATGGCGCCCGAGCCGGTTCCGAGATCGACAATACGCAAGGCGCGCGCGCGCGCGCCGCGACGATCGATAGCGGCGAGCGCCGCCTCGACAACCGTCTCCGTCTCCGGTCGCGGCACCAAAGTCGCGTCATCGATGCGCAGATCGAGACTCCAAAACTCCTTCGTTCCGACGATGCGCGCGACCGGTTCGTGGGCGAGGCGGCGCTCCACGAGCACGGCGATCGCGCTATCTTCGTCGGCAGACAGTACGCGCTCGGCAGCCGCCAATAGTGCCGCATGATCGAGGCCGAGCGCGTGGCCGACAAGAATGCGCGCGTCGAGCTGCGGCGAATCAAGACCGGCCGCCGCGAACTTTTCGGCGAGCGCCCGTCGCGCCGCGTCGAGGGTGCGCGCGGATGGTTTCGCCCCATGCCGCATCGTTCGCGATACTGCAGCGTCGGCCTGCATCAGGCGTCCTCCGCCGCAAGCTGCTCCGCTTGGTAATGGGCGACCAGCGCATCGATGATCTCGCCCAAAGCCTCGCCTTCCATCACTTGCGGCAGTTTATAGAGCGTCAGGTTGATACGGTGTTCGGTGACGCGGGCTTGCGGATAATTGTAGGTGCGGATGCGCTCGGAGCGGTCGCCGCTGCCAACTTGGCCGCGACGCTCCGCGGCCCGCGCGGTGTCCTGCTTCTGCCGCTCCAGATCGTAGAGGCGCGTGCGTAAAACGGCCATCGCCTTGTATCGGTTCTTATGCTGTGAGCGCGCGTCCTGCATCACCACGACGATGCCGGAGGGGATGTGCGTGATGCGCACCGCCGATTCGGTCTTGTTGACGTGCTGGCCGCCGGCACCGCCGGCGCGCATTGTATCGATCCTGAGATCGGTCTCGTTGATATCGGCGTCGACCTCTTCCGCCTCGGGCAGAACAGCGACCGTCGCAGCGGACGTATGAATGCGCCCAGAAGCTTCGGTATCGGGGACGCGCTGCACCCGGTGCACGCCGGATTCGTATTTCAGCTTGGCGAAGGCGCCGCGCCCGGCAATCTCGGCGACGATCTCCTTATAGCCACCCATCGTACCTTCGCTCGCGGCCACGACTTCGACTTTCCAGCCTTGGAGGGCCGCGTAGCGCTCATACATGCGGAACAAGTTGCCGGCGAACAGAGAAGCTTCGTCGCCGCCGGTGCCGGCCCGGATTTCAAGAATGACGTTGCGCTCGTCCATGGCGTCTTTGGGCAACAGCGCGATCCGCAACCGCTGTTCAAGCGCTATGCGGCGAATTTCGAGCTCAGGCTTTTCCGATTCGGCGATCGACCGCATCTCGGCATCGGTCGCGGGGTCGGCGATCAAGCCGGTCAGGTCGCCGAGCTCGCGCTGCGCCGCGCGATAGGATTTCACCGCATCGACTACGGGCGCGAGTTCTGCGAATTCGCGCGACAGCTTGACATAGGTCTCGGGCGGCAGCACCGACGAGAGTTCGCGTTCCAGCAGCGCATGCCGGGCGACCAAAGCATTGAGTTTTTGATCAGGTAGCATCGTTTCTCTTAAGTGCCCGGCTTCTCCGCCGGACGCCCGACTTTCAGGTATGACGTTCTGTACTAAAGCTGCAAGCCGTTACTGGCGGCGAATTTTTCCAGCTGCTCGCGGATCGGCGCGCCGCGGCTCGGCTTCTCGATCAATGGGCAGAGAAAAGCGGCAGCCTTGCGGCTATCGACATCGAGCAGCATAGCCTTGACCGGCCCGACCGCCGACGGCGTCAGCGACAGCGAACGATAGCCGATGGCGATGAGCGCGAGTGCCCCGATCGGATGCGAGGCCATTTCGCCGCACACCGTGGCCGGCTTCTGATGCTCGCGTGCCTTATCGGCAATATCCTTCAACGCACGCAAGATTGGCGCTGATATCGCGTCGAACCGGTTCGACACCCGCGGATTGCCGCGGTCGATGGCATAGAGGAATTGGACCAAATCGTTGGAGCCGACCGAGAGGAAATCGACGCGGTCCAGCAATTCGTCGAGCTGATAGAGCAGCGACGGCACTTCGACCATGCTGCCGACCTCGACCTGATCGGGCAGCTTGTGGCCGTGGCGGCGCAGATGGGTCAATTCGCGCTCGACCAATTCCTTGGCCTGATCGAATTCCTGCACGGTCGAGATCATCGGGAACATGATCTTCAAGGCGCGGCTGCCCGCCGCCCGCAAGAGCGCGCGAATTTGCGTGCGCAACAGGCCGGGCCGGTCGAGCCCAAGCCGGATGGCCCGCCAGCCGAGCGCCGGGTTTTCTTCCTCGACATTACGCATATAGGGCAGCACCTTGTCGCCGCCGATGTCGAGGGTACGGAAGGTCACCGGCTTGTCGCCGGCGGCGTCGAGCACGGCGCGGTACAGCGAATATTGCTCGGTGGTGCGCGGGAAGCTCGGCGCGACCATGAATTGCAGCTCGGTGCGGAACAGGCCGATGCCGCCGGCGCCAGTGTCTTCTATATGCGGCAGGTCGACGCTCAATCCGGCATTGATCATCAGCTTGATTTCCTCGCCGTCTCTGGTGACGCAAGGCTTGTCGCGCAGCGCCAGATATTGCTGCTGGCGCCGGGCCCGCAGCCGCACCCGTTCGGCATAGGCCGCTTCCATGTCGGGCAGCGGGCGGATATGCAGGTCGCCGGTCGAACCGTCGACGATGACGGCGTCGCCCGGGTCGACGATGCCGGTGGCATTGTCGATCTCACCGATCGCGGGAATGCCGAGCGCGCGCGCGATGATGGCGACATGCGAATGCGGGCCGCCTTCTTCGAGGATCAGGCCGCGCAGCCGCTTGCGGTCGTAATCAAGGAGCGCCGCCGGGCCCATCGAGCGGGCGACGAGGATGGCGTTTTCCGGCAGGCTCTCGCGCGACGGCGCGTGATCGCGCCCGGTGAGCTGGCGCATCAGCCGGTTGGCGAGATCGTCGAGATCGTGCAGGCGCTCGCGCAGATAGGGATCGGTCTGCCGCAACATTCGGGCGCGGATATCGGACTGCACGCGCTCGACCGCGGCCTCCGCGGTAAGGCCGGTCATTACCGCCTCTTCGAGCTTGTGCACCCAGCCGCGGTCGTAGGCGAACAGGCGATAGGCTTCGAGCACTTCGCGGTGCTCGCCGCCTTCGACGACGTCGCCGTGTTCAAGCAATTCATCGAGACTAGAGCGCAGCGTCTCCACTGCCGCCCGCAGATGCTCGAGCTCCTTGGGCACATCGTCGGCAATGAAATTGGTGACCACCACGCGCGGCTCGTGCAGCACGACATGGCCGAGCGCGATGCCTTCGCTCAGCCCTGAGCCTTTGACGTGAACCGAGCGGCGTGCCGCGGGTTCGGCGCCGGGCGGCGCCAGCGCCGACAGCTCGCCCGAGGCGATCATCTCCGCCATCACCATGGCGGTGGTCTGCAGCGCCTCGACCTCTTCCTCCGAGTAGGTACGCCGGGCGCGGTTCTGCACCACCAGGACGCCGAGCGTATTGCCGGCGCGCAAGATCGGCACGCCGAGGAAGGAGTGGTAGATTTCCTCGCCGGTTTCCGGCCGGTAGGAGTAGGCCGGATGGGTCTGGGCGTTCGACAGGTTGATTGCGCTGGCCTGGCTCGCCACCAGGCCGACCAGGCCTTCGTCCGACTTCATCACCGTGTGGTGAACGGCGTCGCGATTGAGGCCCTCGGTGGCATAGAGTTCCAGCGTCGCGTCGACGCGCAGCACATAGACGGAGCAGACCTCCGCAACCATGTTGGCGGCGATCAGCACCACGATCTTGTCCAGGCGTTCCTGCGCGCTGACCGGCTCCGCCATTACTTCGCGAAGCCTTCGCAACAGCACGCGCGGACCGCCGAGCGCGCCTCGCATGCGTGAGGTCCCTCGGGCGTGGCCGTGACCGGAGCGAAGCCCTTGCCGCGCCGGCCTCATTCAAAGAGGAGTTCGCCTGGGTCCCGGACCACGGCGAGTGTCCCTCAGCCTATATCGAATGCGGCATGCAAACCGCAAGCCAGAGACAGACTTATGACCATTATGCTGACGGCAAAACCGCTCGCTGCTTTTGTGCGTTGCAGCGAGATATGGCGAGGATGCCAGGTTTTATGCGGCGGTTTTATCCAGCCCGTAGAGCGAATGCAGCGTGCGGACTGCAAGTTCGGTAAAGGCCGCGTCAATCAGGAGAGAGAATTTTATCTCTGAGGTGGTGATGGCGCGGATATTGATTGAGCGCTCCGCGAGCGCACTGAACGCCTGTGCCGCCACGCCGGCATGGCTGCGCATGCCGATGCCGATGACTGACACCTTGGCGACATCGGTGGCGCCGTCGAGCCGGGCATAGCCGATCGCCTTTTTCGCCTTGGCGATGACGTCGAGCGCGCGCTGATAGTCCGAGGCCGGCACGGTGAAGGTGAGGTCGGTAGTCTTGCCGTCGGCAGAGACGTTCTGGACGATCATGTCGACATTCATATTGGCGTCGGCCAGCGGCCCGAAAATCGCCGCCGCAACCCCCGGCTTGTCTTGAACCTGGCGAATCGAGATTTGCGCCTCGTCGCGCGAGAAGGCGATGCCGGTGACGGTTTGCTGTTCCATGATCTCACTCTCGTCGCAGATCAGTGTTCCCGGCGGATTGCCGTGTGGATTGATCGCTTCCGGTTTGTCAAAGCTCGAACGCACGAAGATGCGCACATTGTGCACCATGCCGAGCTCGACCGAGCGCACCTGCAGCACCTTGGCGCCGAGCGACGCGAGCTCCAGCATTTCCTCGAAGGCGACCTTGTCGAGCCGCTGCGCGCGCGGCACGACGCGCGGGTCGGTGGTGTAGACGCCGTCGACGTCGGTGTAGATGTCGCAACGGTCGGCGCGGATCGCGGCCGCGATCGCGACGGCCGACGTGTCGGAGCCGCCACGGCCGAGTGTGGTGATGCGGCCGGTTTCCTTGAACATGCCCTGGAAGCCGGCGACAACCGCGACTTCCTTGCGCTCCTTGAAGCGCTTGATCAGTTCCTCGCCGTTGACATCCAGGATGCGGGCCGAGCCGTGCGCATTGTCGGTCAGCACCGGAAGCTGCCAGCCCTGCCACGAACGCGCATTGATGCCGATGCCTTCGAGCACGATCGCGAGCAGGCCTGCTGTCACCTGTTCGCCCGACGCGACCACTACATCGTATTCGCGCGCGTCATGGAGCGCCGCCGACTCGCGGCACCATTCGACGAGTTTGTTGGTGCTGCCCGCCATGGCCGAGACCACGACGGCCACTTCATGGCCGGCATCGACCTCGCGCTTGACGTGCTGCGCGACATTGCGGATGCGGTCGATATCGGCGACCGACGTTCCGCCGAATTTCATAACGAGACGAGCCATCGGAGCTATTCGCGGCCATTGAAAAAAGCTGCGCCACTGGTCTCTGCCGGCGCAAAAGGCGCGTATACATAACGGCCGGACTAGCCGCCTGCAACAGCGCGCCTTTTGCCGCTGTTTGGCCTGTCAAACCTCGCTTTATACGCTGTCGGGATTTTGATAAGGGCCATGACCAGGAGCATAACGGGCCACGATCGAAGGCAATTAAATCGTTAATCGCGATGCTTCGGCGGCTCCGCGGCCGGCCGGGCGACGTCGGCGAAGCACGTCGCGGCCGCCATCAGCGAAGACCAGAATGTCACCCACAGAAGTGCAGGAATGACCATTTCTCCTTTGCGGACCGGCCACGCTAAACTCTCGACAATACAACGTCCGAACGCGATCTGCGTTCCATGACTCTCCGGGGCGAGGAAACATGAACGAACAAACAATCGGCATCGTCGGTGGCGGATTGATGGGACACGGCATTGCTTATTTGCTCGCTGCCGTAGGCCACAAGGTTGCCGTCTTCGAGCCGTCGGTCGAACTACGTGCGACGTTGCCGCAGCGCCTCAAGACGATCGCTACGCTTCTCGACGACGATCCGGCCGTGAGCGAGAAAATCTCCGCGCATGAGGCGCTCGCGCCGGCGATGCGAGGCGCTACATTCGTTTTCGAGGCGGCGCCGGAGAAATTGCCGCTCAAGCAGCAACTCTTCGCCGAAGTCGAAAGGCACGTCGCAGCCGATACCGTCCTTGCCAGCAACAGCTCGGCCATTCCTTCAACCGAGATCGGACGGCATCTCGAACATCGCGAACGCGTTCTCGGCACCCATTTCTGGAATCCACCGCATCTGGTTCCTCTGGTCGAAGTCATCCAGAACGAAAAGACCGGCGCAGACGCGGTGCGCAAGACCATGGATCTCTTGCGCGACGCCGGCAAAGTTCCGGTCCATGTGCGCCGCGACGTGCCGGGCTTCATCGGCAATCGCCTGCAGCACGCCATGAAACGCGAGGCGATCGCGCTGGTCGCCTCCGGGGTCTGCGACGCCGAGACCATCGACGCCGTGGTGCGCGAAGGCTTCGGTGCGCGTACCGCAGTGCTCGGGCCGATGGAGCAGACCGATCTGGTCGGCGTCGATCTCACGCTCGATATTGCCGAGGTGCTTTACAAAGATCTCGATGCAACGCCCGGGCCGCATCCGCTTCTGCGCGAGAAGGTCAGAGCCGGCAAACTCGGCATGAAGACCGGCGAGGGCCTGCGTCAATGGACGCCCGAACAAGCCGACGCGGTGCGCAGCCGGTTGTCGCGGTTTCTCGCCGAACAGGCCAAGGCGCGACGGAAGGCCGCGACACGCTGATGGCGGCGTGTGCCGGGTGAAATTGCCGGCGAGTTGTTCTTGACCGTTCCAAAAGCGCAGTAGAAGATATTCGCGCCTCGGTTGGGCCGTGTGGCTTCCGGGTTTGCCACATTGTCGGAATGCATGACGCAACGCGTGTCGCGGTGTCGCTGCGGGGGCGGCGATACCGCGTGAAGTGCCTGCTCGAAATGCCGCGCCAATCCGCGGTCCAAGCCCGACAAACTTAGACAAACTTAAAAGACGACGCCGAAATCGGCGAATTAAAATCTGGGAGGAATGCATGTCGAAGTTCACGACTTCGCTACGCCGTCGCACGTTCGTGCAGGCAGGTCTCGCGCTGGGCGCCAGCCAGTTCATCGGCGCACCTTTCATCATCAAGGCGCTCGGCGACGAGCCGGTTAAAATCGGCATGGTCAATCCGCTGACCGGCGTGCTGTCGGCGCTGGCGCAAAGCGAGGTCGACGGCGCCAAATATGCCGAAGCCGAGATCAACAAAAAGGGCGGCATACTCGGCCGTCAGGTCCAGCTTCTGGTCGAGGACTCCGCCAATGACGTCGGCACCGGCGTGCAGAAGACCCGCAAGCTGATCGATCGCGACCAGGTCGCTGTGATCCTGGGCGACGTGAATTCCGGCATCGCCTATGCCATGTCGCAGGTGACTAACGAGAAGAAAGTGTTCCACATCGTGCCGGGCGGCCATACCGACCCGATCACCGGCACAAATTGCAAATGGAACGTCTTCCGCGTCTGCAACACCACTACGATGGATGCC
>Ga0210387_10002768_pt1 | contig 13467 bp, 17 predicted proteins | sample IncBWC7OmetaG_FD_160108 | JGI IMG/M metagenome (GOLD analysis project Ga0210387, IMG submission 160108) | Forest soil microbial communities from Barre Woods Harvard Forest LTER site, Petersham, Massachusetts, United States - Inc-BW-C-7-O ...
CTTTACTTCAGCTCTCAATCCTGGCGCGATATCTCAGTGGCACTGTTCGATCACCGTTGGGATGGTCAAGCCGAGCGTTCCCTGATGTCTGTATGTCTGCCGTCCACCAAGACGCTTACTCTCTTTTCCCTTGCAGCTGGCGAGGACGATATGCTCAAAGTAACACCTTTAGCTCAACTCCCAGCTATTTCCGCCACGTCGATCCGGGCTACCCGCGGCAATGTATGGGATCTGCTCGTTGTGAAACCTGATCATCATCTTACCGTCCTAACCCACGGCACTCGTGAACTACCAATCGAACTCCGACCACAAAATTCGATGACGCCTCATAATGGCACCGTTATGGACGTGGATGCAAACATACTGCATCCCTCTATCGATCATGGTAGAGTAGTTTCTGTACAGAATGGTGCATTCTCCTCAGCTACACTGGTCTTTGAAGATGGTTGGAAAGCTCGTACAAGTATCGATCTCGTGCCTCGCGATACGTTGACGAACCAATCTTTACAAATACTGGCCTTGACATTGCCTGCTGAGACATCTTTTGCGTTACATCGCACGTTCCTGGAAAAATGGTCTTCGTCATATCTGAGGACTTCCGATGGCACAGAATTTGATTGCTTCACTGCCGCTTTATTCAACGTCCTAGGTCTTGAAGAAGCATCCATCATTTCTCCATCCATCCACGACCACGTCTGGACAGCACTTGCTAAATCCTCATCGCATGGCAGATTTCGAGAGGATCCAGTACTCAAACATCTAACCACTCCGTCCTATCCAAAACCATCATCCTCTTTGAAATACTTACATAAACCACACAACCTTCTTGCTCCTGTTCTTTATGCCTTGCATACCCTTGGAGAGGATCTACGGCTCATGGTTCATCGGTACGACTGCCTTTTAAAACTAGTGCCTGTCATAAGCAGGATCGCTCTTTCTATCCGCCCAGAGTGGGCTGATTATTGGAAGCGTCTTTGCCCTGATCCTGCAATAGCCTGGCCTTCCCCAGCAACCACTGGTGAGCTCGCCTTGGAATATCTCAATCGTCAGCGCTGATGAGTGTCCACAGTCATCGAATATCTCGACGACCGCATCCCAGTGTGGCCCCCTGATGTCTCAGCCATACTGTATGGAAGAATCAGCAATCCTGATTGGAAGGTTCCTTGGCACGATACTCATCATATGGCGGTTCGTTTCGAGATCACCCCCTCTTTCGAGTACGGCCAACTGCAGCCTCTCGCATCTCTTCATCAACTCACCGCAATTTACAAATGTTTGGCGGATAACAAAGTTGCGCAGAGTCAAAAGAGAGCCGAAAATGCCATTTATCTTATGGTGACCTCTCAAGCAGGACCTGAATTCACAAACCGCTTGCCCCTTGGCATTGCATCCCCCCTCAGAGAGGCGGCAAGAACATGCCAACTTGCTCCTCCGGGGGACTGGCCTTTGTCAGCTTACCGCGCTATCGGACGCAACGACTTGGCTGCATGTGCAAGTGACTCCCCAGATATGCTCTTTAGCGACGGATATCGGTCCATCAAGGATTATATAGTAAGAAAATAGTCCTTCAAAATTGAAGCCGCTTTTCCAACCATTTACTCTTTAGATCCCATCCCATCCTCGTAAAGCTACTAGTGAAATTGTTTCTGGAGCTAGGGCCTCTGGTGGAGGTGAATTTGATGCGGTATCTGGGATCGAACTCGACCTCGAAGAGTTTACAGATATCCGTTTCGGCCAGGATCGTCGACTAGAAGAAGTTGCCCGCATGTTGTGTTCATCCGGCATTCCCTCTGTCAGAATATCGGAACATCCCGAGTTGAGGTATTGCATTCGTTTCGTATTGTTTACTAAAAGCCTCTAATACGCCGACCAATTCAGCGAACATGATCAAACCAAGGAACAGCAACATCAAGTCTTACGGGTCGCCGAACGAACGCTTGCTTTGCCGTACGGGCGAGCAATGTTCACTTTCGGCACCGTCCCCACTGTGACACACGAAGCATACGCTGTTCCCAAACTCGAGTACACCGTTCGGATTCAACCTCTCAATGTCACTGTCGCACCCGAAGCTGGAAAAATCCCGGCGGAATGCCTGAGTTGGGGTGAGTTCCACAACGGAGTTGCTGCCGGACTGCGTATATCTCCATCATCTAGCGGTATTGAGAGCTCTTGGATTGCTTTTAATAAACCATCCGAGTTGACCCCAGAGCACGCCGGTTTTCTGTTTGGATTGGGTCTTACGGGACATCTCAAGGAGATGTTAACGTGGCACACTTTCGGATATCTGACGCCAAAACACGATCTGACGTCAATCGCGGTCCTTCTTGGATTGTCGGCAGCAAATGTTGGAAGTGGCAACAAACACGTCACCAAGCTACTCGCGGTTCACACGCCAGCTTTACTACCGACCCCCACCGTCGACCTGAACGTGTCTCTCATGACTCAAGCTGCTGGATTGGCTGGCGTCGGTTTACTCTACATGGGGACAAAATCTAGGCGGATGGCAGAGGTCTGTCTCAACCAAATCAGCCGCAAAGATCTTGTTCAGCCTGACCTCAGCAATGAGCATCGGGAGGCCTATACGTACTCTGCTGCTCTCGCATTTGGCATGATCTTGCTTGGCAAGGGCTCAACGATTCCTGCCGATATGGCTTTATTGTCGCGTCTGAGCATACTTGTCCACGGCGATGCAAATTCTCCTCTTGGTAAAAAGAAACGACCTCCATTTGACATTAACTTGACGTCTCCTGCGGCGACTATTGCTCTTGGCCTCATGTATCTTCGGACAGAGCGTCAAGATATTGCTGATATCCTAACCATTCCGGACACCGTTTTGGCATTGAACCGCATTCAACCCAGCTTCCTACTGATGCGTACCTTGGCGAGGTCTCTGATTATGTGGAATGCAATCGCACCAACGACCGAGTGGCTCACAGCTCAAGTACCTAGATCCATCGCCAAAGCTATGGAAGTGCGTTTCCAGGGAAAAGCCGTCGACGACGCCTTGGAGCTTGCTTATTACAATATTCTGGCTGGCTGTTGTTTTGTTATCGGATTAAAATATGCTGGCACTGCTCGGCAAGAAGCGTACTTGATGATCATTAGCTATTTTGATCTATTCAGCCGATTGGTTTACTCACATGGTGAGCACACCATTTTTGGCTGATTGCCGAGTTAAAATTGATGCCTCCTTAGGTCCGGCATTTGATCATAAAATTAAGCGTTCCGCTGTCCGAGACGGACTTAACGTGATTTCGATTGCTCTGAGTATGGTCATGGCCGGCACAGGGGAGATAACATGTTTTCGTCGACTCAGATATGCGTATGGCATGTACCAGCAAGCGTACAAATACGGCATTCACGTTGCAACCCACATGTCATTAGGTTTACTCTTTCTAGGTGGGGGACGCTTTACTTTGGGGACCTCCGATGCTGCCATTGCTTGTATGGTTACCGCTTTTTTCCCACGTTCCCACCACGTTCCTTCGGACAACAAAAGTTACCTGCAAGCCCTTCGGCATCTATGGGTCCTTGCTGTCGAACCAAGGTGTCTAATTGCACGCGATGTGGATACCAGAGAAGTTGTGTATCTGCCTGTGAAGATCACAATGAAAGAAGGCAGTGCAATTGGAACGACGCAGTTAATATCGCCCACACTTATCCCTGACCTGGACAAGCTAATGTCCATACGAGTCGATACTCCCCGATACTGGCCATTCTACCTCGACACTGAGAATCTACCACGTCACAAGGAAGGCCTACTTCGCAGTCAAACGCTATACGTGAAACGACGTACTGCGTTTTTGAGCTACACGGAAGACCCGAGAGGGAGTCGTAGTCTCTTTGTCCGCTCAGGGTCGTCAGCAGGCGACGCTGCAACTCTTGACTTTCCCCAGTTGACGGACGCAAAGATCCACCCAGCAGGGGATCTTTCCGAATTCATTACCTCCTTCTCTAATGACGTTCTCTTCCTTGCCTTTGCTGACCACTTCTCTCGAGGAGACGGTGAGACAAACGAAGAAAGACTGTTCCACACATATTGCCACGCAAGTCTCCTCGACAGCATCCTCCAAGACAAACCACAGACTCTCCAGTCACACCTTACTCTATACCGCTACCGCACCATGTCGCCTACTTCGCGGTACTTCCACCTGCGGTTGCAAGACCTCCGGTTTGCCGCCGACTTTTACAGCAAGATATACGACAGACGATTTAGTGGTCGATCTGAAAATAATACTCGCCCGCCCCTCATCCGCGACAACACCGTCTCAGGCGCGCTCCACGCACTCGATCAAAAACTTGACGACATTCGAACCCTCCCACAGTTCCTCAAAGCTTTAGGAGAATATGCTCGTGGAGAAATCGTTTCCGATGATGATTTGTCCCAAGACCTCTCACAGCAACTCGCCTGGTACCTACTCCGAAATGGAGTCCCAGTATCCACACTGCTTATTATCTTGAGGGGACTTGCGCGAGATGCGCATGCGCAGTGTTTGGGCCTGCCTATGCCGGAGGGAACGAGTGATGCTGCAGCCTTAGACCGGGGGATCAAGGAAGTGTTGCACGGGACGGGTACCAAGATGACTACTGCGTTGGGATCGGGGTGGTCGATCAGATCCCTTGACGAGATTATCAATGCTTGGAAAATCGCTGTGTAGCAAAGTGGTGCGATAAAAACATCTTTGGCCGTCATTCATTCATCGATCACATAACTGTAACCATATCAAGTCGTCTTCCAGATGATAGAAATACTATTCCAGATATATAGCTAAAGACAATCACTCATTATAGAATGAAGTGAATTGAATTTCCAGGCTTCTAGGAGTATGTAGCATTATAATAATACAAAAAACGATGACAGGGTAGGGGATGTGGTACCGGCTTGGGGTGGGATAGTGGTGAAAACCGGATAGAGTAGAGATAGGCAACAATCAACCAAGGAAATATAGTCAGCATTCAAGACAAAGCCTCTTGTAAGGACCTCTCAAACCCAGCAGGTCTCTTGAAACCGGCCTCAATCAAAGCAATTCGTCTCTTCTCCACAGCCTGTTTCGGGTAGAAATCATGAGCTCCAGTCCCAAAAGCTTTGGTATAACTCGGACACACCTCATTGAGCTGGTCGAGCATCGCAACCGTAGCCTCCCAATCCACACAAGCATCAGTAATGCTCACGCCATGCTTCAAACCTTGTGGTCCCTCATCCGGTACATCTTGCCTTCCTCCGTTTATGTGTGACTCTATCATCACCCCTGTGATGTTCCTCTCCCCAGCCGCAAGTTGGGAGCAAATGTCAGCAACAACAAGGGGCTGGTTGTTGTGGTTCTTTTGCGAGTTACCATCTGTGAATCGTAAATAAAGGAGATGATAAGGACGAAGTAACACGAAGGAAGGAAGGAAGAAACACTGACGACTGCAATCAACCATGATACTCGCCCACTCCCGTTTCCTCCCAATAGCCTTAACTGCGTTTTTCACATCCTCGCTCTTGTAATTCGGGCCTTTGGTCCCGCCCCGTAGGATAACATGCACATCTTTGTTTCCCCGGGTTTTGACGATGGAAGCGAGCCCCTGTTCCGTTACGCCCATGAAGGCGTGTGGGTTGGAGGAGGAGTGCATGGCATCTATCGCTACAGATACGCTGAAAAAGGGGACTTGTGAGTAAGGTAGGTCGATTGGACGACAAGGGGGAAACAACGAACCTGCCATCTGTCCCATTTTTGAACCCAATAGGGAACGACACTCCGGATGCTAGTTCCCGGTGTAATTGAGACTCGGTTGTCCGTGCCCCAATCGCTCCCCAGGAAATCACTGTACCATTCCCATTAATAACATCTCCATAAAAGTATGAAAGAGGCACACGTACGATCGGCAATATACTGAGGGGAAATTGTATCAAGCAGTTCTGAGCCAACAGGTACACCGAGGTCGGTAAGGTCACATAGCAATTGACGCGAAATCCGCAGTCCTTTATTGATCTTGAAGGAACCATCGATGTCAGGGTCATTAATGAGACCTTTCCATCCTACGGTTGTGCGGGGTTTCTATGAACAAAAGTTAGGACACCGAACAGGTGTAGCAGTATAGTGAGTGTATTTACTTCGCTGTTGTTGCAAGTGTATATAATGAGCACATTCCCTAAATATAGACACACACAAGAATACGTACAAATAAGCACGCATGATAATCGAGAGGTTAGGCCAGGCAGGTAGCTTCTCCTTGAGGAGGTGTGCGTACTCTATTGCCTGTTCGGCGGAATGGATAGAGCATGGACCGACGATCACCAGCACACGATCATCATGACCTGCCAAGATTCTAGCAGCATTGTACCGAGCGGAGGCAATGGTTTTCTGCGCGGCAGGAGAAGAGACAATCTCGTGCCGAAGAAGAGCCGGTTGGACTAGAGGGTCATACTGTGCGGTGTATGTATGAGACACAGCCTGAGCACTAAAGTATCTAGCCACTGACCCCAATGACACGTCTATCCTGGATGTATTGCTGCACCTTCTCGGCATCCTCAAAGTCGGGGAAGGGGGATACGTTGTACATGTCTTCGTCAGGGATGTCTAGGCCGGAAGGTGAGTTGGCAGAGAAGTTAATGAACCGAAAGAAGCTGTCTGGTAGCTACCGAATCTGAACGACCGTGGAGCTCCTTTTATACGGCTGGTAGATCCCATTATTGCGCGTGGAACAGTTGATTCAAGTCAAACTGTCGAATCTCGATCACAAATCAGAATATGTGGATGGAAACCCCACGTATGGGTAATGACACGGATGTAAACCCACCTTTGGAATCGCACAGCCTAACGGGAATGTCAATTGTAGCAGACTTGTCGGAGGAGTAGCGTATGCTGCTCTGATACAAATCTGTCAAAAAAAAGTTGACGTGCCTGCACGTGACTTAAGTTACCATGTCCTCTTCGAAAACCCCCGTCACCCTCAAACCAACCCCAGGTTTCTGCGTAAAGACATCTACTTTACAGCCCGCTATCTATTCTCCATTCAACCGGCCACACCCGCCTCCCAATTTCCTTGACCCACGGATCGCACCGATCCCGATTCCAAAAGGACTTAAAATATTCATTAACATTGCTTGGGATCCCAACGTCCCACCACCTCCAGAGGGCAGCGAAGATGTCATCCAGCGCGCGATGGTTGGTGACGATGTCGACGAGCTCAATCCAGATGGGTGGTATGTTCCTGTCGTCGTGTCTGAAGGGAGGCAGGACAAGGATAAAGGTTGGTGCCTTTCGATTTGCCATTCGTCGGTTAATCTTGGTTAATGTTGGACCGAGGTATGCGAGACGTCATCTTGCACACTATGTTCTGGATTGTTTACAATGACGCCCTGTGTTGCGGCGATGATTGTCTGGGCTATATCAAGCCGATCACCAGAATTGATAGCCATCTCTATAACGCGCCGCCACCTACATTCGTGGTTCCGCACGTTCATAGTTCTTTCTCTGTGCCTACCCCGATCCCGACGCGCAGTCGCGTTCCGTTGACAATGCATCTAACTCCAATTTCATTTCACCGTTACAGCCGGTCACCCCTGCCTCGTCTTTGACTGCGTCTTCAACACCTCCATAAAGTCACGGGCCTTCAAAGACTCCGAGTTCAGAGTATTTATCATTGGTCAGAATATTTCTGTCATCCCCTCTTACTATCCCTCTCCAAACTCATCCTCCTCTTCCTCTTTCTCCTGCTCAACTCAAGCAACCTAAAATTTGACCATCTTCGAATCGCACAGAACTAGCCCTCCAGCGTTTAGAAGCACAGACACACCTTCTTCTATCCCGCCAACTCGGCGCGCCCAATCTCGCCTCCAAGGGGAAACTGTCATCACGCACAGTGTTCATTCCTTCTTTCTTATCTCTTAGCCACTCCGATGCCAATCCCACTGCCACGCCAACGGCAAACCCAAACTTGATCCAAGAGATCACTATTCCTTTACCAACACCCACGCGCGCTGATTCTGATTCTGGTTATACCGGGACCAAACTAAAGGGGATCCTTGAGACAGGACAACGATCTGACTCAGACAAGTCACCCAGAAACGCCAACACAGAAGCAAATATGGCTCCAGTGAAGCCCACATGGAGCTGGGCAGAGCAAGACGGTCGACTACAGATCATGATTCGGGTGCCTAAGCTTGTGCGTCTCCATTCCTCCGCCGACTTCCTTCTCGAATGTCCTCCCTACGCTGATATCATCAATCCATACAATCTTACTACCACCGCGAACCCCTCTCTTCCTTTAGTCTCGTTCGTCTGATTGAATTTAATTTTAATTTACTCCATCAGACGCACACCTTGATCCCCCTCTCAACGCTCGACCTCGAACCCCGTCGGCTGATCCTCCACATCCCCTTCCCGACATCCTACACCCTTGACATCAACCTCAACTTGTCTGATGCGGAGATTGTCGCTGCTGCCAGCAATATTACCACCGCCCCTGCTTCTGATTCGAATACTTCTATCACTACGAGTGGTCCTTCCATTTTCAGCAGCACAATCAGCAGTGAAGAAGAGCCCGAAAACGCATTGACACTAAAACGCCAACGCGACTTCGATGTGGACGCAGCCAAGGCGGAATGGAGAGTCGCAGAAGATGTTCTTGTTGTTGTTGCCTGATTCTACCCTTTAATCCTTTTTTCAAACGTTGTCATAACTTTCTAAGCATAAATCGCATCTCATTCTCGAAATGAAAAGAAATGACAAATGGATACATTTATGATGTTGGTAAGGTATGTAATGTAGGTAGGTTAAATAGGTGGTAATGGTACACCGTCAAAGTCGTATCGATCATAATGATAGTCACACATAATCCCGTCTCGATGATAATTCAGGTTATCATCAACCACCAGCTTTCCCAAGTAACGCATATCCACTTCCCTGGGGTCCATGATACTATAGAAAATGACCAGGCCAATCAGACGATACATTCATTCACAGATTCAAAGAATAAAAAACGAACAGCTTACCTTTCCGTAACATATCATACAGATCGGCTCCCCATCATGGTCTCTCAACCGACTGGAGTCCAAAAGCGTACTACACTCCGTACACCTCAAACATCCTTTATGATACGTCTTGCCTACAGCCTTGACCTATAGAAATCCATGTCGGTAAACCTAAGAGTAACAAACATTGATTATCACTCACCTGCTCGGCAAAATAAACACTCTTCCCACACCTCGGACAACTCGGTGTCGTACCCAACCCCCACTTCTTTGCTCCAGTCACATTCGTACTAATACCCCCACCCAGCGCGGCACCATACCTCGTCCCCGTCCCAGTCGAAGTCTGCATAAGCGGTCTCATCCCCGCCTTCTCCTTCTCCCGTTCCATCACAGTCGCCGTCGCCGTGCTATTGCTCCTCCCGAGCGTCGTAGCGGCGAGCCGCTGTGTCGGGGCTGTTCGGGGGATCCCGTTATACCCCGGTCGGTCTGTGTCGGTAGGTGCTCCTGCATTAGAGTAAGAGTTGCTAAGTGGGGGGAGATGTGAGGTTGGAGGATATTTGTTAGATTCGGAGAGCAGGTCAACCGTATCTCTTTCTTCTTCAGCCAGTTCGTCTTCTTCTGCTAGGGAATCATAAGTGTCGTTTCGGGGGAATGCCGGTGATGTGGGTGTTAGAGTCCTGTTCGGCCTTAGTCGTGGTGCCCCAAGGCCACTTCCGTTGCCATTTCCGCTGTTGTAAGCTGCGGTGCCATTCCCAGTCCCATGGGAACGGAGAGGGAAGGACATGTGTGACGGGGATGTAGGAGACGACGTGGACCTTCCTTGCGGGGATCCGTTGCTCTTTATTGGGGATGGAGGCGTGGAAGAGCCCTCGCGATGGGGAAGATTAGCCTGTCGGAGATCGCGCGTGCCAAAGTGCTTGACGTGACATGATTTACTATATGATCATCAGTATGTAAATTGCATATATGGTGACACCACGTACCAGTATGGCTGTGGTCGTGATAGCAGTCAGTGGATGAAGAATTGAGTGAATGAACACCATACGCACCTTCTGGTCGTGCTCCAACAGCGTCAGAGAATCTAATCTCTTGCTACATATTGTGCACGCCAAACACGGCTGAGTAGCGCATCTCCGTTAGGATTACTTACAACTGGAATAATAACACAGCAGACCTTGTGATAAAGCTACACATAAATAATCAGTTATGAAGTCAAGGAAGGATCTCAGTGATTGCGCACCTTTCTACCTGGGCCCATAACCTGATGACATCAGTAGTTAGAGGTGTCCATGCAGACGGTACTGAACTTTGCACGAACCTGCTCAGCAGCATAGACATGCCTCTCGCAGCGGGGACATATTGGGGTTCCTCCAAAGGGGTGCATGATGGTGGTTGAGATGAAGAGCTGTAATATTCGAACTCGATTGCGCTGCTCTAATGACTCAATGTCCCACGGTAGCGACCGGAGTTTGAACTGACTATGGGTGAAATTTTCTGATTTTGAAGGATCTGGGTACCATTGCCATCTTAACAACTTCGTCCACCTCCTGCTCGTTAGATTTTCCTTCCCTCGCCTTGCTTCTGATCTTTTCCCCTTCCACGACTGCCCATCATGTCCGACGATGAAAGCCACAACCAAACTTTTGAGCAGGTGAGCAATCTAACTCCTCTCTGATGTCACCCGATAATCAACTCGAAATCCCTTCGCGTGTTCCTTCCAGGCCAGTGCTGGCGCCTCTACCACCTACCCCATGCAATGCTCTGCTCTTCGCAAAAACGGCCATGTCTGTATCAAAGGCTAGTTGATCTCGATCTCTTCATCGATCGCTCATCTCAACACTCCGCTGTCCACCCAGGCCGCCCTTGCAAGATCGTCGACATGTCTACCTCCAAGACCGGTAAACACGGTCATGCCAAGGTCCATCTCATCGCCATCGACGTAAGTCGTGTTCACTTATGTTTTGGTGGCGTTTTGACAAACTATCTCTATTCAGATCTTCACCGGCAAAAAGTTGGCAAGTCATTTCACATTCTGGCCTCTTTTCTCTTCTCTTAACCCCCTCACAGGAAGACATTTGCCCCTCCACACACAACATGGATGTCCCCAACGTCTCCCGTAACGAATACCAGCTTGTGGGTCCCTCCGCTTCCTCCTATCCACCATAGCTCATTATTCCCGCTTTTAGGTTAATATCGATGACGGTTTTCTCAACCTCATGACCCAAGATGGCGTCGCTAAAGACGACGTCAAAGTCCCCGAGGGCGATCTCGGCAAACAGATCCAAGCCGACTTTGACGATGGAAAAGATCTCTTGGTCACCATCATTAGCGCTATGGGCGAGGAACAGGTACGTTGTTTTCTGATCACAGCCCCATACATCCATTCCCTCCCTCCCCCCAAATTAAACACCACCGACCCTCCTCATTTCCAACCCCACATTCTCACGTTTTCATCTTTTTCCGTTCTCCTGCAGGCCATCTCCGTCAAGGAGGCTCCCAAGGTCAACTGATCGGTCAGTCAACCTTCCTCTACATTATTGCTTCACGTGATTGTCCTCATGGTGATTGCCGGATGATATATGTCCCAGAACTGACCATTCCCTCTCATCCCTCCTCTCGTCTTGGCGTCGTGCTCGTACTTGTGGTTATAGTTATAGCTCTCCCTCTTATATTTTGCCCACCATCCATCCATCCTCCCCCTTCATCTGTTTTGCGCTAGCTGTACTCAATCAATGAAAGAAGGAAACTCGTAATTTTTCTTGGTCTCGTCTGAATGCTGCTAGTTAGGTAGGACAATGTATCGTGTCATGGAGAGAAAAGGGTGTTTACGTGTGTTTAATATAACATTGTCCCGTTCGGAATCTGTGCCACAATTTTTTACAGAGTCCGTGGCTACTCACATTCCATCTCAGCTGGACCATCGTTGAGTGCATATTCATCTGACAACTTTCAGTTGTATGAATCTCGCAATGTCCACGCACTTTCTCTGGACAGCGTATCATATACAGTCAATTATGAAATTGATCGATTGTTTACTTCTAATGATATTGACAAATAGAGATTTTGGCTCAAGATCTCGATCTGGAGCTACTAGTAGGAGATCTGGCCAGATCCAGTTTTCCAGTTTGACAGAAACTCGACCGTTTCTGTCCCTCAGAACCCTCCTCCACTTCGTAGAGTCGGGGATGCACAGCTCTTTGTTCGCAGACTTCGTGTTTGGACCCCCAGCCTGCTGCTGTCTACTTATCCTATTAGGGTTGTTCATAGTAGCCATTTTCGGCTCCTTTTCAATCTCATTTCTGGCCAATTTTCACAAGTTTGGCAGAAGAATCAACAAAAAGGTGATGAAAAATGTGATGAAAAATGGTTACTGTGAAACCCCTGGAAGGCAAACCCAACGAAAATGCAAGATGCCTTTTACATGAGTTAGGAGCTCAAGCTTAAGCTACAAAAGTCCCACGTCGAGCCTCGGAGCAACGCATGGGCCGCTTTCTCAGGCCTACAGATGACAACAAAAAGCGAGGTGTAGCCTGCAACGATATTATCCAGCCAAATAAGCTTATGTAACCAAGTTACGTTACCACATGCCTGTGTTCAACCAATCACGGCCCGGGGTGGTATCAACACAGTCCCAAGTCCCGACTCCCATATACCGTGACTAGCCCTCGGAAGGTGATGTTGTTGAAGTTGGTGAGGACTGTGGAGCAGTCGATTTCTCTTTCGGCTAGATATCATCCCAAGTTTTGGCTTGACGGGAAACCAGTAAGCGTTCTACATTGACAAAGTAATCCTTGATCTCAACCAACCCGACAACTTGGTCCTTGTTCATCGCAGCCTGAGCTTTTGCCCACCGTTTCTCGTATACGCGCAACATGTTAGTGTGATATCCTTTCTACCAATGTACGGTCAATTTTCTAACTTAACACTCTGGCTGCTTGGATTCCCGAAATCGGTTCAGACGTCGATTGGATGGCAAAACGAACCCAATCGAGTAAGCTCCTCCGACTGTGTGATTAATGGCGAGACTGCCATGCCTGCGTTATCCGCAGGTTCACATCTCATTCATTCGGCAGCCCAATGGGACCAGCTTGCCGTTGTGAGGCGATTGAGATCTCGCATGTACTCCCTTATCCTACGCGATGCTCTTCGCGTCTCTCCCAGTCATCGAAGAGCTTCTGATGGTTGGAGCGGACCCCAGACTTGTCACGCAGGCAAATCGTCTTAATGCTCCCCTTTTTCCATCCTCTAACTCTATATATCCTGACGGAGAATGAGGATCATGCATGCAATATTGTTAAGAGGCTCTTGTTAGCAGGCTTCACATCCTCAGCAGATGATCACATGCGCACCATCTTCCATCATGCCGCGTCGTCCAACAGGAGCAAAATCGTTTCGACTCTCCTGTGCTTCGATCCCACCGCCGATATCGTTTAAAAATTTCCCTCAATTACCGTAACCTTCCCCGTTGTTTTGACCTTGGGGCTGGGAATTATTCCACGCTCGCGGTG